>Ga0208297_1001157_pt1 | contig 29877 bp, 20 predicted proteins | sample LMS_cellobiose_e_FD_187367 | JGI IMG/M metagenome (GOLD analysis project Ga0208297, IMG submission 187367) | Rumen-fistulated moose microbial communities from Alaska, USA - LMS_cellobiose_enrichment (SPAdes) (version 2) | ecosystem: Host-associated > Mammals > Digestive system > Stomach > Rumen... | reverse complement strand
AGCTGTGTCTTTTTACCTCAACTCCGAGGACTCTCCGCCGTAATTTAGTTGCTGTTTTTGCCGTCTTTTTCATCGTTTTCATCCTATCCCAAGTTCAGCTCTCACCCACAAAATTTCCCGAAGCCCCATCCTTTCAGTTCCATGGGGGCCATCTGCGACGAAGGTCTGGCCGCCGGGATCGACACGCTGCTCATGTTCGGCTGGCACTCGGGGGGCCACGACAACGATTATCCCAACTACACCATCTCCCAGGCTCTGGGCGGCCGGGAGGAGCTGAAAAAGGGCATCGCCGCCTTCCACGAAAAGGGCGGCAAGGTGATCTTGTACTCCAACGGCCAACTCATTGACCACAACAGCGACTTCTACCGCTACGGAAACGGCAAGTCGATCTCCACCAAGGATCTGCGGGGGAACGAGCATCTCCAGAGCTGGGGATATGCGGGGCGGGGGCTGTCGCTGGCGGTCTTCGGCGGGAGGACCTTTTCCCGGGCCTGCCCCTCTTCGCGGGAGTTCTTCGGGATCCTCAAGAAATTCATCGACATGGCGGCGGATCTGGGCGCGGACGGCGTCTTTTTCGACCAGCTGGGGAGCGGCGACCAGCTCTGCTGCGACTCCGGCCACGGGCATGCCGTCCCCTTCACCACCATCATGGAGTGCCGCAGCGCCATGCTGGCCAAACTCCGGGGCTACGCCGAGAACCGGGGGCTTTCCATGGGCATCGAGCACCTTTCGGACATCACCGCCCAGCATGCGGACTACATCCACTCCTACCCCGGCGGGGCCAACGCGGCCAATCCGGACTGGGAGGCGAAGGGCGAAAAGCCGCAGGTGCTTCAGGACTTCAGCTTCTTCCGCTACGTCTTCCCCGAGGTCATCGTTTCCAACCGGGAGATCCGGGACCTGAACGACATGGTCCGGAGATGCAACTATCTTCTCGTGCAGAACCTCGTTTCGGACGTGGAGGTCTACCGCTGTCAGCGTTCCATCGGGGCGCTCCCCGAATATCAGGAGTACCTGGGGAAAGTCAACGCCTTCCGGGAAAAACACGCCGATCTGCTCCGGGGGGCGAAGTTCCGCTCCGACGCCCTCTACGCCTGCAGCACCGACGCGTTGTACACGGCGGGCCATCTGGCCCCCGACGGCTCCCTCGTCATCATGGCCACCTTGTCCCACCTCGACAAGTGCAAGGCTTCCTTCGATGTCCCCGGATACCGCTTCGACTCGGCGGATTTCTTCGGCGGCGGCAAGGCCGACAAGAAGGGCGGCGTGGAGCTGAAACGGCTCTCCGTGGCTCTGCTCCGCTTCGTGAAGGCCGAGTGAGGCCGGGACGCGTCCGAAAATGAAAACTCCAATCGTTCCCACGCCGGAGCTCCGGCGCCGGGCCGAGTGGCTCACCATCGGCTCCGCCTGCACGGGCGCCCTCGGCGACGTCACCTTGACCGACAGCGCGGTCATCATCCTCTTCGCCGCCATGATGGGAGCAGGCGAGATGTTTTCCATGCTCACCACCTCGGTCATGCCCTTCATGAACGGCGTGTTCCTGATCCCCATGGCCTACATCGCCACCCGGACGGGCCCCCACCGGCTGGTGGTCTGGTCCTGCGGCGTTTCGGCGGCTCTCTATCTGCTCATCGTGGCGACGCCCTTCTTCGGGAGCTGGGGCGTGTCGGTCATGATCGGCTCCCTGACGCTTTTCGCCTTTCTGCACACGGGGTATCTGGCGGGCTGGTTCCCCATCCTGGACACTTTTCTTACCCCGGAACGCCGGGGCGGCTATCTGAGCAAGATGCGTTTCCTCTGGCAGCTTTCCTCGGTGCTCTTTCTCTTCGTCGTAGGGCGACTGCTCCCGCGGGAGCCCTCCATGGGGCAGCTTCAGCTGGCGCTGCTGGCGGCGGCGGTGATCTTCGCTTTCCGGACCTTTTTCCTGAGCCGGGTCCCCGTCTTCGTGCAGGAAAAGAAGGAGCGCTTCGGATTCCACGACGGACTGGCCACCGCTCTGGGCAACAAGGCACTGACCGCCTATTCCGCCTACCTTTTCGTCCTGAATCTGGCGGCCTACGGCACCATCCCCCTGTCGGTCCTGTATTTGAAAAATCATTTGAAGGCTCCGGACAACATCATCGTCATGATCTCGGCCGTGACCTTCGGCGGCATGCTGCTGGGGTCGCTGCTGGCGGGGCGGATCATCCGGAAGATAGGGATCCGGGCCGCGTTGCTTTCGATCCACGGGATCTTCTGGCTCACGAACTTTTCCCTCTTCTTCATCGGCAAGGGGGGAAACATGACCTATTTTCTCATCACGCTCCTCATGCTGCTCTACTGCTTCACCTACGCGGCTTCGAACATCGCCGTTTCCATGGAGATGATGGCCCTGGCCACGCCGGGGAACAAGATCATGGCCATGGCGGTGTGCGGGACCTTCTCCTCGCTGGGGGGCGGCCTTTCCCGGGTCATCACCTCGGTGGTGCTGGGGGCAGGGATCCTCGCGGCGGAGTGGCACGCGGGCGGAACAACCTTCTGCCGCTATCAGACCATCTTCCTCGCCTACGCCGCGGCCATCGCTTTCGCCGCCATGCTCCTCGTCATCGTCCCGGCGGTGGTGCCCGTCGGCAAGTACGACTACGGGAAAAGGTGACTACTCGCCTCCGCCGAAGGGGATGAAGAAGATGTATCCGAAGTCCCGGTTCCCCTTGCGCCCGAATTTCAGCAGCCGGTAGAGGAAGGACCAGCTGTGATCTTCGCCGTCGCGTTCGACGGTGATGAAGGGGAAGCACAAGGTGCTCGAGCGTTTGCCCTCTCTCCGGTGCCGGTAGAGGAACTCGAGAACGCTGAAGTGCTCCCTGTCGCCCGTCGTTTCGCTCCGGAGCAGCAGCCGCAGCACCGACCATCTGCGGAGTTCCGGTGTGGCGTCGCTCCGGAAGAAGAGGGAGCGGACCCGGGAAACTTCCGCTTTCTCCGTGTGTTTTTCGCGCAGGGCCTTTTCCATCGCTTTCGGATCTTCGGGCGCGAACGCAAACCCGAGAGAGGCGCACGCCTTCCCGAGTTCGGCGGCAAGTTTCTCCTTCGCCCGCCGGGCCTTGCCGAGGGAATTCAGGAGCTGCCCTGCGGTTTTCACCTCGTAAGACCTGCTTGCGGCGAGTTTCTTCGCGTCGTCGAGGGGCGGCAATTTTTCCTTAGCTTCCGCCGCCGCGAGGCGCAGGAGCCGGGCTTTTTCGTCATATTCGTGCTTCAGCTTCCGGTACCGGGCATCGGCGGAGCGGTACGCTTCGATCTTCCCCAGGGCGGCGTTGAGCCGGGCGGCCTCGCCGGGTTTCCGGGGGACGGCGAAAGTTCCTTCCCCGGTCCGGCAGAAGGGCGTCAGCATGACCTTGCGGAAATGCAGCGCGTGGTCCGGGTCGGCCTCGGTGAGCGCTGCCTTCTCCACGATCCGCCCGGCGAGACGGCTCTCGCTTTCGCCGTAGAGCGGCCACAGGAAGTTCCGTTCCGTCTCGCAATCGGAGTCCTTTCCCCACGAGAGGAGGGGCAGGACCTGCCAGGAGTTTTCGAGTTTCCCCCTCGACCAGTGGGTCAGCAGGCAGGGGAGGGTGAAGTCGTACCCCTGCGGCCCCCCGGAGTAGAGCCAGAGGGGCAGGAAGCCGTGGCTGACGGACCGGAGCTCGCGGGGGAGTTTCCCCTCCTTTTCGAGTTGCTCCGCGAAGCCGAAGAGTTCCTTCCGGGTCCCGAGCTCGGGGGGCAGGGCGATGTTGTGCTTTTTCAGCATTTCCGCGATCCTGATCCGGCGGTAAGCCCGGCTCAGGGGCGCGGCATCAGTCATGGGCGAAAAATCCAGTTCCCGCCAGATTCCGCTCCGGGTGAAGCGGCGGGAAAATCCCGACAGCAGCGGCAGACAGACCACCTCGTTTTCGAGGCGGTCCCAGCTGCCCCAGGTCAGCAGCGCCGGGACGATCCACTTCACGCCGGGTGACCGATAGCCGGTGCCTTTCAGGCATCTTTCGAAATGGAAAAGGAGCCAGAGGAGATTGAAATACTCCCTCGAGTCGGAACTGTTCCGGTGGAAGAAAGGGGCGACGCCGCAGTAATTTTCCTCGATGCCGTAATTTTTCTTCCCCCGGTAGAAGAGCCCGCCTGCGAGGGTGAATTCACGATTGGGCCCGGCGGAGTGCCAGTACAAGGGCCCCAGCACCGAAAGGGTCTTTTCGTCCTTCGTTTCCCGGCGGGAATAGGGGATGGAGTAGAAGGCGTTTTTCTCCTTGTAATAGAGCGGGATCAGAAAGTTCTCTTCGGGGGATTTCCAGTACCACAGGGGGAAGATGCCCCAGCTGTCGTTCCGGGCCCACCAGACCGGGCCGGCGTAGGTGACCACATCGCGGACGCGGAGAAAAAGCGGAGGGATCCAAAAGGCCTGGCACTCCCGGCTGTCCCACCAGCTCAAGGTCGGGAAAACGTACCTGAAATCCTTCCCCCAGTGGACCAGAGGAACGAATCCCCAGTGCTTGAAAGTGTCCTTTTTTCGATCCCGGCCCCAGTAGACCGGGCCCGCGTACCCGCCCGAAGGCCCGGCCATGCCCAGGGGGAAGAAGCCGTAAGCGCCCTCTCCCTGCCACCAGGGGCCGTAGTAGGAAAAGTTCTTCGAATAGTGGAAGAGCGGGGGGAAGCCGAAGAAGCCCGGCCCCCAGTAGGCGTTCAGTATCCAGCCGGATTCATCGTTCCACGCGGTGAGGGGGAAGAGGATGGTCTTTTCTCTCCCCTCCTGCACGTAGAAGGGCCGCACGGCGAAACCGTAGTCGTCCCGGTCGATCATGGGCCAGAGGACGTTCCAGTAGTCCCGGTGGCGGAAGAAGAAGGGCCACAGATTGATCTCCCCGCCCAAGACCCGGTTCGGGCGGGGCCGGTCGGCCAGCCGGGGCACACTTTTCATCCCCTTGAGCCGGTCGCTTTTCGGGGCGGAATAGGAGGAAAAGACGTCTCCGCTCATCCGCATCATCCGTTCGCTGGAAGCGCAGGAAGAGCAGACGAGCGCGAGAAGCAGTGCGCCTGAAACGACGGCAAAACTTTTTCCCATGGTCTCCTCCGGGGGGGGTAAAGGACGTTCTGCCCTAATATACTCTTCCGGAGGAAGAAAAGCAAACGGGAAACGCAGGAAAGGGAGCTGTTATTTCGTGGGCGGGCGTCACGCCTTTTTCCGCTCGCCCACCATCAGCCACACGCCCGCGATGACCGCGGCGGCGGCGAGGAGGAAACCCCAGCTCAGTTTTTCGCGGAGAAAGAGGATGGAGCTCCCCACGGCCAGCAGGGCGGAAAGGTAGCCGAAGGAGCCCAGTTCGCCGGGGGGCAGGTACTTCAGCGCCCGGTACCAGCAGGCGTTGGCCAGCAGGCCCGAAACGCTCAAATAGACGATCCCGGCCCACACGGGGAAGGTGAACGAAACGGAAAGAGAGCTCCGGGCGACGAGCATCACGGGGATCATGAGCAGACAGCCCGCGCCGTAGAGGATGGCGGTGACGAGGAGCGCCCCGTAACGCCGGGAGATACCTTTGCCGAAGACGGTGTAGACGGCCCAGCAGAGCCCCGAAGCGAAGGCGAGCAGGTCTCCGGGCCAGGTGGCGGTCCCGGCGGAAAAGAGGTCGCCGCCCCGTGAGAGGACGGCCAGGAGCGCTCCCGCCATGCCGAGGAGCATCCCCGCCGCCTTGCGCCCGTTCAGGAGTTCCCCCGCGAAGAGCCACGACAACAGCAGCGTGGGGATGGGGGTGGTGTTGGCCATGAGGGAGGCCCGTGCGGCGGTGGTGTACTTGTTGGCGATGAAGACCAGCACCCCTTCGCCCACGACGCCGATGAGAGTGAGGAGCAGAATGGGGAGCCAGTCCTTCCTGAGGGCGGTCTTCGTCTTTTTCCGGTTGGCGGCGGTGAGGAAGAGGGGCGAAAAGAGGGCGAACCCCAGGAAAAAGCGGATGAACGAAACGAAAAATTCGTCGAACTGTTCCCCCGCTTTCCCGAAAAGCACCCGGCTCACGGGATAAAAACTCCCCCACAGCACCGTCGAAAAGAGGCCGAGGGCGATGCCTTTGAGTTTGAGCGCGTCCATTTTTCCGCTCCCATTTTTCAGATCTCGGGCGAGATCTCCTCTTTCAGAGTGCGGAGCACCAGGGTCGTGTGGGAGGAACGGACTCCGGGGATGAGGCTGATGCGGTTCATCAGCTGCCGGAGCGCCTCGCTGTCGGAGACCGCCACTTTGAGCAGGTAGTCCGCGTCTCCGGCCACGTCGTAGATGGCGGTGATCTCCGGATAGGAGACCAGTTTGTCGGCGATGTCGTGGTCCTGGATGTTCTTTTCGATCTCCAGTTCAATGAGCACGTGGAGCCCCCGGCCCAGCTTGGCGCAGTCGAACATGGTGTAAAAGCCCTTGATGATGCCCGAGTGCTTCAGCTTCCGCACCCGCTCCAGCGCCGCCGAGGGGGAAAGATTGACCCGCGCCGCCAGTTCCCGGTTGGAAATGCGGGCGTTGTTCCGCAGGCAGTTCAGAATGGCTCTGTCGATCTCGTCCATGATGGTCTCCTTTCTTGTTTTTGTCTTTTGCATAAAATATCATGAAACGGCGTTTTTATCAAACTTTATTCTTGATGAAAAACAAAAATAGATATATCATTCGGTTTTGTAGTTGTTTTTCAAAATTTCATTCAAAAACGACTCTGTTTTTCCGGCCGCGGACGAATTTTCTGCATTCGGGCTCCGAAAAAAAGAGGGTGGGCGATTTTCCCGACCGACAAAGAAAACGGCGCGCCTTGAAAAAAGCGCTCTTTTGTGCTAAATTAAGCGAATGCATTTTCAACATCAAGGAGTTTGCGCGATATGACGAACGAAGAACGGAGCAACGGCAGCTGGTCGGGCCAGCTGGGCTTTCTGCTGGCGGCGGCGGGGTCTTCCATCGGCCTCGGGAATATCTGGCGGTTCCCCTACATGACGGGGATGAACGGAGGCGGCGCCTTCGTTCTCATCTATCTGCTGGTGGTCCTGCTCATCGGCGTGCCCCTGATGATGGCCGAGATCGCCCTGGGGCGGGCGGCGGGCTCCAACCCCGTTCAGGCCTTTTCGCGGATGGCTCCGGCCAAAAGCTCCCGGACGGCGGCCCTTTCGGGGCTGATCCTGGGGGGCGGGATCCTGCTCCTCATCTTCAACAATCCCGCGGGCGCGGTGATCCTCTTCCTGCTGGCGGTGCTCTTCGCCACGCTGGGCTGGAAAACGGTGGGGCTTTTCTGCGGCATCGTCCCCGTCATACTCCTTTCCTACTACGGCGTCATCGGCGGCTGGACTTTGATCTACATCTTCGATTCGATCCGGGGCGCCAACGGCTTCACCACCATCGAGGGGGCCGAAAAGGTCATGGGGCCCATCCTCCACGCCACGGAGGGCAGGGGGCCCGCGGTGGTGGCCGCCCAGCTGATCTTCATGGCGCTGTGCCTCGGCATTTCCATTTCCGGAGTCCGCAAGGGGGTGGAACGGTGGTGCAAGATGCTGATGCCGCTGCTGTTTCTCCTCATGTGCGTCCTCATCGTCCGGGGCTTGACGCTGCCCGGAGCGGAAAAGGGGCTGCGCTTCTTTCTGCAGCCCGACTTCAGCAAACTCTCGACGGGGACCGTCATCGCCGCCGTGGGGCAGGCGCTTTTCACCCTCAGTCTGGGCATGGGGATCATGCTGACCTACGGCTGTTATCTGGACCGGAGCGCCAACATCGCCAAGGCGGCGGTGGGGGTCATCGCCCTCGACACCTTCGCGGCGGTGATGGCGGGGGTGGCGATCTTCCCCGCGGTCTTCGCCATGGGGTTTTCCGAAAGCGGCGGGCCCGACCTGACCTTCAAGGTGCTCCCGGCGGCTTTCAACCTCGTCCCCGGCGGGCTGGGGATCCTCTGGAACGTGATCTTCTTCCTGATCCTGATGATCGCCGCCGTGACCAGCGCCGTAAGTCTGCTGGAGCCCCCCGTGAGCATCCTCGAAGGGGAGTGCGGCATGAGCCGTCGCAACGCGGTGGTCCTCGTGACGCTGGTCTGTTCTGTTCTGGGCATCTTCTGCGCCCTGAGCATGGCGGACTGGAACCAGCTGCCCGGTGCGGGGAAACTGATCAAATCCATCTGGTACGGCACTGCGCCCGGCTCTTTCTTCGAGACCCTCGACGGCTTCTGCTGCAACTGGATCCTGCCGCTTCTGGGCCTCGTCACCGCCCTCTACACGGGCTGGGTCTGGGGCAGCCGCTACGCGCTGATGGAGCTCCGCGAAGGGGGCAAAGGGTCCCTCGACAACAACATCTGGCTCATCATCTCGGGCTTCGACGCCGAGGATGGCGGACTGGACCGCCGTTACCTTTTCACGCCGGGGATCCTCTGGGGCGCGGCGCTGCGCTGGATCGTGCCGATCCTGCTGCTGCTGGCCTTCTTCAACTGCATCGGCCTCATCCGCTTCTGAAGGGGGGAGCCGGACGGTTCAGGCGAACTCCGGCCACACGGCCTCTTTGGGGAGCCTTGCGTCGATGGCCGCGGCGTAGAAGGCGTCTTCCCGGAGTTTCACCACGTAGCGGTGGGGCCCTGCGGGATCTTCCGTGAAACGGTTGCTTCCGTCGGTCGGGTCGACTTCGGCCCGGCCCCGGACGCAGCGGTAGCCCGCCTTGGCCGGGTCGCCCGTGAGGGCGAGCATGATCGTCATGGGATCCCACGACGAGCGCCCTTGCGCACTGCCGTGGTCGGTCATCACCTGTTTGAGGAGGTCGCCCACGGGCAGATGCCCGCCTGAAATGACGCTGTTCCCCACCTCCCAGCCGAGGAAGGTGATGGGCGTCGGCCATTTTTCGCAAAGGATCGCGCCGCTGCGGCGGGTAAGTTCGTTCTTGTGGAAATTGTACTCTCTCCCCCCCTGTTCGTCCCATTTTCCGGCCATGGCCCACAGGTGACGGACCTTCTTTTTCACGAGGGCGAAACTGCCGGGGGCTTCCAGCAATCCTGCGAAAACCTGCGTGAAGCCGATGGAAAGGATCTCCACCGAAGCGTCTTCGGCCCCGGCGAGGAGTTCGCAGTAGAAGTCGATGCCGTCGGGGACGTCTTCGTTGCGCCTTTCGGGGCGGCGGACTTGGGCGAGATGCTCCTGATAGGAGGGCTTCCCCTCGAATCCGACCGCCTTGTGGTCGATCCCCAGGGGCACGACCGCCCCGGCGTCACGGGTGAACACGTCCAGCGACGGAATAGAGAAGGGCATGCAGGCATTGATGTCGATGCCGAGGAGTCTTATCAGCCCCTGCCTATGGGCATTGCACAGCAGCCGGACCGCCACGGCATCGTCGCAGTCGGTCCACCAGTCGGTGTCGAGAATGAAGTTACGCATGATTTTCCGAACCTCCGATTTTCGCCGTCAGGCGGAGTTCCGTGCCCTGCAAGCCGGGGCTTTCGACCCGCAGGAGACACGCCCCTTCCTTCCCGGTGCTCTGGAGATACACCACGGCCATGCCGGAAAAGAGTTTGCACTGCGGCGTGGGGAAGGGCTCCAGCGAAGTCGGGTCGCCTGCGTCGGCGGCAAGGAGTTTCAACGCGTCGCCTTCGAGCGAGAACTTGACGAAGGGCGTTTCTCTTGCGCAGAGAGTGCCCTTTTCGTCCTGCACGGAAACGGTGACGAAGAGCATATCTTCACCGTCAGCATCGCAGACGGCCCGCGCCGTTTCCAAGTGCAGTTTCGCAGGTTTCGACGCCGTGCAAAGGATCTCTTCCGCGCAGGGGACGCCTTTCCGGTATCCCACGGCCCGGAGTGTGCCCGGTTCCCACGGCACGTCGTGCCAGACGAAGCGGTAGCGCTCCGCTAAGATCCCGGAGCCCGGATGCGGGGCGGATCTGCCGAGGGACTTCCCGTTGAGGAAAAGCTCCGCTTCATCGCAGTTGGAGGCGGCGTGGATGTCGAGGATCTGCCTTGCTTCCCAGTTCCAGTGATGGGGGATCAGGTGGAGCATGGGCGGCCCCTCCTTCCTCCACTGGGCCTGCATGATGTAAAAAAGGTCCTTCGGGATCCCCACCAGATCGACGCAGCCGAAATAACTGCTCCGGGCGGGCCACACCGGATCGTAGGGGTAGGGCTCCCCCAGATAGTCGAACCCGGTCCAGATGAACTGTCCGGCGACGAATTCGTGTTCGTCCTGCGCCAGCAGTTCCGCTTCGGGCGTGTTGGCCCAGGGGGGGACGTCGAGGCAGTACGAGGAACATTGCCGCTCCGGCGTCTCCTTCCGCCGGGGATGGCAGTCGTAGACGTGCTCCTTCGCCGGGAAATAGTAGATCCCCCGTGAACTCAGCGTGGAAAGGGTTTCGGACCCGATGACGGGAACGTTTGGGAAACGCTGATGGTATTTCGCGTAGGACTGCGGATGGTAATTCCACGCCGGGATGTCCAGCTGGTCCGCGATCCCTGCGGCGATGGCCTTTTCGCAGGCGTTCATCCCGGCGGTGACCGGGCGGTTTTCGTCATGTTTTTTGACGATGGCGGCCAGCCGTTTGGCGATCAGGTCCCCCCGCAGCGCGGGATCGAAGATCTCCATCAGCTCGTTCCCGATGCTCCACAAAATGACGCAGGGGTGGTTCCGGTCCCGGCGGACCATGGTGCTCAGATCCTTTTCGGAGTCCTCGTCGAAGTGGCGCGAATAGTCGTTTTCGGTCTTGCCCGTGTGCCAGCAGTCGAAGGCCTCGTCCATGACCAGGAAGCCCATTTCGTCGCAGAGGTCCAGCAGCCGGGGCGCGGGCGGGTTGTGGCTGGTCCGGATCGCGTTGCAGCCCATCTCCTTCAACATGGCGAGCTGCCGCCGCGCCGCCGCGGGGTGGAACGCCGCCCCCAGAGGGCCCAGATCGTGGTGCATGCAGACGCCGTTGAGCTTAAGCCTTCGCCCGTTCAGGAAAAATCCCCGGTCCTTGTCGAATCTTATCTCGCGGACGCCGAAGCGGAACGTTTCCGCGTCCTCGTATTCCTTCGTTTTGACCTCAAGTTTCACGTCGTAGAGGCGGGGAGACTCCGGGCTCCACCGTTCGCAGGGGAGCAGGGGGAGTTTTTCGTCGACGGCGAGGCCCGCGGTGGGGATTTGAACAGGCAGGACCTTCGTTTCGAAGAGGGGAGACGTCAAAACAAGTTCCCCTTCGACAGGGCGGTTCGTGAGATTTTCGATGAAGGTTTCAATGCGGAGGACGTTTTCTTCGGGGATGAAGTGCAGATGCTCCGACCAGTTCCCGAAACGCACGGGATCGGTCTCGATCAGACGCACCGGCCGGTAGATCCCCGCGCCGGGATACCAGCGCGAGGCGTGGGGGGGATTTTCCAGCGTGACTTCCAGCAGATTTTCCCCCTCATGCAGGAACTCGGTCACCTCGACCCAAAAGGAGGAGTAGCCGTAATTGCAGCTCCCGGCGAGTTGGCCGTTGAGGTACACTTTGGCGTGGCTCATCACCCCGTCGAAGAGGAGCGCGACCTGCTTCCCCGGCGCGGAAGGCCCCGTGATGGTGCAGCGGTAACGGCCCCTGCCCACGTGGGGCAGGCCGCCCGTCCGTCCTGAGTGTTCGCTTGCCACCTCTTCCCCGTTCTGGAGGATGCGGGCGATCTGCAGGTCGTTTTCCCGGTCGAAGGGGCCTCCGATGGCCCAGTCGTGGGGAACGGTGACGGCTTCTTCCGGCCCTTCTTCCCGCCGGAAGATAAAGTTTTTCAAAAATCGGCATTTGCGCATTTTTCAGAGACCTCCGCCATACTATAGCACATCTCGGGAACTTTTCAAGGCGTACGCAACGCGCCTTCCCCCGAAAAAGGCGGCGGGATCAGGGTTTCATCTTGACCGCGGGGCCGGGGCGGCTTTCCAGTCCGGCGCAGTCTACGGCGGTGACGTTGTAATAGTAGTCGTCACGCATGGTGGAGCTGTCGGTGAATTCGAGGGAGAGAGTTTCTCCCACGCACGTTTCTTTCGTGCACTCGAAGTTCGGGACCGTCCCCCGGTAGACCCGGTAGGAGCGCACCGCCAGATTGTCGGTGGAGCGAAGCCAACTGATCTTCACCGCGCCGCCCGCGCCTTTGGCCTTGATCCCGGTCACTGTGGCGGGTTTTTCCGTATCCTGCCCCTGCCAGACGACCAGATCGTCCACCTGCCAGGTGTGAAGTCCTGCGTCCACGGAACGGATGGTGATGCCGTGGAAGAGGTCGCCCGTATCCAGCGACCCCTTGCCGTGAAGCGTGACCTCGACGCAGTTCCAGCCCGGTTTCGTCTTGCAGGCGAAGCCGGCGGATTTGTTCTTGGTCCTGTTCCAGCAGCCGGTGGAAAAGGCCCCTTTGCAGCCTTCCGGGATCCTGATCTTGTAGAACGCGTGGAGATCCGGAGCCGCGTGGAGCTTGCCGAGGGGTTCCACCAGCAGGATCAGCGTGTAGGCGCGGATCCCGGCGAAGCCCACGGCGTGGCCGGAGCCGTCGGCCCCCGGTCCCACGATCGCCAGCGGGTGCAGATGGGACTTCTTGCCCCGGTGGTAGGCCCGCATGGCCAGATAGGCGGGCGGAGTCTTCTTCTGGCCGCCGATCTCCGGCAGAAAGAGGAGTTCCCTGTTCTTGCTCTGTTTCAGCCCCGGCTCCTCGAAGTCGATCCGGGCGAGGATCTTGAATTCGGCGGCCGTGCCGCAGAAGGCAACTGCGGAAAGCAGTGCCGCGCAAAGCGTTTTTTTCATCATTTCACCTCATAAGTTCCCTTGACGCCCGAAATGACGTCTGTCGCTTCGACCTTGAAGGGCCCCGTTTCGTTGAGGGCGGGGCGGAACTCGAAGACCGCCTTGCCGCCGGGAGCGTTGAGGACTTGCCCGAAGTGGGTCAGTTCGGTCCCCTTCGCGTCGAAGACCCGGAACTTGAGCACGTGCCGCAGACTCTTGCCCCTGTCGGTTCGGACCTGCGCCGTGACGGCGACGCGGTCGGTGAGTCTCTTCGCGTCGAGGCCGACGCTCTTCACCGTGTAGGGCAGGGAAACGAAGACTTCAGGCCGCTCGGGTTTCAAGGGGAAGACCCCGGAAACGCTCTTCCCGGCCAGCACGGCGTAGACCTTCCCGCCCTTGACGGGAGTGAGTTTCACGCTGTCCTTTTTGCCGGGACTCCAGACGCCGAAGACTTCGCCGCCGTCGGCACAGAGCAGGAACGAGGTGACTTCGGGCGTTCCCGAAGCGACGGTCAGCACGGAGCTCGTTTTGCCGATCCCGGCCTTTTTCAGCAGGGCGTCAAGCTTTGCCGCCGCCTGCTTCATGTCGGGAGTGTCGTACTCCTGCGAAAGTTTCCTGCCGATGACGGTCATGCCGGGGATGACGACTTTCCCGGCGCGGAGCGCCACGTTTTCGTTGTACTTGCCGGGGGCCACGTCGGCGATGACCTGGCCCCCCTTGGCGATGAACTCTTTTATGGCGGCGATCTCACGGTCGGAGAGCGCCAGGGCGAAGGGCAGCACCAGCACTTTGAACCCGGCCTTCTGGAGCACGCCGGACTCCAGCATGGAGGGGGTGACGAAGCGCACGTTGCACTTGGCCCTTTTGAGGAGCGTCACCCAGATGGTGCGGGCGTCATCGCAGTCCGTCGAGGTGTGGTCCGCCCACACGGCCATCATGGAAGGCGTGGAGGTGAGGATCGCCGCCTCCACGGGTTTTTCGGTGTAGTAGAGGAGCGCTCCCGCGCCCTCCTTGAGGGGTTTGACGGCATCGCGCATCCACTTGCCCCGCGGGGTCAGGGTCAGGTCGGGGTTGATCATGACGATCTCGGTGTAGAAGGAGGCCCCGAAGTGGCCGTTGAAGGCGTTGTTCCAGATGGTGCGCCAGATGGAAGATTCGGGCGCTCCGTAGCCCACCCACGCCGAGAGGGGCAGTTTCTTGAAGGAGTTGAGCAGTTCCGACGTGCCCTGCGTGGTGTAGGCCGAGAGGGTGTCCACCACGGGGAGGAGCAGTTCGTAGTCGAAGCCGTTGTAGGGATGGGCGGCGGGGGTCCCGGAGGCGCTGATGATGACGCCGGGATCCAGCTGCCGGGCCTTGTCGGCCACCACCTTCCAGAAATGGGTGAAAAGCGTCGTGTTGTAGATCCGGTGGAGCGCCCACGCGGAAAAGACTTTTCTTTCTCTCGCTTCGAGCCCGGTGTCGGGGACGACTTCATCCCACGTTTTGAAGGAGCGTTTCCACTCGGCGTTGAGTTTGGCCAGATCGTTGTTGTAGCGCTTCCTGAGCCAGACCCGGAAGGCCGCCAGGGACTCCGGCGAGAAGTCGAAGTCCACGGGCCGGTTGAAGGTGGAAAAGGACATCTCATCCCCCAGATCGTAGATGTAGGGGCGGAACCGGATCAGCTTGGGCATGTGGTACTCCATGGCCTTTTCGTAGGCCTTGTAATAGGCCGGATCGTCGCCCCGCGGATGGCGCTTGATGGCGAATTTGTTCCGGTCTTTGGCGTAGTTGGCGAGGAAGTCCGCCGTCTCCTGCTTCCGGTTCCGGTAGTCGAACTGGGGATACTTGAAGCCGGGGATGCCGGAACGGGCGTTGAGCCGGGTGATGGACTCCATGACAAGGCGGCCCACATAGCGGTAGTTCAGCATGAACTTGGCCTCGTTGTCCTGTCCCCAGTGGGTGGGGATGCCGTGAGCCATGACCGTGTCGATGCCCAGCTCCTTGAGCGAGCGTTCCCGGATCTCCTGAAGATGGAATGCGAAGGCTCTCGTGTCCCGCTGAGGCCAGGAGATCATGACGTTGTACTTGTCCCAGACCCGGACGAGTTCGCTTTCGGGGACCGTGTCCACGATGATCCGGCGCCGGTCCTGCAGGACGCCCTTGTTCATGAGGGAAACGTAAAGATCCGCCCGGTGGAACGAGACCGCCCGCGGCGTGACGGTGAACTTCTTCCCCCCGATATCCCCTTTGGCGATGAGGCGGCCCGCCGGGTCGATGAGTTCGTAAGCGGCCTTGTCGTAGGTCCCTTTGGCCGTGAAGGAGGCCTCGAAGGGCTTGCCGGGGAGGTTCATCTTGTCGGGGGCGGCGATCTTGAGTATCTGCGCCTTGGGCGAGACCGCCGCCGCCACGGCGAAGTCGAGGGCGCACTTTTCCGCGCCGAGCCGGAGTTCCACCGGGTTCACCCCGCCGTAGAAGGTCCCTTTGAGGGGGATCGTCACTTGTGAGACTCCGGGCTTGATCTCTTTCGCGACGGTGAAGACCTGGTCTTTCACGCCCGTGTGGCGGATCGTGAACTCGAAATTCCCCTTGACGGGAGCGGCGAACGTGTTCTTGAGCGTGATCCGGGCATTTTTGGTGTCCGCGGTAAAATTCGCGATCGTGACGGGGGACTCCCGGCGGGCGCTCCATTTCGCCGCTTGGATGATCATGCCGTAGAAGTATTCATGCCACGGCAGTTCGTTTTCCCCGGCGAAGTAGGGGGCGATGCCCGCCCGCCGGGTGTTGTCGGGGCGGCCCGTCAAATAGGTGAAGGCAACTGTGCGCCCCTTGCCGAAGGTCCCGGTGCTCAGGAAAGGCCGGCCCGCCGTGGTGATCTTGGCGGCGGCGCTCTTCGCCGGGAAGAGCCACACCTGCGGCAGCTGGTCGAAGGGGAAGTTCTTCACCGGGGAATCGGGGGCGACGGTGTACTTGCCGCTCTTTTTCGTGAGTTTGTCGATCTTCTTGAAATTTTCCTTGATAAGCGGCGTCACGGGGAAAAGATCTTTGTACGCCGCCGGGATGGCCGAGGGCATGACGGAAACGAAGCCCGCGCCGTTCTTCACCTGTTGGGCGATCTTGTCCATGTTTTCCCTGGCGATGGTGCCGATCTGGAACCCGGCGAGGATGATGACGTCGTACTTCTTCTTGAGGGCTTCGCCCAGATAGAGGTTGCTTTCGGCCTGACCGCCCGCGTGGCCCCACACGGGGTGCCAGGAGATGGCGCCGCAGGTGCTCATGGTGGCGCTGGTGACATCGGCGTCCATCCGGTTGGCCAGCTCCGTGACCTCCCGACCGTTCAGGAGATCGGTGACGATCAGCATCCTGAGCTTGCCCGAAGCGTCGGGCTTGAGGAAGGGTTTTCCCGAGGGCGGGAGGGTATAGTCCCAGTCGAAGCAGTCCTGCTTGTCGGCATCGTTCAAGATCACCTGACCGAACCTTTCGGCGGCGGAGCCCCGGCGGGGCTCGTCGGCGAGCCGCACGTAGTTTTTCACTCCGACGGGCTTGCGCATGGACATGAGGAGTTTGCCCTTTTGTTTGACGCGGACGATCGTTTCGCTCCCCGCGGGAGCCTGCGGGAAGGCAAAGGAGGCGGTCCGCCCCGCCCCGAGGTCGAAGGAGAAATTCTTGACGGGACTTTCCAGCAGCTGCGGGGGCCGTCTGGTGGTGACGGCGATCTCGCCTTTCGCGTCTTCCGAAGCGTAAAGGTTCATGCCGGAAGGTGTGAATTCGCCCACAAGTCCCCCGCCGCAGCCGTCGGGGGCCCGGACTCCGTCATAGAGCACCATTTCGAAGGTCGTGTCATAGGATTTCCCGCAGGGGATCCGCTGGGAGCGGAAGAGGATCTCCATGGTGTTGCCCTGCTGCCCCTGCCAGTTGTAGAAGCACATGATGTCCCGGAAGGGGACGCGGTGGATGATGCCGGAGGGGGCTTTCGCCCGTGCGAAGGCAAACCAGCCGTCGGCGAGGTCGTAGTGGAAACTTTCGTTCCGGGGGGAACCTGCGTTGAAGGGGAGGACGGCCGTCCCCGACTCCTTGACGAAGCGGACCGTGCCGGACTCGTTCCTGACCTGGGCCGCGTTGTGGAGCCACAGACAGAAACTGTAGGTTTTCATGGCGGCGGGGTTGACGGCGATCCTGTAATCCAGCGTCAACCGGGAGGAATCGTCCTTCAAAGTGTAGGTCTTGTGGATGGTGATCCACTGGCCCGTGGCCCCCGTGCCGGTGCGCTCGCAGCGTACGCGCTGACCGCCGGGAATCGATTCCAATTGACAGCTGAAGGGCTGGCCGAACCAGGTGCTGCCGGCGAGCCGCCGGGCCTGCCAGTCCAGTTCGCCCCCCGCGCCCAGGTCCCAGGCGCTGCCTGCGTATTCGCAGTTGTTGCGCAAGTCGACGAGTTTTATCACCCGGCCCCCCTTGACGGGGGTGATTTCCGCTTTCAGGAATTTGTTGGCAAGTTCGATGTTGCCGTTGGGGAGGAGCTTACCCGTGGCGCCTGCGTCGAGCAGAGCGGCGAAGGCGCAGAGGACCGAAAGAAGAATACGCTTCATGTTTTTGCTCCTCCTGTGCTTACTCGACGTTGTCGAAGCGGGCGCAGGCCGACCTCGAGCCCGCTTTTCCGGCGGAAACGATGCCGCCTTGATCGTTCATCGCCTTGTACCAGGGGGAGGGGGCCTTGAATCCCGTCACGTGCCCGTCGGCGAAGAGGAAGTTGGCCCCGTCCATGTGCCGGGTGCGGCCCGTCATCCAGTTCCTGCGTTCCGATCTGGTGGTGGAGGCTTCTTCCCAGTCCATTCCCGTGGTGTAGTAATAGCCGCTGATGGAAGTTATTTCGGCGAAGGCGATGAGGGCGGAGGGGCGGTAGATCCGGCTCATTTTGTGTTTGGGCACCGTGGCGTCGCCGGTCGCGTTGTTCGACAGGTAGTGATTGTAACCGTAGCGGGGGCGGTTCCAGTCGTATTTTCTGGTTATGTCGAAGACGCTGCCGAAGAGTTCGATCGCGCCCGGCGGCAGATAGTTCCAGTTGGGGCAGACGTATTTGGCGGCGGCGCGGCCGGTGTCCTTGCCCGCGTCTCCGTAGAATTCGCTGAATCCGGCCTTGTAGAAGACGCCGGGCCAGCCCACGGAGGTCGTCCCGTTGTATTTGCCGGTCATCGGCGGCGCGAAACCGTTGGAAACTTCCGCGTACTGGTTGAAGATCAGCCCCAGCTGTTTCATGTTGTTGACGCAGGTGGTGCTTTTGCCCCGTTCCCGTGCCTGATTCAGCGCGGGCAGCAGCATGGCGGCGAGGATGGCGATGATGGCGATGACCACCAGCAGCTCGATAAGCGTGAACACGTGGGAACGTTTCATGACCTGGATTCCTTTCCTTTGGGGATTCTTATGGGTAAAGCGAGGTGAATTTCGATTCGATGACCGCCCGGCAGCCGGGAGTGCCCAGGTCTTCGAGGGCGTCCAGCAGGGCTTCGGCGGCGGCGTCGTAGCGGGGATCGAAGGTGGCCGCCGGAGGCAGGAGCAGTTTGAAGACGGGATTGCCGTTGCCGCCGTAAAAGAGGACGTTCTCCTGTATCTTCCGGGGAGCTTCCAACAGGGATCTCCGCAAGGCCAGATGGAGGACCGCGTCGTCGGCGAAGACCGCGTCGGGGCCCGAGGCGGAAAAAAGGCCTTTCAGCGCCTCTTCGGCTTCATCGCTGAAGACCCGGTAGACGCTCAGCTCCCGAATGAGCTCCGGGCAGAATTCGAGCCCGTTGACTTTCAATGCGTTGCGGTAGCACCGCTCCCGTTCCCGTTCGGAGTAACTTTCCAGACCGCTCCGGATGAGGGCGATCCGGCGCTTCCCCGCCTTTTTCATAGCGGCAAAGAGTTCGACGTGGGCCTTTTCGTCGCTGGTCCGGACGAAGGCCGCGCCGGGGAAGAAGGGTTCTTCCATGAAGACCACGTTGCCGCAGTTGCCTGCGAAAAGCTCCGTGACCTCTTGTTTGTAGGCGTAGTAGTCGTGGGAAAGACAGATGATCCCCCGGACGCCGAAACTTTCCATTTCGCTCCGGTTCTGCCGCATCTGGGCGATGTTGTCGTGGGTGTAGCTCACGAGGAGCCGCAGGCCCCTTTTCGTGGCGGCGGCTTCCAGCTCGGTCAAAAGCTGACGGCGGCGGAAACCGCTCTGGGAGTCGATCATCACCCCCACCAGCGGGGACTTTTTCCCCGCCAGCATGGCCGCCGCCATGTTGCGCGTGTAGCCCAACTTCGCCGCCGCCTCCACGATCCGTTTGCGCGTCTCGTCGCTCACCCGGATCGCTCCCGAACAGCCGTTCAGGACCTTGCCCGCCGCTCCGCGGGAGACCCCCGCGGCCCGGGCCACATCGCTCAGATTGACCTTGTGCCTTTTTTCCGGCATGAAAAATTATCCCTTTGATAGAGCGTGATATCACCTTGACGGATATAACTTAGCACGGCAAAAGAGCTTTGTCAAGAGCAAAGGACGAAAAAAAAGCAAAAAAAAGAGACGCAGGTTTCGAGATGGCTGCGTCCCCCGGGAAAGGCCGGAAATTTCCGGAAAGGGAGGCCGGGCGGCGGACAGACGCGTACCCGGCCTTTCCCCGCAACGATCACCGCGGCCGGGGCGGCGGGACCGGAGCCGGGTGATGCTTGTGATGATGATGATGCTTCGGCGGTCTGGGCGGCGGCGGCGGAAGCGGCCGCGGTCTCCGCGGGGGCGGAGCGACGATCACCGTGCGCGGTCTCGGCGGCGGCGGCGTCACGACGACCACCGGTCTCGGCGGCGGCGGCGGGGGCGGAGCGACGACCACCGGCCTGGGCGGGGGCGGCGCAACGACCACCGGTTCGGGAATGCATCCGGCACACGCCAGCAAGACGGCCGGCACGGCGAGTTTCCAATACTTCATGATCATTCTCCTGCTTTTTTACTTGTCACCGGCGATTTCGCCGGTGGTGTAATATACTTCCCTTCGCTCCGAAATGCAAGCGGAAAAACGAACAAACCCGTTTTTTTCCGGAATGCTCCGCCCTTCACGGAACGGGCGGAGGACAATCGCTTTCACTTGCGGGGCGCGGCAGCCTTCCCGACCCGGCAGATGCCGAGCGATGTCGCCACGGTCCGGTAGAAAAGACTTTTGTTGAGCTTGCGGATCCCCCCCTTGCCGTCGGAAACCAACAGCGTGGTGGAGCCGCCGCCGTCCATGTTGAGCGCGTCCGACGCTCCGTATTTGCGGATCCAACCGCCCAGCTCCTCGGTGGTGACGCCTTCGCTGACGCCCTCCATCCGGCCGTCGACGGTGATGATGAACATGCACCGCCGATCCTTCGAGAGGCCGTAGGCCGTCCGCGGGGCGAGGATCTTTTTTCTGTCGGGCCGGACGGCCCCGTTTTCGAGGATCATGCTGAATCCCCCCAGGGCCAGCTGGATATAAGAGGTGTCCTCCCCCCCGGCGATCTTCCGGATCTGGAATTCCCCCGTCTTCGTTATCAGAAACGCCGGGCGGCCGTCGGCTTCCTCGATTTTGACGCCCTCCGAGATGACCAGCCCCATCTTCGCCGCGTACTTGTGGTTATAGGGGAATTTCCACGGGCCCCAGGGGGTGGCGTTGACCGCCGCCAGCATGTTCTCTCCCTCATCGAGGGCGTTGCGCATGAACTGGTACGTGGTGATGCGGCGCGTACGGATCGGAAGCGACGGAAAATCCGGCATGGGCTTTCCCCAGTCGGGATCCTTCTTCACCGTCACGAACCGCAGATCCTTGCATGTCAGATCGACCCGGAGCACGTTAATCTTCAGCGGGCGGGGCTTTTTCGTGTCCAGAAAAACGTGCCTGATTCCAGGAAAAAGTTCCGGCGTCTTGGACCAGTCGTGCAGCTTTTCTTCCGCATGCAGCACACAGGCGAGCAGCAGGAAAAGCGGTACGAGAAACCGGCGGGAGCGGAGAGGAAAAAAGCTCATTTTTTGGGCTCGGAGTCAGACGGATCTCAACGGATAAGTACGGATGAGTACGGAAGGAAGTTTTTCCGTAAACACCCGTACTGTCGGCGGGACTTACTCCAGCACCACCTTGGCGGAGCTGCTCACGCAGGCGTTGACGCAGCTTACGGTCAGCTGCCAGGGGCCTTTTTCGTCGTTGAAGGCGGTCTGGAAGGCGAACTCGACTTTGCCGTCAGGCGAAGAAAGAAGATTGCCTGCGGCGCGGTCGCACACCTTGCCCGCGGGCGACTTGAGTTCCCAGTGGAACACCACGGGGCCCGCGCTCTTTCCCGAAGCCGTCACGGCCTTGGCCGAGAATTTGAGGACACTGCCCCGGGTGACCTTGGCGGGAGATTGCAGATCGACCTTGGCGACCTTTTCCTTCATCACGCTGAAGAATTCGCCGCGGGCGGGGGAAAGAAGCAGCTTGAAGGTGTCGGTGCAGCCGAGGTACTTCTTCGCCCGCAGATCGTACACGTGGCCCTTGACGGGGATCTTCGCCGTGATGGCGTCGCCCTTCTTTGGATCGACCACGGGGAGCGCGGGATCGGGCTTGAGCAGTCCCAGCACATGGTTGCCGCCGTTGGAACGCCAGCAGCTTTCCGCCTGATAGGGGCGGCCCTTGGCGTCGGTGAGCTCCCGGTGGGGGGCGACGCCCGCCTTGCGGAGGAGACCTGCGAGGATGAGCCGCCAGTTGCGGCAGAAAACTTCCGCGCCCGAAACGGTCTTGGAGGTCTCGCCCCCCGTCCCGCCCAGGAGCACCGCCTGATAGCCGCTCACCAGCAGATTGACGCCGATGAATTTCCCCTTGCCCACGGGCGTTACCGTGAAGGGCACGGCCTTCGGGTCGATGGTGCGGAAATCGCCCTTCACCGCCGGGATCCCGGCGGCGTTGCCCTTGCACTCGGCCTTGACCTGCGAAAGACCGGGGATGACCGGGGCCGCGGTCCCGAACTTGGCCGTGAAAGCATTGGCCTTGCGCAGGACGCCGTGGTCATCGTAGAGCCCCGGCGTCATATCCGCGATGACCGTCCCGCCCGCGGCGGCGAACTCGGTGATCCGGGCGATCTCCTTGTCGGAAAGGGAGATGGCGGCGGGGAGGATCAGAACTTTGAAGCGCTTGTCGACGCCGGACTCCTCGAGGATCTCCTTGTCGATGAAGCGGTAGACCGTGCCCAGATCGTTCAGCAGCGCGTGCCAGCCGGAGTTGGTGTTCTGCCACTCGTTGGCGCCGATGGTGCCCGTGCAGGCGAAGAGGGAACGCTGCGAGTAGAGCACGGCGATCTCGGGGGTCTCCTTCGAGCTCAGGATCAGCTTGCCCAGCCCCTGATTGGATTCCCGGAGCAGCCGGTCGTAGCACTGGAGCACCGGGGTGAGCTGCAGGTCGCCGGTGATCCCGGCGCGGGGTATGTAGATGGCCGACATGTTGGCGCCGATGAGGAAGCCCTGCCAGAAGTGGGTCCCGCAGTAGCCCTCCTTGGGCACGGGCAGCACGTAGCCGCCGTACCACTGGCCGCCGACGAGGCGGTCGCCGCCGAAGTCCTGGGCCAGTTTCCGCTGGATCCCGTTGTAGTAGGCCAGATAGTCCATCTCCTTCATCAGCTGCTTCCACTCATAGGTCGGGCCGGGGTTGTAGGTCCCGGAAAGGCCCGTGCGGGCGCCGGGGACGACGCTGCGGATCGCCTTGCGGACGTGTCCCACATAGGAGTGGGCGAAGACGTTGTTCATGAAGATCTTGTGGTCGAGCCACGCGCCGAGGCGCTTCCGGTCTTTGAGTTCCCTGGACTGGACCGGGGTGACCTCTTCCCAACTTTTGAAGGCCGTTCCCCACGCGGCGTTGAGGGCGTCGAGGGTGCCGTACTGGGATTTCAGCGAGGTGCGGAACTTGGCCAGACAGTGGGGCGAGAAGCAGACCGTGCTGCCGATGAACTGTTCGTCGCCGATGAGGTAGTAGCCCGTGCCGTAGTAGGGCACTTCGTTTTCGGTCAGGAGCTTCCGGATGTTCTTCGTCGCCTTCTCGCAGACCTTGGGATCGGAGAAACAGGGGTTGCGGACCGTGTTGTCCGTGGCCTTGTCATCCTTGTAGGGGGTCCAGTTGGCGTAGGAATCGGCGGTGCCGCCCAGACCGAAGATGGTCGGCGAGAGGCCCAGGTTCAGGATCGCCCGCTGGCCCTTGGCATTGTTGCGGCACCAGACGATCAGCTGCTTGAAGCCGATCTTGCGGTAGATGGGGTATTTGACGGAATCACTGCCCGTCCACGCAAGAGGCGTGAGTTCCGTCGGGTCGAGGGGGAGTCCGGAAAGGACGAATTCACCCAGCGCCCGGGCGGGGACCTGATCTTTCGTTTCGATCGTGGCGATGATTCTGTAGAAGGGGCTCAGGGGGAAGGCGGGTTCGAATTTCACCTGCAGTTCCTTGCCCTTCACACTCTTGTCGTAGACCACTCTCCGGTCGTGATCTTCGATCCGGACCCGGAGCGAAGATCCCGCGGGGAGAGAATCGGCCTGGGCGGAAAAGGTCACGGGCGAACCGTATTTGACGTTCTTCCTGTCGCCTTTGATGACGAGATTCAGGACTTTGGGCTTGTCCACAACCATGGCGCCCGCGTCGAGGGCCTTGCCCTGCGCATCGGTCAGACGGTATTCGAGGACGCTCCGGCCCTCGGGCAGCGAAGCCAGCGCGACGGCGGTCTCGGCGCCGCCCTTCGCGTCAGGCAGAGCGAAGAGTTCGTTGCCCCAGCGGAAGGCCGTCTTGAGGGTGGTCCCGGCGGCTTTCCCGTCGATCTTGAAACGCGCGGTGTCCCCCTGCTGGACGGCGGAAAGGATCCGGGCCTCGGGGCGGACGCCCGCCAGATGACGGAGCACCCGGGCCGCGGCCAAGTAGGTGTATTCCATGAAGGGGAAGTCTCTTCCGGCGAAAGAAGGATACCGGTTATTCAGCTCCGAACCCGGCACGGCGGGGTTGCCGTTGATGGAGCCGGGGGCGGTGCTGAGTTCGGCCCCGTTTTCGTAGAGTCTGATCCAGCTCGACATGGTGCCGGGCGAGAGGTTCCGCACCCGGGGGATCTGCAAAAGATCCTTGGGGAGCTCCTGCCTCTTGCCGAGGAGCTTCACGGGCGTCCCCTTGCAGTTGAGGAAGAAGAGCTTGGAGCCCGACTTGACCGCCTTTTCGAGGAATTTCACGAAGTCGGGGTCGGAATCGTCCTTGAAGCTGACGGCGTTGATCACGCACACCTTGGGGATCGACGTGAGCTCCTTGAGCCGTTCGTGGGTGTAGGTTTCGATCCCGTTCTCGAAGGTGTTGGCGTAGACGTCCATGATGCCGCTGCCGTTGATGTAGGAGACCTTGCGGAGCAGGGGGATCATCTTGTACTTGAGATCCATGCGCTGGGCCAGCTCCGCGATGAGCCGCCGTTCCATCTTGGAGTAGGTGCCCTTGATCATGGGCAGGAAGAGCACTTCGGGCATGGTGAAACCGGCGTTCCGCATCCATTTGACGTGGGGCGTTTCCACGTCGCTGTTGCGTTCGATGTAGTCGAGGGGCTTGTACCAGGAGCTCTTGAGCTGGTCCCGGAGCCGGTCCACCAGCTTGAGCCGGACGCCGGAGTAGGACTGGGGAACGACCTGGATGTCGTCGAAATAGAGGGTCTGATCCTTGAGGCCGTAGAGGTGGAAGGAGAGCCGGGCGCAGACGGCCCCCGCGGGCGTGTAGAACTCCTTGGTGTAAGTCTTCCAGTCGTGGGCCGTGGTGCCCTCGTTGTAGAAGCGGATCTGCTGCTTTCTGATGTCCTTGCCGTTGACGTCGTAGAAGCTGATGCTCCCCACGGCGACGCCCTTGATCTTGTTGTCGTTGCGGATCTTCATGGAAACCGTGTACTTCATGTCTTTTTCAAGAACGAAGTAGGGGCCGAACTGCACCCACTTGTCGACGGCTTCGTTCGAAGGCTTGTTCATGATGAGGACCCCGTCCTTCCAGGTGTACCAGCGCAGCCGGGTCCCGTAGAAGTTGTCGTGGAAGCCGTCGGGGAGCCCCTTGAGTTTCGGGTTGGCGTTGGGCACGGTGAAGGAGCCGTTGTAGATCAGATTGGCCCCCTTGTCGAAGCCCTTGAGGTCGAGTTTCTTCGCAGGAACCCGGTCGAAGGCGATCTCGACGTCGAATTTTGGCCGGGTGATGTAGGCGCCGTCGATATGGCGGAAGGTGCCGTCGGGGAGGAAGCGGCCGGAATAGAAGTTCACGCCGCCCAGATCCGGCACGGCGAAAAGAAGCCGGTTCGTTCCGTCCGCGCCCTTGACGACGGCGGAGGGCACTTCGCGGGAGTAATCGGCCCGGTCGTTGGCAATCACGTAGACGGCGCAGGTTTCCGGGTTCACCTTGGGGGGCAGGACCAGTTCACGCACCGAGACGGTGTACTGCTTCGGGACCGTGAGACGCATGAAATTGGAACTCCGGGGCAGATTGCCGCCGGGGGTCTGGAAGAAGGGGATGTCCCGCTCCTTGCCGGCGATGTGGAACGAAGGATAATAGATGCAGTGCGCCGGGGCCTTCACCGCGGCGAGCTTGGCGATGTAGGGTTTCTTCAGCTCGGCGGGGACGTTGTCTGTGAGGATCACGTTGACGGTGTACGAAGCGCTCTTGCCGGGCTGGAGCTCCTTGGTGCCGGGGATGAACTCCAGCGTTCCCAGGTGTTTCTTGAGGCTGTACCACGAATAGAGCGAGGCGGGCTTCTCGTCGGGGAAGGTCACGATGACGCCCCGTCCGGTCTGGGGATCGTAGACCGCGCTCCAGCTCCGGGGCGGCATGACGCTCCACTCATCTTCCCGGATGGAGGGGCCGGGGTGACGCAACTCTGCCACGCCCCTGGTCCGGGGCTGCAGATAGATGTTGTCGGGGTTGCCGTCGTGGTGGCTGCGCAGGAACGTCCGCGTCCACGGAGAGGTCGAATGGGGCTTCGTATCCAGATTGGTCAGCGTATACTTGACCGAAAATCCGGCGGGATTGGCCCGGACGGTGTAGACCTTGTCGATCCGCAGCCAGTCGAAGGCGCCGATGCCCCGCGCGGAAAAGGCGAGGATCGCTTCGGAATTCCAGCGCCGCAGGAATTTCGCTTCGAACTCCAGATTGTCGAACCGTTCCTGGAACTGGGCGGGCTTGCCGTTTTTTACCGTATCGGCCATGACCCGTTCGGTGAAGGAGCCCTTGCCGCAGGTGAAGACCTTGCCGTCGCGGGTGATCCGGTCGATGCCGCCGCCTTTGGTCTGGAAGATGATGTCGACTTTGCCCGTCCTGACGGGGATCTCCACCGCCGGAAGAAGGAGCGCTCCGGCGGCGACGGCGAGAAGAAGGAGAGATTTTTTCATTGTTTTCTGTTCTTTCGTTTATGGTCGTATTCTGCGCGCTGCGCCGGAATGGGAACCGTCGAAGATCACCACCATGAGCCCGTTTCGCTCACGGGGCTCCAGAAGGCCTTTTTGTAGATGCCGGACTTCACCCCTTCGTCGGGGATCTGCCCCTGCTTCAGCCAGCCCACGTGCCCGTCGCCGAAAAGAAGGTTGCAGCCGCCGTTGTGGCGGGACTTCATCTTCTTCTGGGAGGCGGAGGTGTCCGTGCTGGTGAAGGCGTAGTAATAGATGCTGGGCGTGAGGGAGTCGCCCATGGTCAGCAGCCGCGTGGGATACAGCCAGCGGGTGACCTTGCGGTTGCGGAGCCCGGTCTTGTTCGGCCCGGCGAAGCTGTCCGAAAAATTGAAATTGTAGCCCATGGTGCAGTAGCGCTTGTCGTCGGGATCCAGAGTCCAGTAGACCGCTTCCTCATCCGGTTTGGCCGACGGACACATATAGGCCGAGCGGTACGTGACGCCCTTCCTGATCCTGATCCCCGCGTAAAGCATGTTGGCGTGGGTCAGTCCCGGCCAGTAACTCCGCATCTGTCCGGAACTGGTCATGAAGACGATGGAGCCCAGCATGGGCATGAAATCGTTGCTGTCGGCCACATAATGGGAAATGGCCTTGCCCGAGGTGTTGAAGTTGCTGGCGCACTTGACGGTGTTGGCCCGCTCCCGCGCCTGCTGCAAGGCGGGCAGGAGCATGGAGGCCAAAATGGCGATGATGGCGATGACCACCAGCAGTTCGATGAGCGTGAAATTCCTTTTCCTCTTCATTTCCCTCTTCCTTTCTTGTTTTATCGACTCACCACCAGGTGTTTTTCGTCTGCGACACCCGCCAGAAGCTCTGGTCGCCGTCGGAAGGTATCTTGCCGCGGGGGATGCTCATCACGTTGCCGCCCACCATCAGCACGTTGCACATGTTGCCGGTGTGAGGATAGGCGATGGCGCCTTTCGATTCATGATCGTACCAGGGCTGGACGACGTTCCTCGTTTCCATGATGGCGGCGTTGCGCGAAGGATATCTGAGCCGCGAGATGCTGATCTTCGCCGCGCCGTGGCCGTTGTTCTGCCCCAGAAAGAAGAGCTGGTCGGCCGTGGTGGCCGTGAACTCGGTGCGGTGCCGTTCGGGACAGGTGAACCGGCTCTTCGCCCGTGCATTGGGTTTGGTCCAGGGATACAGCCACCCTCCCAGGATCAAATTGTCCCGGGTGCCGAGATAAGGAGCCATCATTCCGGCCGTGTTGCCGGGAGTGTAGAGCGGCCCTTCCCTGAACCAGCACTTGGTGCTTTTGCTCCAGACCCCGCCGTTCCAGTAGGGCATGATCATGTTCTTGTTGTCGTCGCAATACTGCACGTAGGCCTTGCCGATGGACGAAAAGTTGTTGACGCAGGTGATGAATTTGCCCTTTCTTCTGGCCTGCTGCAAGGCGGGCAGGAGCATTCCCGCCAGAATGGCGATGATGGCGATGACCACCAGAAGTTCGATGAGGGTGAATTTTCTTTTCATGAGACGCTCCTTGCTTTCCGTGAGGTGATCGTCACCACCAGGTGTTCTTCTTCTGCGTCGGCCGCCAGAAGCTCTGGTCGCCGTCGGTGGGGATCTTGCCCCGCGGAATGCTCATCATGTTGCCGCCCACCATCAGCACGTTGCACATGTTGCCGGGGTGAGGATAGGCGATGCTCTGCTTGGTTTCGTGGTCCGTCCAGGGCTGGTAGTTGTTTCTGGACTCCATGATGGCGGCGTTGCGCGAAGGGATCCTGATCCGGTTGATGCTGAACCGGGCCGTGCTGTGGTTGTTGTTCTGTCCCAGAAAGGGGAGGGCGCTCGACGTGGTGGGCGTGAATTCGCTGCGGTGCCGCTCGGGACAGGTGAACTGGCTCTTGGAACGGTACTGGGGATAGGTCCAGGGGTAGCGCCAGCCGCCCAGGAGCCGGTTGGCCCGGGTGCCGAGATAGGGGGCCATCATTCCCGCCGTGTTGCCGGGGGAATAGATCAGCCCTTCGCCGCTCCACCATTTGGTGCTCTTGCTGCTCTGGCCGCCGTTCCAGTAGGGCATGAGCATATTCTTGTTGTCGTCGCAGTACTGCACGTAGGCTTTGCCGATGGTGCCGAAGTTGTTGACGCAGGTGGCGTACATGCCCCGCCGCCGGGCCTGCTGCAAGGCGGGCAGGAGCATCCCCGCGAGGATGGCGATAATGGCGATGACCACCAGGAGTTCGATGAGGGTGAATTTCTTTTTCATGGGATGTTCCTTGTTTTCCGTCAAGTTATCGTCACCACCAGGTGTTCTTTTTCTGTGTTACCCGCCAGAAGCTCTGGTCGCCGTCGGAGGGGATCTTGCCGCGGGGTATGCTCATCACGTTGCCGCCCACCATCAGCACGTTGCAGATGTTGTTGGGGTGGGGGTAGGCGATGGAGTTTTTGGATTCATGGTCGTACCAGGGCTGGGAAGCGTTTCTGACCTCCATGATGGCGGCGTTGCGCGAGGGGATCCTGATCCGCGAGATGCTGACCTTCGCCGAGCCGTGACTGCTGTTCTGCCCCAGAAAGTGGATGGCGCTGGCCGTGGTGGGCGTGAATTCGCTGCGGTGCCGTTCGGGACAGGTGAACTGGCTCTTCGAGCGGTACTGGGGGTAGGTCCACGGATAACGCCAGCCGCCCAGGACCCGATGGGCCCGGGTGCCGAGGTAGGGGGCCATCATCCCGGCGGCGGTGCCGCCGGGAGTAAAGTACAGCCCTTCGTTGCCCCAGCATTTGGAACTCAGGGTGCTTTTCCCGCCGTTCCAATAGGGCATGACCATGTTCTTGTTGTCCTCGCAGTACTGCACGTAGGCTTTGCCGATGGTCGAAAAGTTGTTGACGCAGGTGGCGTACATGCCCTTCCGGCGGGCCTGCTGCAGTGCAGGCAGGAGCATCCCCGCGAGTATGGCGATGATGGCGATGACTACGAGGAGTTCGATGAGGGTGAATTTCCGTTTCATTCCAAAATACCGCGTTACCATGTGTTTTTCGTCTGGGCCGTCCGCCAGAAGCTCTGGTCGCCGTTGGTGGGGATCTTGCCCCGGGGGATGCTCATCACGTTGCCCCCCAGCATCAGCACGTTGCACAGATTTCCGGTGTGGGGGTAGGCGATGCTCTGCTTGTCTTCGTGATCGAACCAGGGCTGGGTATTGTTCCGGACCTCCATGATGGCTGAGTTGCGCGAAGGGATCCTGACCCTTGCGATATTGATCTTGCCCGTGCTATGGCCGTTGTTCTGCCCCAGAAAGGCGAGGGCGCTGGCCGTGGTGGGCGTGAATTCGCTGCGGTGCCGCTCGGGGCAGGTGAACTGACTCTTGGAGCGGTACTGGGGATAGGTCCAGGGGTAGCGCCAGCCGCCCAGCTGACGGTTGGCCCGGGTGCCGAGATAAGGCGCCATCATCCCGGCGCAGTTGCCCGTCGAAAAGATCAGCCCTTCGCCGCCCCACCACTTGGTGCTGGCGGAGCTTTTTCCGCCGTTCCAGTAAGGCATGACCATGTTCTTGTTGTCGTCGCAGTACTGCCCGTAGGCTTTGCCGATGGTCGAAAAGTTGTTGACGCAGGTGATGTACTTCCCTTTCCTTCTGGCCTGCTGCAGCGCGGGCAGAAGCATCCCCGCCAGAATGGCGATGATGGCGATGACCACCAAAAGTTCGATCAGCGTGAATTTTCTTGGTCCTTCAGGGATTTTTGTGGGTAAAACATTCCGCACATCAATCTAACCTGAATCTTTCCTCTTAATATAATTGTTGTTCGTTCATTTGTCAAGCAGAGAAATGCTTGACCCTGTGTGAAAAATCA
>Ga0208297_1001156_pt1 | contig 29878 bp, 24 predicted proteins | sample LMS_cellobiose_e_FD_187367 | JGI IMG/M metagenome (GOLD analysis project Ga0208297, IMG submission 187367) | Rumen-fistulated moose microbial communities from Alaska, USA - LMS_cellobiose_enrichment (SPAdes) (version 2) | ecosystem: Host-associated > Mammals > Digestive system > Stomach > Rumen... | reverse complement strand
AAAGTGTTATTTCTGGACTTTTCTCGCTATGTCCATGATCTCTTTGCCGAGGTCTTTTTCAAACTGCCCGTAGACTTTCTTCGTGGCTTCCACGAAGGGCTTTTTCTCTTCCGGCGTGAGCGGGTTGACCTGCATTCCGGCTTTGATACATTCGTTTTTGAAGCCGTTTTCCATCCCGGCTATTGTTTTGCGCTGCTCGACGGCGAAATCGTGAGAGGCCTTTACTATGATCTCGCGCAGGTCGGGGGGAAGCTTGTCCATGAATTTTTTATTGGCGATAAGCATCGTCACCGAGAAGACATGTCCCGTCTCTGATACGTATTTCTGCACCTCGTAAAATTTACCGTCCACTATCATCGCATAGGGGTTCTCCTGCGCGTCGACAGTCCCCTGCTGCAGAGCGGTGTAAAGCTCGCCCCAGCTCATCGGCGTGGGGTTGGCTCCCAGCTCTTTGAAAAAGGCGATGTGCATCGGGTTTTCCATCGTGCGGATCTTCAGCCCCTTGAGGTCCGCCGGGCTCTTGATGGGGCGCTTGCTGTTGGTCACGTGGCGCATGCCGTTTTCCTGATAACCGAGGACGACGAAGCCCTTGGACAACAGATACTGATTCAGTTTGTTCCCGAGAATGCCGTCAAGAGCTTCGAACGCTGTTTTTCTACTGGTAAAAAGATAGGGCAGATCAAGGACTTGAACTCTCTTGTCGAAGCCGGCAAGGGCGGAGCTCGCAGGCAAGGCCATCTGAATCGTTCCCATCTGCACGCCCTCGCAGAGCTCGCGGTCGCCGCCGAGCTGCGCGTTGGGGTAAAGTTCCACCTTGATCTTGCCCTTTGAGAGCTCCTCGACCTGCGGCTTAAATACCTTATTCATAGCGAGCATGTCGGCATGGATTTCGGATACTATTGAGCCGACCTTGATCGTGTACTCCGGAGCGGCGGACGCCGCGCCCGCCGCCATGACTGCAATAAACACCGTTAGAGCAATAAGTTTTCTCATGATAAATATTTCTCTCCTTCTTAGTAGGTCAGTAAGCTGATCGTTAGTGCAAAATGCGCATACGTCCGTCGCTCAGATTATGCTGTTACCTTCTTTCCGATCCCTCCTTTCCGATCCCTCCTTTCCCTCTTTACGAATATCTGAGATTAGCGCCTTTCGACGGTTATAGTTCCGCCATCAGCGTCTACGACTACTGAATCGCCGTCTCGCACATACGAATAGAATTCCTCGTCCACATTGTAGACGGATGGAATTTCCATTACTAAGAGCGCGGAGACGAATACCGGATCTGGATTTCTCAGGATTACTGCCGCCGGCGCCTTGCCTTTCATGGCGATTTTAAAGAGCCCGTCCATCTGTACGACCGAACTGCCTTTTCCGGCGTGCGCTACGAGCGCCGTATGCGCCAGCGAGCGTCCCTCAAGAACGTGCCTTTGTTCGATCATCGTTCCAGTGTCGGGTTCCACGAGGTAAAAGCATATAGCTTCGTCCGAAACGAGTGCGGGCCCCTCTCCCTTGCCGCCGGCGATCGCTTCGCATTTGAATGTTTTCACGCTCATATCCTTACCTCCCCTATCAGCGCCGCCTCGACAGCCTGTTCCAGCGGACGGATCTTAAAGTCGATTTTTCTTATTTCATTGTAATAAGCGCACTTGGGAGAATCTGTTACGGCGCTTTTGCCATAATATGGCCACCAACACGGAGGCACGTCTATGCATGTATCGGCGACTATGTGGCCGCCGGCGCGGTTTATTATGTCGAGAAAGCCCATACGCGCCGCTAACTCTTTCGTGAGGGAGCTTGTCAGCACCCATACGTCGACGGAGAAACGTCTGCCGCGGCAGATGCGCGCGATATCGGCCACCTGACGTATGGAGAGGTGCGGACAGCCGAACATCGCGAAATCTATCCTTCCCGGCTTCCCACATATTCGCTCACGCACCGCGTCAAGGTCCCTGCGCTCTATGATGACTTTTTTCTTTGGCTCTTTGCCTGCGAAGGCGTGCTTGATATCGGGCGCCTCAGGAGTGATTCCCACTATGTGATAGAGCCCGACCGCCCCAGAGGTGTTCAGCTGCGCGCCGAAGTTCATGAACCCTTCCGGCGTCGCGCGTTCCGCTATGCCGACGAAGGCGGGGACCTCAGGCCCTTTGTAGATCAAAGGGTAGCACCATCCGAGCAGCTGATAGTCAAAATCGTCCTTTATGTCGGCCCTTACGTCGACGAATATTTCCGCTTTGCGCTTCTCGTCGAGCAGGAGGCCGTATTCCGGCACGAGGCCGGTGATGGCCGCGCAGAGGGCGCTCTGCGAAGATTCTCTGTTTGTGCGTGCGCCGATGACGGAATTCACATAGGGTGTGGCGCTCGACTCAGAGAAAGCGATGACTTCGCCGTAGGCCGGCACGTTTTGCTGCAGATAGGGGGTACAGTCGAATGTGAGCTGCGCCCCTATCTTTCTGTAGGCGACGTTCGTCTTTGAGACGATTTCTTTGCCGGTATCTGGTACTTCCGCCAGGTGGCGGTTCAGGTAGTCGATGTCGATGCTGGGGTTCACCGTCGGCGCTATCCTGCATCTGCCGCCCATGTTCACGAGCTTCTCGACGAACCAGAGATCAGCGTCCTGCGCCGATAGTGCTACGTGCGCGCGCGTTATCGGGACCATGCGCTTTGCGCCGAATACGCGCCCCAAACCCTCCTGAATGCGCATGGAATATGCGACGGCCTCCCCTTCTTCGCCGTGCAGCTTGCCGAGCTGTTCTTTTGTCAAATACATATTTATTACCTGCTTTCGTTACTTATTTATGTCCGTATGCTTATGTAACCGCTTATGAGCTTAGACTGTCAGCGTAATTAATTTGTCAAATTGCGAAGTATGGATTATCGTTGATTACTGATTTTTTTGATGTTTTTTTGCATCATGCGATAAAAATAAAGGCGAGGCCCTTTGTTGAAAGCGCCCCGCCTCTTCTATTTGAGATGCCTGTGTTTTTAGTAGATCATCAGCGCGCCGATCATCGCCGCGATGAATATGGGGATGTTGTAGTGGATGAACGTCGGCACGCAAGTGTCCCAGATGTGATTGTGCTGGCCGTCCGCGTTCAGTCCAGCCGTCGGGCCGAGCGTCGTATCCGAGGCTGGGGAGCCGGCGTCGCCGAGAGCTCCGGCGGCCGCGATAAGGCACGCAGTCGCCCCAGCGGAGAAGCCGAGCTGTATCGCCAGCGGACAATATATGGCCGCAATGACGGGCACCGTGCCGAAGGACGTGCCTATCCCCATCGTAACCAGCAGCCCGACCGCAAGCATGAGAAGCGCCCCCCAGAATCTGCTGCCGCCGACCATCCCCACGACGCCGTTCACGAGATGTTCCACTGACTTCGTCTCGCGGAGCACGTTGCCGTAGCCCGCCGCAATAAGCATGACGAAAGCGATGAGCCCCATGATCTCAAGGCCGCCGAGGAAGGTGTCGTCGATGTCCTTTAATTTCAAGACTCCCGTTACTATCATGACGGTGAGCGCGACAAGCGCGCCAAGCGGCATGGAGCCGGACCACAGCTGCGCGGCGAAGGCAGCGGCTACGGCTACCATCGTCAGGTAATGGGTCTTTGTGAATACGTCGGGAATATCTTCGTTAGTGCCGCCTATTATGGGTCTATCCTCATAGTTTCTCGGCCTGTTGTAGGAGACGAAGAGGGCGATGAGCAGTCCTATTATCATGCCTATACCTATTATCCAGGTGAAGGCTGGGACGGAGCCCTTTGCTATTTCTACGCCGTTGCGCCCCATCTCAGCTGCGATTATCCCCTGGAATATAAGGCCGTATCCGATGGGCAGCGTGATATATGGGCACTTGAGCCCGAAGGCGAGGGCGCAGGCGGCCTGCCGGCGGTCCGCTTTCAATCTGTTGAAAAGGAAGAGCAGCGGGGGAATCAGTATCGGGATGAAGGCGATGTGGACGGGCACCACCGTTCCTGAGATGCAGGCGATGAAGGCCAGCAGGAACATAAGCAGCATTTTGCGTTCGCCGACGAGGCCGGCTATCTTTTTGCACGCGACGGACGCGAGCCCCGTCTTGTTTATCGCGACGGCGAACGACCCCAGCAGGAAGTAGGCGAGCGCCATTTCGGAATTTCCCCCCATGCCGTTGATGAGTACGCCCATCGTATCAGGGATGGACATCCCGGCGGCCAACCCGCCGGCTATCGCCGCAAAGAGCAGCGCGAGCACAATATTAAGGTTGACAAGGCAGAGCCCTATCATAACGATTACCGAAATTACCACAGGATTCAATAATAACATTTCTGCTACCTCCGAAGAATATTTTTTGAGTAAAAGGTACAAAAAAACTAACTGCAGCTTAAGCAGTTCACGGGGAGGCGGAAATTTTATGGGTAAAGTATATCCTTTATTTATTATTTATTTATCAAATTGCAATAAAAAAAATAAATCCCATTTGATGTAAATTTGATGTAACTATAATAAGATGATAACATTGCTTAGCAGTCTTTGTGTTGTACGCCGCGTACCACGGCGGAATCGTTGTACTCGGCGGTCGTATGAAGACGTCGTCTGCTTCGCGGGGAGGCGAAAAAGACGAAAAGGAGCGGTTTTTGTGAACGATATATTGTTGAACGGCAAGAGCCTGACCGTCGACGCTCTCATGCGGATCACGAGAGAAGGCGCTCGCGTCAAGGCCTGTCCCGCGGCGATGGAGGAGGTAAGGCGCTCCCGCGCGCTCGTGGAGGAGCTTGTCGCCGGCGGCAGACCGATGTATGGCATCAACACCGGTTTCGGTAAATTTTCCGACGTCGCCATTCCGGAAGAGGAGATAAACCTCCTGCAGATAAAACTGATACTCGCGGACGCGGTCGGGGTGGGCGACCCGTTCGCTGCGGATATCGTGCGCGGTATGCTTGCGATGCGCGCGAATTCTCTGCTCAACGGATTTTCCGGCGTGCGCCCCGTGGTCGTCGAGACGATGATCATGATGCTGAACAGAGGCCTCCACCCTGTGATTCCGCAGAAAGGCTCCGTCGGCGCAAGCGGCGATCTCTGCCCGCTTGCGCACATGGTGCTGCCGATGATCGGCCTCGGCGAAGCGGAGTTCGGCGGCCGTGTGATGGAGGGCGCCGAAGCCATGGCGAAAGCCGGCATTCCCACGATCGAACTCAAAGCGAAGGAGGGGCTCGCCCTAATCAACGGCACGCAGTGCATGACTTCGGTCGCCGCTCATGCCCTTGCCGACGCGCAGATGCTCAAAAAGGCCGCGGACATCGTCGGCGCGCTGACCGTCGAATCTCTGCGCGGCATCAAAAACGCCTACGACCCGCGCATACATGAGGTCCGCAGGCATTCCGGACAGCGGGACGTCGCGGAGAATATGCGCCGCCTGCTCGCCGGCAGCGACTACGTCACCTCGCAGGGCGAACTCCGCATGCAGGATTCTTACTCTCTGCGCTGCATCCCGCAGATACACGGCGCAAGCCGCCTCGCGATAGATTACGTGGCTTCGGTGGCCGAGAACGAGATGAACGCCGTGACCGACAATCCCATAGTCTTCGTCGATACGGGCGACGTTTTCTCGGGAGGAAATTTCCACGGAGAGCCGATGGCGATAGCCTCCGACACGCTCTCCGTCGCCCTCTGCGAGTTCGCCAATGTCTCCGAGCGGCGCATCGCGAAGCTGATCGACCCTGCGCTCAACCACGGCCTCCCGGCGTTTTTAGTCAAGCACGGCGGAATCAACTGCGGCTTCATGGTCCCGCAGTATGCAGCGGCCGCGCTCGTATCCGAGAACAAGGTGCTTGCCCATCCGTCGAGCGTCGATTCTATTCCGACCTCCGCCGGGCAGGAGGACCACGTCAGCATGGGTACCATAGGCGCGCGTAAAGCGGCGCAGATACTCGAAAACGTGAGGGCGGTGCTGGGCATTGAGCTCATCTGCGCGGCGCAGGCGCTGGATCTGCAGGAGAAGAGGCGCCTCGGCGCCGGCACACAGGCGGCGTATGACGTGATCCGAGCCGTAGTGGACTTCATGGAGGAGGATCGCATCCTCTATAAAGATCAGAAGGCGGCCGCGCAGCTCATAGCCGACGGCACACTGGTGGAGGCTGCGGAAGCCGCGGTGGGAGAACTGAAATAAAGACCGACGTAAAGCGGTTTAGAAGGTAGTTTATAATAATGGCTGAGGAGCGCGCGGGCAGAGGCGTCCGCCGGCCGGAGGTCTCTATCCGCTTGTTCCCTCAGCGAGGTGCGCGTGTGAGGAGGATAAATGAGTGTAAAGATCAAGGTAATCGGCACGCCGTCCATTGAGATCGACGACAGGCCCCTGCGGCTGCCGCTGAAGAAGGCCGAGGGCATCGTTTATTACCTCGCCGTGGAGGGGCGCGTCAGTAGAGAAAGGCTTGCCTCGACGTTCTGGGGCGCCAAGGACGAAAATTCCGCCTACAACAACTTCCGCAACGCCTTATACCTCCTGAAGCGCTGCTTCCCCACAGACTTTATAAAATCGGACCGCAGGAACGTCTCGATAGCGGACGGCTGCTGCGATTTGGATGTCGTCGATAAAGTAAGCCGGCCGCTCGTACCCCTGCCGCAGAATCTCTCCGCAGAGCTGCTGCAGGGCTTCGACGTGCCGGAGTGCGCCGATTTCTGCAACTGGCTGCTGACGGCGAGATCGCAGTTCAGGGAGAAGCTGACGGAGCGGCTCAAGGCGCGCATAACCCTATGCTACGACGCTCAGGATGAGGATAACCTCGAGGCGTCGCTGGAGACGCTGCTCGCCGTGGATCCCTTCGACGAGGATTCCACGCTTGAGTTGATGGATCTCTACTTCAAACGGCGCGGCGCCGCGAAGGCGAGCGCCCTCTTCCGCGAGTACAGACGGCGGCTGCACGACGAGCTTGCGCTTGCGCCGTCGACCAGGGCAGAAGAATATTTCCGCCGCATGATCGTTCTCGGCTCCGCGGAGGACGAGGGGGAGAGCGACTCGCCCGACGCCTTCTTCGTAGGAAGGAAGGATGAGCAGCGGCGGATAATTGAGCAGATCGAGAGAGCGCGCGGGCGCACGGTCGCCCTCTTCATCGACGGGGAGGCCGGCATGGGCAAGACCTCGCTGCTTAACAAGATAATGCAGGCCGCGGATTCCCCGGAATATATGACGCTCTCGACCAGATCGTACGAAGCCGGGCTCGACTATCCCTATTCCTCGTGGAGCAACCTCGTGTCGCAGGGCGCGCTCTACTGCGGCGACGACAGAATCGAAGAGAGCGGCGCCGACATTTCGCTGCTCGCCGGCGTATTTCCTAACTTTATGAGCGACAGGCACACGGTCTACAACGCCGACTCCGTCGTCGTATCGGATCGGACGCCCGTCGCCATAGGCAAGGCCGTCGCAGACCTCGTCTGCCGCGTCGCCGCCGGACGCCGTCCCGTTATAGTCCTCGAAGACCTGCACTGGTTCGACGCTCACTCGCTGCAGATGATCGAGGTCTTTATCGCCAGCCTTTCCGTTCCCTCCACGATATTTATGACGAGCCGCCCCGAAAAAAGCGCCTACGTGATGCGCACGCTCTCCCGCTTAGAGGCCGGGGGCTATGTAAAATTCCTCCACATACCGCTCGGCCCGCTCAGCCGCAGCGACACCGCCTCGTTCTGCAGCCGCTTTCTCGACAGGGACCTCATCGAATCCAAGGAGAGCGACTATTTTTATAAAAAGAGCGAGGGCATACCGCTGCTCGTCGCAGAGATAATAAAAACGCTGCGCGCCAATTCGCGCGCGGAGCTTTCCGGCGGCGGGCTGGGCGGCGTGATGCTTGCGCGCTTCGGGGAGATAGCGGAAAAGCAGCGCGAGTTTTTACGGGTGCTCTCCGTCTTTACTGACGGTGCGTCGATACAGTCCATCGCCAAAATAATGGGAGAAGCTCCTCCACGCATCTATCCGATAGCGGAGGAGCTGCTCGGCAAAAGGCTGATCAAGGAAGTGCCGGCGATCGACTACGGAGTGCGCGTCGCCTTCAGCCATGCGATGTTCCGCGAGTGCGTGTACGACGCCATCCCCGGCTTCAAACTCAGCGAGTACCACAAGAAAGCCGCCGAGATACTCAACGAGCGCTATTCGCCGCAGAGGTGGAATCCGGCTCTGAGTTCGATGCTGTGCTATCACTATACGAAGGCCGGACTGCCGGAAAACGTTTTGAAACAACACCTGCGCGAAATGATATTCGATATAACGCTGAACCACGATCTCTTCCCCCTGGTGCAGGACGACGTCCTCTATTCCTGTTCGTCTCCGTACAACGACAGGGCGGACACGGAGAAGAAGATGGAGGCGATGAGCCGCCTGCTCGCAGGCATCAGCGCGAATGTGCGCGAAGACAACCGCGAAGAGGTGCTGGCGATGGAGGCTTCCTATCTGGAGCTCTGCGGAGGATACCTCGTCTGCTGGGGCGAATACGGGAGGGCGCGAGTGCTGCTCAACCGCGCCATGAAGCTATCGCGCGAACACTCTTTCGGCACCACGTACATACACTGCCTTGCAAACATGGGACATCTCTTCTTACAGACGGACAACGCGGAAATGCTTATGCGCACGGCGCGCGAGATGCTCCGCGCCGCGCGCGACGACGAGCGCGAGAAGTATATGGGCATCGCTCTGCGCTATATCGGCGTAGCCTTCCAGATAATGGGCGATTATGAAAGATCGGAGAAGGTGCTGCGCCGTTCGATAGAGATATTCAGGGAGCAGGAGCTGCTCGGCAAGAGATATACGCTGAGCGTGCTGGCCGCCGAATGTTATATAGGGGAGAATTACCACTGGCAGGGAGATTTCGAGCGCGCCGTCGCCCGCTTCAAGCACTGCATATCCGTCTGCGAAGGGAAAAAGCTTTTCTGGTGCAGCAGCCATTTTCACGCGCACCTGGCCGACGCCGCCTTCGATCTCGGCGACAGGGAGATGATGTTCGAGAACATCGACCGCGGCTCGGAGATATTCGAGCGCTGCCAGGGCGGCCGCTGCGGCTCAATGCTCTACAGTCTGAAGGCTATCGCCGACGCGGAGCGGGGACGCTACGACGACGCCTACCGTTCGTTTGAGATAGGAGAACTTCTGGCGGAGCCGGTACAGAAGCGCTCCTGGACGGCCGAGCAGGCCATGACGAGGGCTTATCTCGCGAAGATGCTTGAAGAGGGGGAGCTGCCGCCGCAGTTCAGCAAAATAATGAAGAAGAGCGCAAGAGAATATGCCTATGAGGCCGCGGCGATTTACAGCAAAATCCCCGTCCCGCACAGGGTGAAGATGCTGAAGGAAGTTTTCGGGATATAGCTCCAGCGCGCGGCTAGTTAGAACAGCATGTAGGCTATCGGCGCCGCTAGCGCTATAGAGAAGACGACCCTTTCGAACCATATAACGAATATGTCGCGCATCCTGAGCGGAATGTCGGTCCCTGTGAGGCAGGGAAGCATCCCGGAGAAGAACAGCACTTCGGATATGCAGATGACGGCGGTGACGAAGCGAGTGATTATCTCCGATTCCCGGCAGAGTATCGCCGGCAGGAACATGTCCGCTATCGAGGTCGAGGCGGCTTTTGCTGCCAGCATGGCGTCGGGAAGGCTGAAAAGTTTGAAGAAGGGGTAGTATATCCAGGCTGTGTAGTCGAAAAGATTCGTGTACTTTGAAATGAGCAGAGCGGAGACCCCGAAGAACATTATAGCCGCGCCTACGCCGGAGGCCATCACTATGCCGTATTTGAAATTATCCTTCGCTATATCATAGAAGCCAGGCGCCTCGGCTCCGCACTTCACACCTATACTCCAAGCGCGTGCAAATCTGTTCCCCGTCCGTTCGACGCCCTCCCCTTCGCTGTGGCTGCCTGGATAGCGCGTGTCGGGGACGCGCGAAAGCGGCGGAATGCGCAGCGTGATCGCGGTCACCGCAAAGCAGACGACGAGCGTCACCCAGAAATAAATGTTCCACTGCTCGATGATTCCCAGTGTCTTTGCGACGATTATCATAAAAGTTGCCGACACTGTGGAAAAACCGGTGCCGATTATAGCGGCCTCGCGCGCCGTGTAGCCGCCTTTTCTGTAGACGTTGTTTGTGATGATCAACCCCACCGAATAGCTTCCGACGAAGGAAGCGACCGCGTCGATGGCCGCTCGTCCAGGCGTGTGAAATACGGGGCGCATGATGGGGGCCATCAGTTCACCGACGCACTCCATGAGGCCGTAGTTGACGAGGAAGGCGAGAAATATGGAGCCTATGGGGATAAGCATAGTCACCGAAACTGCGACGGCGTTGAAGATGTACGGCGCCATATCCTTTTCCAGAAACCAGTCGGGACCAATGTTGAAGAAGACCATTGCGCAGAATATCGTACCTATCAGGTTTGTGAAGAAGAAAAAGGCCTCCGTAGCAGAGGCGGCGTACTTCTTGAGTTTTATTGCGCGTGCGACTCCCCAAGACGTAACTGCCACGACGTAGAACGGCCCGAGATGGGGAATCTTCCTTATAAGGCTGATCACATGATCGACGGGGATGCTGTTTTTCCCCATGAAGCTTATCGGTACGAAGAACATAAATATCCCTATAGCGCTGAAACATATAAATCTAAATGGACTGTGTCTTTTTTCCGGCATGTTAAGGCGCCCCTCCCGCATAAATAAAATTGATGAATACTCAAACATCGTCAGAATCGTAGGCGCTCGTCATTAATTTTTTATCAAAAACCTCTCTTCAATCATCAAAAGCGGTCGCGTGGCGCTTTTTCCCGCTGACGATTCTTTGATACGCCCTCCTTATTATGAGGACGTAAATCAACGCGTCCGCACGGCGCGACATAATAACGAAAAGGAGACATTTCTATGGCAGGAAAAGCTCAGATTCTCTATGAAGTGAAGGCACAGCGCGGAAACACGCTGAGGTGTAAGGGGTGGCGGCAGGAGACGATCCTCCGCATGCTCGAAAACAATATGGAGAACGCGGAACATCCGGAGAAGCTCATCATCTACGGAGGCAACGGAAAATGCGCGCGCAACTGGGAATCGTACCACGCGATCGTCAAGAGCCTTAAAGAGCTCGAAGACGACGAAACGCTCGTCGTGCAGTCTGGCATGCCGGTGGCGGTGTTCAAGACGCACAAATACGCGCCGGTCGTGGTGATGGCGACGACTAATTTCATGCGTCCTTCGTGGGAGACCTTCTACGACCTTGAAGCGAAGAACCTCACTATCTTCGCGCAGTACACGGCCGCCCCGTGGGAATATATCGGGACGCAGGGCGTCATCGAGGGTACCTTTGAGACGCTTGCCGCCGTCGGCATCAAACATTACGGCGGAAATATGGAGAACAGGATACTTCTCACCGCCGGCGCCGGCGGAATGGGCGGGAACCAGACGTGGGCCATGAAGATGCACGGCGGCGTGGCCATCGTGGTAGACGCCGACATCGAGACGCTTGAGCGCCGCGTGGCGAAAAATTACCTGGACGAAATAGTCGGCTCCCTCGACGAGGCGATCGCCGGGGCGAAGAAGTGTGTCGCCGAAAAGACGCCGCACTCCTTCGGGGTCGTCGGCAACGCGGCCGACCTCTTTGAAGAGGCCTTTGAAAAGGGATTTATGCCCGACGTGGTGACGGAGATGTGCCCCTGCCACGACCCCGTGTCGTACATCCCTTCCGGCTATACGCCCGCGCAGGCCAGAGAACTCCGCAACGCCGACGTCGATAAGTACCTGGAGCTGGCCCGCGCGACGATGAAGCGCCAGCTCGCGGTGATGCTCAAGTACTTGGATAAGGGCGTTCCCGTCTTCGAGTACGGCACGAGCATCCGCAAGGAGTGCCGCGACGCCGGCTTCCCGGAGAAAGAGGCTATGAGGCTCCCAGCTTTCGTGGCCGACTACATCCGTCCACTCTTCTGCGAGGGGCGCGGCCCCTTCCGCTGGACCTGCATCTCCGGCGACCCCGCGGATCTCAAGAGGACGGACGAACTTGCGATGGAGCTCTTCGGAAACGACCCGATCGTCGGACGCTGGATACCGCTCGCGAGCAAACATCTTCCCATCGAAGCGCTGCCGGCGCGCATTTGCTACATGGGCTTCGGTCAAAGAAAAAAATTCGCCCTCGCTGTAAACGAGCTCATCAAAAAGGGCGAGATAAAGGGCCCCGTGGCCTTCTCACGCGACAACCTCGACTCAGGCTCGATCGTCAATCCGACATTCGAATCCGAGAGGATGCCGGACGGCGGCGACCTTATCTCCGACTGGCCGATGCTCAACGGACTGCTCAACGCCTGCGGCATGTGCGACCTTATCGCCATTCAGGCCAACTATTCGATGGGCGAAGCTGTCCACACCGGCGTGACGCAGATAGCGGACGGCACGGCCGACGCCGACGTGCGCCTCGAAGTGGCGATGACGGTGGACTCGGGGATCGGCGTCGTCCGCCACGCCCAGGCCGGCTATGAATCCGCCAAAGAGGTGGCAAACGGCAACGGCAAACTCACCAAAGAGAGCATCAAGGTCCCCCTCTGGTGGCAGCCCGCGGATAAAGTGACCTTCGGGCCTGACGGAAGCGATAAACTGTAGGGCGCAGGGGGAGGGAAAAATGGGCCCCCTGATTTGGATAATCGACGAAGAATGGCTGGATTATGAGGACGAGATTAGGGTTCTGGAGCAGGCCTTTCCCTCCTGTGCGATCAAAAAATCAGGGTACGATTATCGCGGCGACCTCGACAGATTCGGGTACTTTGCCGACGCGATAATATCCCAGATATACGTGAAACTGGACGCCGGCGCCATTTCAAAGCTGGAGAAATGTAAAGTCATCTCCGTTTATGGCGGAGGATACGACAGGGTCGACGTCCTCAGCGCAAACAAGAGAGGCATCGCGGTCGCCTTCGTACCGGGGTACTGCACGGACGATATTGCCGACTATGTCATGAGCTGTATACTCAGGGCCAACAAACCGATCGACAGTTACGGGAGCGCGCTCAACGACAGGATTTGGGGGCTCCCTGCGGCCGGGAAGCTGCGCCATCGCATTCAGGGCAGCAGGCTGTTCATAATCGGCCTTGGAAGGATAGGCAGGGCGGCGGCCGCTAAAGCTAAAGCGCTCAAAATGGAGGTCTCGGCCTATGACCCGTATGTAAACGAGGAGGCCATGGACTCTATGGGGGTAAGGAAATACGACTCCTTAGAGGAGGGGCTCGGGGAAGCGGACTATGTAAGCGTACATGCGAGGCTGACCTCAGAGACCGAAGGAATGATAGGAATAGAGCAGCTGAGCAGGATGAAGCCGGACGCGCTCCTCATAAACACGGCCCGCGGCAAAATCGTCAGAGAAAAAGACCTTGTAGAAGCTGTGACTAATCATATTATTTCCGGCGCGATAGTAGACGTCGTAGCGGTCGAGCCTCCCTCTTTCGACGAGCCTATATTTCACTGCCCCGGGATAGCGGTGACGCCGCACGTTTCTTATCTCTCCGTTGAGTCTTTTAAGGAGCTCAAGACCCGCACTGCGGAAAATGTAGTAAAAGTGCTCCGCGGAGAAGAGCTAAAAGACATAGCGTCAGTTTGATTCGCGCCGCGGGCGGCTAACTAAAGCTGACAAATGGGCGCGGGACGGAGCTTTGTCCTCCCGCGCCCGCTTACATTCAGGCAGGGAGTGGTGCGCGATGGAAGATCCCAGAGCTTCGGCGGATCTGATAATAAAGAATGCGGGGCAGCTTTTGACCTGTTCCCGGGACGCCGGCGATTTGATCGGCCTTATACCCGACGGGTGGGTAGCTGTCGGGAAGGATAAAATCGTCGCTATAGGCGGAGAAAAGGACGTCCGTCCATATATGACCGAAAGGACGACCGTATTGGACGCGGCGGGCAAAGTCGTCATGCCCGGCTTCGTCGACTGTCACACTCACGTAGTCTTCGGAGGCACGCGCGCGGAAGAATACTGCGCCAGGCTGGAGACGGACGACCTTGAAGAGCTGAGGCGCCGCGGGGTGCCTATGGGCATCATGGTGACCCTGTCCGCGACGCGCGGGCTCCCGGAGGACATACTCTTTGAACAGTCCGCGGAGCGCGTGCGCCGTATGGTTATAAGCGGGACGACCACGCTTGAAAGTAAAAGCGGATACAGCCTCAACATTGAGGGCGAGATGCGCCAGCTGAGAATCAACAAAGCCCTTGCGGAGGCGTTCCCTATCGACATCTCCTCGACATTCCTGGGAGCGCACGGATGGGCGCCCGAGATGACTAAAGAATCATACATGGACATGCTGATCAAAGATATGATCCCCGAAGTGGGGAAAAGCGGCCTCGCCGAAGCCTGCGACATCTGGTGCGACGCCGGACATTATGAGGCGGAAGAATGTCGGAAAATACTTGAAGCCGGGCGCGAACACGGTATGGAGCCTAAGATACACGCCGGCGCCTATTCTTATATAGGGGGCGAGGATCTCGCCGCCGAGATGAAGATGTACTCCGCCGACCACCTCAACTACACGCCCGTTTCAGCGCTGGAGAAACTTGCAAAATCCGGAGTCGCGGGAGTCGTGCTCCCCGGGATAGACTTCGCCGTGAACCATTCGCTGTTTTTCGATCCGCGCCCTATGTATGAGGCGGGCCTCGAGCTCGGCATGGCGACGAACTGCTGCCCGGGGTGCTGGTGTACCTCGATGCCGTTCATAATCGCGCTCGCCTGCCGGCAGCACCGCATGTCGCCGGCGAGGGCCCTGCGGGCGGCCACATACGGCGGAGCCCGCGCGCTAAGGCGCGAGAAAGAAGTCGGTTCTCTGGAGGTCGCCAAACAGGCGGATATACTCATCCTCGGGATACCGACCTACGAAGACATTGCCTACCGCCTCGGAGACAATCCGGTGGAGACGGTCATAAAACGCGGGAAAATAAGCGTACGAAACAACGCGATAGTCGCATAAGAGGAGTAAAAAATATGTTTTACGAAGTGATGGAAAAGATAATGGACAGCAGAGACGTCACCGCCGGCGGCGGTTCCGCTTCGGCGGTGGCCGGCGCTATGGCCGCCGGCCTTGTCGGCATGGTGGCGAGGCTCTCCACGGGCAAAGGATACGGGCTTTCCGACGCCCGATACTTGGAAATAGCGGACGAGCTTGACGATATCGCGGCGCGCCTGAAGCGAGGGGCCGTGGAGGACACGCAGTCTTACCTAGGTATCAAGGCCGCCTTTGCGCTGCCTAAATCGACCGACGCGGAGAAGAGCGCGCGCCGCGCTGCGGTGGAGGCGGCTGCGATAAAAGCCGCCTCCGTGCCGTTGGAAAACGGGCGCGCCGCGATCCGCATACTCGAACTGTGCCGCGAGCTTGAAGGAAAAATCAACGCCGCGGCCGCCTCCGACATGGAGGCCGGGGTGATGCTGGCGAAGATGGCGGTGGTAGATACGGCGCTCAACGTCGAGGCCAACCTGCCGCTGATAAAGAGCGCAGAGGTCAACGCAGAATTTGCCGCCGCGGCCCTCGAACTTAAAAATTCCGTTGAACGCGGATAAAGAAAGGAAGAGAGAATATGGCTAAAAAAATATTGCTCTGCGAACTTAACGTCAGCGAAGGGCGCGACGAGGCTAAGATAAAGAGAATCACGGAAGCGCTTACCTCGACGCCGTCCATCACGATAATGGACGTCGACTCCGACGCGGATCACAACCGTTCCGTATACACGTGGATAGGCGAGCCGGAAGACGTCTTAGCCGGCGCCGTGAACATAACGAGACGGGCCGTCGAAGAGATAGATATGACTCAGCACCACGGCAGCCATCCGCGTCAGGGCGCCGTGGATGTCGTACCCTTCGTGCCGGTGCGTAACGTTGAGAAGGACGAAGCGCTGGAGATATCCCGCAGATACGGGAAGTTCCTCGGCGGGCTCGGAGTGCCGGTCTACTACTACGAAGAAGCGGCCACGAAGCCGTCGCGGCAGAACCTCGTCGACATCCGCAAAGGGCAGTACGAAGCTCTTGCGGAAAAGATGCGCGATGAAGAGTGGCGTCCGGACGAAGGCCCCTTCGCCTTCGTGCCCAAATCGGGAGCGACCGTCACAGGCGTCCGTTTTCCGCTTGTAGCTTACAACGTCAACCTGCGCACCGACGATATAGGCGTCGCCAAAGAGATCGCCAAGCGCATGCGCTTCTCCTCCGGCGGCCTCCGCTACTGCCGCGCCATAGGCCTTGCGCTCGAAGAGAGGAAGATGGTTCAAGTCTCGATGAACCTCACCAATTTTGAAAAGACACCGATACCCGTGGTATATGATCTGGTCAAAACGCTGGCCGACAGCTACGGCGTTGGTATAGCCGACGCGGAGCTGGTCGGGCCCCTTCCGCTCGCCGCGCTCGAAGAGGTGGTGCGCCATTCGCTGCGCGTGCGCGGCTTCAATATGAGTCAAATAATAGAGACGCAGCTTCTCGACTGAAGCGTGCAGGTTTAGAATGTCAGGCCGTCGGACTTTTGGCGGCCTGACCTGAGAGCGGCGCATCCCTCGCAGCCGACGGCGTCGCTCTGCCTTGCGCAGGGCGCGAAGGTCTCGGAGGACGTTCGCCGCAGACGACCGCCTCCTGCGACTACGGCGGCGGGTTTTTCGTTGAAAAATATTTTCAGCAGAATATAAGCTCCCCGGAGCCGGCGTAGACGGCGCAGCGTTTACTGCCGTTGCGCTTGGCTTGGCGGAGCGCCGCGTCGGCTATATGATATAGCGTCTCAAAGTCGTCGAGGCGCGTCCGCTTGAACGCGGCGCCGGCGCTGCACGTCACGCGCAAATTTCCATATTCGTCCATACCGGCGCCAGATAGCTCGGCCGTCAAGAAAGAGAGCAAATTGCAGATCATGACGTCGTCGTGCGGACCTTTGAGGAATACGATAAATTCGTCTCCTCCGAGGCGCCCTACGACGCCCCGCCCTCGGAAGTGGAACGAAAGCGAATCCGCCGCCAGCTTTATCGCTCTGTCTCCGGCCGCGTGCCCGGCCGTGTCGTTTATCCTCTTTAAGTTGTCTATATCGAATATCAGCAGCGCCCCGGCTTCGCTTTCGTCAAGCGCCCCGCGAATCCTTTCCTCGGCGGCCGCGCGGTTGTAAACGCCGGTCAGTCCGTCGCGCTCCGCGAACTCCTTCAGGCGTTCCATCTGCTGTCGTTCGGCCGTTACGTCGTCAAGGTAGATGATCGCCAAGCGCGGCTTTCCCTCTCCGCCGTCGACGATGACGTAGCGCTCTTTGACGTAAGCCGTGCCGCCTGAGCCCCTTCTCTTTGTTATCAAGCTCTGCCCGCACGGTCTGCCCTCGCGTATGCCGCGGTAGAATTCGAGAAAATCCTCTGCACTTTCGGGCAGAATTGCGCCGCTTTTTACAAGGCTTTCCGGTACATCGGCGATGACGCTGGGCATTTTGACGGGCCATGCCGCTCGGTTTTGCAGGCGAATGGTCTTTTCCTGGATGAAGTAGTGCCCGACCAGCCTGTCGCTGTTTTCAACGATCGCCCTGTAGTTCCCCTTGTAAAATAGCCTGAAAAAGGAAAGTGCCCGGAGAAAAAGAGGCTTAGCCGGCGTGTTAGCTTTTAATTTCGGCTGATACATTTTTTTAGCCTTCCGTAGAAACCATTCCGCGCCGCTTGCTTTGTAAATAGCTTAATTGAAGTACAAAAACAAGCGATAGCAAGGGAATTATTAACGACCGCAACTATTTTCCGATGATTTGACGGGAAAAAGCGGCCGAAGACTGAAAGCTCCGGCCGATTCCGCATAAATTTGCGCTATCTGACGTATCTTGTGCTGCTTCGGTAAATATTTTCCCTGCGTCCATGTCTGCCTTCTTTTTCGACCTCGGCGAGACGCTTTTCCGTGTGATGTGCGAAGCGGACGAAGGGCAGCCCGAGCAGCAGATAGATGACCGCGACGATGATGCCCGGCCCGAAGTAGTCGTAATAGGTCGCCGATACCTGGCCGTAGACCTTCGTCAGATCGACCATCGTGATTATCGAAACAAGTGAGGAATCCTTCAGCAGAGAGATGAAGTCGTTCGTTATCGGCGGTATGACGACGCGCACGGCCTGCGGAAGGATTACCTCGCGCATCGCCTGCCATCTCGTCATGCCGAGAGCGAGCGCCGACTCCCACTGAGTGCGCGGGATGGCGAATAGCCCCGCCCTGTATATTTCAGCCTCGTACGCCGCGTAGTTCAGCCCGAGGCCGATGGCGCCGGCCCAGAAGGGCGAGAACTTTATTCCGACGGAGGGCAGCCCGTAGAAGATGAAGAAGAGCTGTATCAGTACGGGCGTGCCCCGCACTATTTCCACGTAGAGAGTGGCGGCGAACGCGATCCACGCCGGCGCGAATACGCGCGTTACCGCGAGCACGAGGCCGAGCGAGATAGCTATTATCATCGCGACGACGGAGACCTCCATCGTGACGAGAGCGCCCTTCGCGAAGAGCGGCATGACTTCCATGTAGCGGTTCATGCGCTTATGGAAGGTCAGCGCGGGGCGGTGCGATTCGGCCCACTCGTTGTAACGCTCCGGCTCGACCTTCGGCGGGTCGAAGTCGTTGAATTCGGCCGCCATGACCGGCGTCCAGAGGTTCCATCTGTCGTATATCTCGCGCAGCTTGCCGCTGTCGCGCAGAGCCACTATCGCGCGGTTCACCTCGGCGAGAAGCTCCTTGTCCTTCTTGCGCAACGCGATCGCGTATTTGAGCTCTCCGACGGGAGGCCCAACGAATTTTATCTCGGGGTTGAAGCCGGCGGAGTAGAGCGCTATCGGCTGGTCGAAGAAGGCGGCGTCCAGGCGCCCGTTCGCGAGGTCCTCGTAGGTGTTTGCCTCTACGATGTAGGTGCGTATCTTTATATCTCCGACTTCTTCGAGCACCTGCTGCGCGTAGCTCTCCTTCAGCGTGCCGACCGTTTTTCCCTTGAGGTCGTCAAGCTTTTTTACGGAGTTGTCCCTGCGTCGCACCGCGAGCTGCAGGTATGTCTTGTAATAGGGGATAGAGAAGTTTATCTGTTCCTCGTGCTCCGGCGTGACTTCCAGCCCGTTTATCGCGATGTCGTAAAGGTTGCGGTCGAGCCCGGGGATGAGGTTGTCCCACGCGTTGTTGACGTAAATCGGTGTGCGCCCCATCTCCTTCGCGAGCGCGTCGACGATGTCGACCTCGAAGCCGATGAGCTTCTTCGGGTCCTGCGGGTCGGGGAACATGTAGGGGAAACCGCCCTCGGAGTCGCCCCCCCAGCGCAGAATCTTTTCTCCGGCGGCTTCGTTGCCGAAGAGCGCCGTCGGCGAGGCGAAGATCGCCGCAATAAGCGCGAAAATAACTATATATTTTTTCATCAGCACGTCACCCCCGCGTTTACGAAGTGGCGCAGGAACGCGCGCGTCCTGTCGTTTTTCGGATGGGCGAAGAGTATGTCGCCGTCTTCGTATTCGACGATTTCGCCCTTGTCCATGAATATTATGTAGTCGGATGCGTCCTTCGCGAACTTCATCTCGTGAGTTACGATTATCTGAGTCATACCCTCCGAGTCGAGGTCCTTCATGACCTGCAGGACTTCGCCGACGAGTTCTGGATCGAGCGCCGACGTCGGCTCGTCGTATAGCATCACGCGCGGATTCATCGCGAGCGCCCTCGCTATCGCCGCGCGCTGGCTCTGGCCGCCGGAGAGCGTCGACGGATATTTGAGCGCGAGCCCCTTAAGCCCGACCTTTTCGAGCATTCTCAATCCCAGCTCCTCAGCTTCTTCCCTGTCCATATGCTTAACGACCATCGGAGCGAGTATCGTGTTCTGCAGCAGATTCTTGTTCGGAAATAAGTTGTAGCTCTGAAAGACCATACCGACCTCGGTGCGAAGCGCGTGGACCTTCTGCATCAAAGAGTCGGACGGAGTCTCCCCCTTTGTGCGCGACACCGTGACGCCGGCCACCGTGACGGAGCCGGAATCCATCAGCTCAAGGCAGTTTATGCAGCGCAGAAAAGTCGACTTTCCGCAGCCGGAAGGTCCTATTATCGACGCAAGGTCGCCCTCGCGGATCGTGAAGCTGATATTTTTAAGAACCTCGGCATCCTCGTAGCTCTTGCAGAGATTCTCAATTACAATAAGCGGTTTGTTTACAGTATTCATGACACGTTCCCCCCAACGTATTATTAAATATGCAAGAAGAGAGACGCGCGTATCATCTGCGGAGATATCCGCCGCAGGAATAATTAGCCGCGTAATTGGCGGCAAAGGCTGTCATGCCGGAAGTCGTTCGGGGAATAAAAGAGATGCAGAAGTTTCGGAGTTTCGCTCCATGTCTGACACACCAGACACCAGTGCTTTTTTTCAATTTTTGTCTCACGTCCCTTCCGTGTAACGACGTCGTAAAGTAAGAAGAGTTTAATATCATCGACGCGTAATTGCAAGAAAAATATTTGAAGTCCCGCGGGGGTTTGTGTGGGGAAAAAATGCGCTCCGCGCGCCGTTCACGCAGAGTGTGTGTAATTACTGAAAATACCGGGGCGAGGCTGTGAAAGAAGCCGTATTGAAGACGGAACTTCACAGCTTTGCGGCGTGCGCAGGTTTTGCGAAAGATTTTGAACTCGGCTAGGGCGAACTGATAGCGACGATATGTCCGCTTTTCTAAAAATATTTTATCTGAGGATTTCGTACTCGGCTAACCCTCCGGCGCGACGGCGGACTCGGTAAGCGGCGCGGCAAATCAGAGCAGCGCCGAGCCTAACGGAGCGGAGAAGAATGTCAGCGCGTTTTTCTTCTGGCCTCGAAAAATTTCCGCAGCAGTTCCGCGCATTCAGCGGCGAGCACGCCGCCAGTCACTTCGCATCTGTGGCTCATGCGCGGGTCGTGCGGGATCTCGTAGAGCGACGCGCAGCCTCCGGCCTTCGGATCCTCCGCGCCGAAGACGATCCTTCCGACGCGGCACTGCACGAGGGCGCCTGAACACATCACGCACGGCTCGAGCGTGACGTAGATGCGGCAGTCGTCGAAGCGCCAAGAATTTATTTTTTTTGCCGCGTCGGAAAGCGCGTTGAGTTCGGCGTGCCCGAGCGGAGAATTGCCCAGCGAGCGAGTGTTGTGCCCGCGCCCGATTATCCTGTCGCCGCACGCGACGACCGCGCCGACGGGAATCTCGCCGCAGCCAAGCGCGAGACGAGCCTCCGCAAGCGCTTCTCTCATATAGAAAGCGTCGTCCATCTGTGGCGCCCTCCTTTATCTTGTGCTATACTTTACCACGATTCAAGCGTGCCTGTAGCTCAGCTGGACAGAGTGCCGCCCTCCGGAGGCGAAGGTCAAGAGTTCGAATCTCTTCAGGCACGCCACTTATATTAATGATTTTCGAACTCTTAAAAACGTCTTGTCTTTCTCTTTAACCTCTATTTAACTTAACCAATTGCCTGGCGTGTGTGGGCGCTTGGAATTTCCACATCGGAGGGCAGTTGTCCTTCTTCGCCGATTTCGCGCAACGTTATCTGCATGACCGTGGCCGCACTGCTGAGAAATTCTACCGCCAGCCTCAGAAAGGGGCTCGACTAAAGCGCCTTGGCGCGACTCCTTATGCCGTCGCCGGCTGGCTTCGTATCGCAACAGGCGCGGCGGGTCTTAAAATAGTGCCTAACTGTTCCCGGCGCAACGCCCAGCAGCGTCTCCCAATATTCTTCGCGTCCGTTGACGCGCCAGTGCACTTCTCTTGTGTAGCGTCCCAATTCGGAGGCTGTGCCGTTGCGCAACAGCTCCACTTGGCGGCGATGCTCTTTCCAAAACTCTTTTTCCCATTTCAGCAGAGGAGTGAGGTTCAGCTGTGGGAAATCATAGATTCGTTCGCGCAGCTTGACGAGCTGATCGACAATGCTGCGGTTGGGGCATTGCTCGAAAACGACCGTATGGAATTCCATGTTTAGATCCTGAGGTATCGCTTCGTCACGCGCAAAACAGCGATCGGCTTTCTCTATAAGGGCGTCGAGCCTCGGCGCGCATCTTACTCGCGCGTTATCGAAGGCCAGCTCGTATACCATTCCTTCAAGTGCGGCGCCGACTTCCTGTGCTTCCATCACCTCGGCGACGGAGAGCCGCCTCACTACGACGCCGCGGCAGGGGATTATCTGTACCAGGCCTTCTGATTCAAGCTGAATCATGCAGTCGCGGTAGGGGGTACGGCTGATATTCAGCTCTTCGAATATTTCCCTCTGGTTGATTGGGTCACCTGGCATCAGCTCCCCGCTGTTCATTTTTTTCTTTATGTAATCGTAAAGCTGTTTACGAAGGGACTCGTTGCGAAAAAATGACATGACCGTCTCTCCCTTTGTGCTTGACAAATTCCCAACGGCTATAGTATAACATAATCGTATGCTACATGCAGCATGTTACATGTATGTAATCCAAACTACCAATAGTGATTTGCATCGCTCTGTATCTATTTCTTTTGAATATGCACGGTACAGCCACAGTAAAGGAGAGAAGGGTGACAAAAATGTACGACAAAGCTGCAAAATTATTTGAAATACCAGAGATCGCACTGCCATTCATGCACCTATTTCTTAATGATGAAGAATGCCGCATGCTTGAGGTAATGGAGAGGAGAGACTACTCTCCGGCAGAGCTTTGTACGGTACTCGCGGATATAACGTCCGCCCCGGAGACGTTTATCGGAAAGGCATACTCGCGCGGCGTACTCAGCAAGTCGCCTCATGGCTGTGAGATTTGGTATGCGCCGGCAACTTTTTACGTAAGGTTGGCCTTTTTTGCGCAGTACGAGCCGCAACTGTGGGCGCGCGTACCTGTAGCGGAGCGCGCGGATATTGACGAGTGGTACGTAGAACAGTATATGAACGGCGCAAAGCCGCGCCTTGAGGCGGCGCTGCATGGGGATGCCTTTATTGAGAACGCTAGCTTTTACACGCTGCAGGAGACGCTAGACTTGATTGATTCGTTCGACTTTGAACCGTACGTGGTTCCCTGCAACTGTAAAAGTGTTGCGATGAACTGCGAAAAACCGCGCAACGTATGCATGCTATTCGGCCGCGGTATCAATTCTGAGTGGGATCGCGGCCATGGAAAGGCGCTTACTAAGGATCAGGCGAAAGAGCTAACGCGCCGCACTGACAGAAATGGTCTGATGCATACTTCTGAGAAGGCTACGGCAGTCTGCAGTTGCTGCGGTTGCTGCTGCTATCCTATAAGGGCCTCAAAACGGCTCGGCACCAAGGGAGTCTGGCCGATGCGGCGGTATCTCATCCGCTGGAACGCGAACAAATGCGTCGATTGTGAAAGGTGCGTAGCAGTCTGCAACTTCGGTGCCTTTCAGAGAGTTGACGGTAAGATAATTTTTGACGAAAAAGCCTGCTGGGGCTGCACGATCTGCAGCAGCAACTGCCTAACGGGAGCCATTTCGACAGAAAAAATCAAAAGAGACGCCGCACCCGCGGCGCTCTAAGAAAAAAGGAGTGTCGTATTCATGTTGACCGCAGTTGACAACATTGTCATCGTAATCACGGTCCTTGCTGTGCTCTGGATAGGGTACTACTTTTCCAAGTCAATCACTGATATGGAAAGCTATTACCTCGCCAACCGCAGCCTGCCGTGGTCGCTGGTAGTGGGAACGCTCGTAGCCTCGTGGTACGGTGGCGTCGGCGTTGTGGGAACGATAGGCTATGCATCGGTTTTCGGCATGGCGACATGGTTTATCTGGTCCATAGGGGCGCATGCCGTACGTTTCCCTCTCGCTCTCTGGGTAGGGCCGCGCATTCACATACGTGCCGACGTTACGATTCCCGATGTAATCGACCACGCTTATGGTAAGGTTGCCGCGATCATTGCCTCGATTTTCCTCTTCATGTACTGCTCACAACTCGGCGAGATCACCGCAACCGGCTTCATTGGACAGGCCGCCTGGGGCGTCAACAAGGTATATCTGGGGATATTCGTCGTCGTGTTGACTATCGTGCTGACCTGTCTCGGCGGGCTGATGGGCGTTGCCGTTACAGATATGATATTCTTTTTCTTTATGATTATCAGCGTATGTATGGTATTCCCGCAGATTTACGACGGTGTCGGCGGCATGGCCGGTATCAGGGCAGCGACCGCGAGCGATCCGGCCTTCACCCACCCTGTGGCCGGCATGACCTTTACTAAGGCGCTGATGCTGGTTCTGCTTTGTATCAACGTCTATGCGGATCCAAGCTTTTACCAGCGCTTCTCGGCGAGCAACACCGCAAAAACGGGGCGCCGCGCGATGCTCACCTGCTTCTGCCTGTGGTTGATCTTCGATGCGGTGACGAATATGGCCGGCATGGTGGTGCATGTCGAGTATCCGGATGTACAGCCTGAGCTGGCCTATATCCAGATGGTGCTCTCTCACCTGCCGGTAGGCGTGCGCGCTCTTTTTGTAATAGGCCTATTCGGCGCGATCATTTCTACGCTTGACAGTTACTACCTGATAGGCGGCACGACGCTAGCGAAGGACATATACGCGAGGATATTCGCAAAGGAGACGCTCAGCGACCGCAAGCTCGTCAACCTGAGCCGCATCGGGGCTGCGATACTGGGCGTTATTGGAGTCTGTCTCGCCTTTCGCTTCAAGCTGGTCTACGACGCCTTCGTTTTCCTGATCAGCCTATGGATGTCTACCGGCTTTGTCCCAGTGCTGATGGCTCTCATGTACGACGGTAAAAAGACGCAGGCCGCAGGGCTTCTGTCGATGGCGGCCGGTTGTATTTCTTTTGCCTGGTTATCGATTAACCCCGTTTTGATCTCAGAGAGTTTTGGCAATCTTGAGCCGATACTCGTATCCCTGCCGCTTTCCTTCATCTTCTGGATGATAGGCAGCAAGATTGGTAAGGATACAGGAGCCGGCAAAAAGGCTATCAGGTGCTAGGAGGGGATTCAAAATGTCAAACAAAACTGAAAGAGATCTCAAAGAAGATCTTCGGATCGAATGGGCTGGAATTGACGGAGCCCTCTGCCTTTGCTTCATTGCAGAGTCGATCTTTATCGGCTGGTGCATGATCCATGACGTTGATATAGTGCTGGGCAGGCTCTTGCCCTACGGCGCGATGCTGGTGACGCTGTGGATATTCCTTAAGTACGTAGGACAGGTGTTCGCGTTCTCCAAGCTGAGCAAGAAGAAACGGCAATAGCCCGTTCAGAGGTGGAGTTTGCGGAAGATATGCAGATAGACTGCTTCCCTATAAAGAAGAGTGTGGAGGAGGCCAAGCACGAAGCCAGCAGGCGTGGGCTTGTTGCGCGTTTGCTCTCACGGCGCGGGCGCGGCGAAGATATTGTGATGAAGACTATTTATGTCGAGAATCGCCTCATAACCTTCGATATCGCCATGCCCCCCTCATTCTTCGCAAAGTTTTTACGCGGCAGCGTACAGCCGCGGAAGAGTACGATCCAGATGATAGCGAATGGCTCCACCTGCGGCGTCTCCTACTACGACAGACACGGCGTCGAGATAGTGCGGCGTGAGGTCGACGACGAGGCAGTGCAGCTCTCCGACTACGGAGACGATCAGCTGATCACGCGCGGCAACGCGCTCGCGCGCCGTATACTGCGCCGTCGCGTCGGCGGCCGCATGCTGCTTGAAGTCGCAGCTATCAGGAGTGTATTCCGCCCTTTCCACGTGGCCTTTTTCGGAGAGCCGCTTGAAGGCAAAAAGGTCTATTATATTCCCATAGCCGCCGACGGCTGCGAGGTCAGACGTACCTTTTAAATAAAACACAGCGCGTCTGGTTTGCCAGTCGAGCGCGCGTTATTTTTTTATTTTCAGGACAGGAGGAATGGTATTGAACGGCAAACGCAAAGAGGCGAAGGATATAAAGGAGGTAATTCTCGACAGGGAGCTACGGCTTGAAGACCTCGTCGCCGTTGCTAGGTTTGGAGCGAGAGTCTCGTTCAGCGATAATTATAAGGAGCGCGTAAACAGATGTCGCGCGCAGGTGGAACAGCTCGTAAGAGAGAAGCGGCGAATGTACGGTATTACTACCGGTCTCGGGGAGAACGTAAAGCGTGGCATCCCAGAGGAGGCCGCGGCGCGCTATCAGAAGAACACGATGCTGACTCACTGCACGACCGTTGGCGAGCCAATGCCTGGAGAGGCAGTGCGCGCCATGCTGTTTATGATGCTCGCCAATGTCGGCACCGGTTTCTCCGGAGCCCGGCTCTCGTCGCTGGCGACGATCATGGATCTGCTGAACCGCGGCGTAACGCCATGGGTGCCGATGCACGGCTCAGTCGGCTATCTTGACGCAGAAGCGCACGCCGCGCTTGTCTTTACCGGCGCCGGTAGAGCTTGGTACGACGGAGAACTGCTTGATGGCGGCGAAGCTCTGCGCCACGCCGGCATCTGTCCCTTCCAACCCAGTTATAAAGAGGGGCTCTGCTTTGTCAATGGCTGCACTTCGATAAACGCGATGGCAGCGTTGGCCGCATACGACGCGCGCAACCTAACGGCAACGGCCGACGTAACAGCCGCATGTACTCTCGAAGTTCTCGGAGGCAATCTCAGGGCCTTCGACGAAAGGGTGATGGCCGTCAAGCCGCACAAAGAGCAGGCGACGACAGCGAAACATGTGCGCGATATCTTAGCCGACAGTGCTCTGCTGAAGGGGGCGGGTGGCGAGAACCTTCAGGACGCGCTCTCCCTCCGCTGCGTGCCACAGGCGCACGGTGCTGTGCGCCGCGCCGTTAGCGATGCCGTCGAGGTCATCGAAACGGAGATGAACTCTTGTGACGACAACCCGATAATATATCCGGACGGCGATGTGCTAAGCGCCTGCAATAGCGATTCAGGCTTCGTCGGCATCGAAAGCGACGCCCTCTGCATAGCGATGGGCTATCTCTCCAAAATATCGGAACGCCGCACCGACCGCATGGTCAATGAGCATGTCAGCGGCCTGCCGCCCTTCCTTGTAGCTAACCCCGGCGAGAACAGCGGCTACATGATCGTGCAGTATTCCTCCGCTGGGCTGCTGGGCGAGATACGCATCCTTTCGCACCCCGCCTCGGTGGATTCAGTACCTACCTGTGCCTTTCAGGAAGACTATGTGAGCATGGGCTATAACGCGGCGATGAAGGCTTATAGGGTCGCAGCGCTTGCGGAGTACGTGCTTGGAAACGAACTGCTCACCGCGGCGCAGGCTGCGGATTTGCGCGTGCGCAGAGAATTGCCGCTCTCCAGCGTCACCGCCGCCGTCGGCGCTGCCGTCCGCGAAAAGGCGCCTTTCATGGAGAAAGACCACTATATATCTCCGGATATGGAATGGGCGCGTGAACTGGTACATTCCGGCCGGATTCGCGAGATTGCCGAAAGCCGTATCGGTGAGATGTACTGAGGTGATGGCGTGAAAGGTCCATTTGCAGGCAGGCGGGTGCTGGTTACCGCGGCGGCCGACGGGGTCGGGCGCGTTATCGCCGAAGCTTTTTACCGCGCCGGCGCAGCAGTACATATATGCGCGCGCACCCAAGAAAAACTCGAACGCTGCGCCGCGGAACTGAGCGGCATCACGTACACGCGGGCCGACGTCTCCGATGCCGAAGAAGTCGGGGAGATGTTCGCCGACGTTGAACGGCTGTACGGCGGCGTCGATTTCTTAGTCAACAACGCGGGCGTCGCCGGTCCGACTGCCCGCGTCGACAAGGTAGCGCCAGAAGAGTGGCGGCGCACGATGAGCACTAACATCGACGGGCAGTTCTTCTGCACGAAGTTCGCTGTGCCGATGATGATGCGCGCCGGAGGGGGCGCCATCGTAAACATAAGCTCGACAGCAGGGCTGTTCGCCTATCCGGGCCGTTCGCCGTACGCGGCATCCAAATGGGCCGTTATCGGCTTTACGAAAACCATAGCGGCGGAGCTCGGCGCATTCGGCATACGCGCCAACGCCATCTGCCCCGGCTGTATCTACGGCCCGCGTATTGAGGGCGTTATCGCGCGCGAAGCTGCGGCACGAGGTACGACGGCTGCTGCTGTGCGCCGCGGCTACGTCGCGCAGGCGGCGCTTGGGACCTTTATCAGTGCGCGGGACGTCGCCGATATGTGTCTTTACCTCTGCTCGCCGGCGGGGGGACGGATATCGGGTCAGGCAATCACGATAGACGGCTTTACGGAAAACTGCCGCAGTTGACGCGGCGGACGGTACTGGAAAAGGAGCCGCGACATTGCGTAAACGTCAAGCCTGATATTTTTATCCACTTTCATTCGTGCCCCTGTGCTGAAGGATGCTGTTGCTGTTATATCCGTAGACATATTAGCATACGTTTTGAGGCAGGGAAGAGATGCCGTGAATCAAAATGAATTGCCTGACGTGTTTTTCGTCGCCTTTCTTGAGAAATTTTTTTGTTTTGCTTACTTTCTCTTTCGAAACAACCCTATCCCTACGCAGAGCGCCGACAGCGCGAGGCCTGCGAAGAGTGGGTCGGAGGGAAGGCGCAGAGCGGCCCACATCAGCATCGCAGCCAGCCCGCCGGCGCTCGACGCGAGCGCCCACGACGGCGGAAGCGCGCCTGGCCTCAGTATCGCGACTATCAGAGGAAGGAATGTGCCCGAGCCGCGCAGTCCCATGCTCACAAAGCTCCATTCAAGAATCATGCTGCCGGCTCCGCCGATCGCACAGAACGCGGCTATAGATATCATCGCCGCGACGAGCAGCTGTTCGACGCGGCCGCCGCCTTCATATTTCCGCTTTACCGTTGCTGGAATGAAATTTTTCGAAATATTCGTCGCAACTCCGAGTATCAGCCCGGCAGCGCAGCCTATGACGGTGATGAGTATGCCGCCCCATATCAGGCCGCCTACGAGCGGCGGGAAGTTGTTCGCGATGAACCATGAGAGCGCCCTATCGGGAGATACGTCAACGCCGGACGCGCGCATCGTTAGCCCTATCCAGCAGCCGAGAAGCCCCATCTGCGGCATCAGCAGCGCCGAAGTGAAGGCTCCTGCGCGCGCGCTGCGTATGTCTTTTGCCGCCGCTATTGATTGAAGGTATATCTGCGTCGTGAAGACGCCGACGATCATCGACGCCAGGCATCCGACCTCGGGGAAGAAACCGCGCCCGAATACGTTGAACCACGGCTGAAATGACAAATCGACGAACGGGGCCGCGCCGTTGCGGAAGGCGGCGGCAGCGGCGCATGTTACGAGCACGATGCAGAGGATGATTATTTTTGCCTCGCCTAGAGCTGCAAAGCTTTTTATGCCGCCGGACGCGATGAAGCCCCATATCGAAAGGGCCGCGACGAGTGCCGCGAGCCACGCGGGGATCGGAACGACGCCGCGTATCAGGGCGATGCACGATAAAAATTGTGCGCATACGGATATGAAGGTCCCGAGCGACGACGATACGGTGGCGGCGAGCGCTATCGCTTTGCCGCGATCGCCGTAGCTTTTTTCGAGGTAGTCGGCGACGGTCGTTATCTCCGACGCGCGCAGCGGCGACGCGAAGCGCAGCCCGAGCATAAGGCAGCCTATACCGCCGCCGAGAGTGAACCACCACGCGGTCATCCCATAGCCGTAAGCCATCTGCACCGTTCCGACCGTCGACGCCCCTCCTACGAGCGCGCCGAGCAGTATGCCGGTCACGCCGGCCGCTCCGGCTTTTCTGCCGCCGAGGCTGTAGTCTTTTTTCCCGCCGCGCCCGCCGCCGACGACGCCAGCGGCTATGAAGAGTGAGAGCAGCGCGAACGCGGAAAAATAAAATAAAAGCATCGAAGTCACTCCTCGTTGAATTTCCTGAATATATTACAACATTTTGCAGAAAATGGTGACTGTTTTGCGCACTGTCAATAACCAGAGAAAATGTCACTCTAATTGTTCTGAGAAAATGTCACCCCCTCCCTGTTTGTGTGTTATTATATATAGCAGGTTTGATTTTAAATCCACCCCGCCAGGGGTGGTCCGAAGCAGG
>Ga0208297_1001153_pt1 | contig 30002 bp, 23 predicted proteins | sample LMS_cellobiose_e_FD_187367 | JGI IMG/M metagenome (GOLD analysis project Ga0208297, IMG submission 187367) | Rumen-fistulated moose microbial communities from Alaska, USA - LMS_cellobiose_enrichment (SPAdes) (version 2) | ecosystem: Host-associated > Mammals > Digestive system > Stomach > Rumen... | reverse complement strand
AGCGAACATCGGTAGTGCCGGAACGGCCGATGACATACCAGAAGGCCATCTTATGTGTCATTGCGAGCCCCGGAGGGGCGTGGCAATCTCGAACTTCTAACCATTAATAGACTTCTTCGACAGTCTGAGGGGAAGCAGTTATGCTTCCCCTAGTTTACTGAGGTTTTACTCGTAACGTAATGCTTCGATCGGATCCAGACGGGATGCTTTGTTAGCAGGCAACAGGCCAAATAATACCCCAATACCGGCTGAGAACAAGAACGCTAATAAGATAGTACTCCAGGATATAAGCGGAGGCCATTTTGCCAGCTTGGCCACTAAGAAGGCACCGCCTACCCCCAGGGCGGTTCCGATGATACCCCCGATCAGACACAGCACTATAGCTTCTATGAGAAACTGCAGCAATATGTCACGACGGCGGGCTCCTAAAGCCATGCGTATGCCAATTTCCCTGGTACGTTCAGTAACGGATACCAGCATTATGTTCATAACCCCGATACCGCCTACCAGGAGCGAGATAGCGGCTATGGATCCAATGATCAAAGTCAATACCCCGGTGACTTCACTGACCACATTCATCTCCTGTTCCAGCGTACCACTCATATATTTGCCCTCGGTGCGATGGCGGCGTTCCAGTATTTTTACAACTTGATCGGTAGCCTTCTGCACATCCTTCAATTCATAAGTACTTCCCTCTATATAATTAACATAAGCGTATGGGCTCATATCTAACCAGGTGCTGATGGGTATATAAATCGTTTTGGAACCTTCCACATTGAATATGGAACCTTGATGTTTAACTACTCCCGCTACAGTAAAGGAAGTACCGCCAATCACTATCTGTTCTCCCACTGCTCCTTTGGGAAAAAGCTCGTCAGCAATACCTTCATCTAAAGCTGCTATGCGTCGCCTTCCCTGCTCATCAGACTGGTTGAAAAAGCGACCTTCCTTCATCACAAAATTGTACATGGGCCCATAATCGGCATTGGTTCCTAATATCTGGGCTGTTTTCACGGTCCGTCCTCCCCGGACCTGTTCATAGCCATAGGATTCAGCGCATAAATACTTAATTTCCGGAACCTGTTCTTTTAATACCTGAACATCAGTTAGCTCAAACTCATGTCCGGTAGGAGGTTCCTCCAGCCGCCAATCTAAGTAAACGTAAAAGAGATTGCTGCCGATTTTTTCTATTTCCGATAGTATGGTTTGCCGTCCTCCCTGTCCAATGGCTATGACAGCAATAACTGCGGCAATTCCTATTACTATCCCCAGGGTGGTCAGAATAGAACGGAATTTGTTGGCCCGAATCGAATCCAGGGCAGCTTGCAGACTCTCTGATAAATTCATGATTTCTCCCCCTGCCTCTCAGGAGATTGCGCATCATCAACAACTTCTTCACTTTCCAGCAGACCGTCGCGAAAATGCAAAATCCGGTTGCTATACAGGGCTATTTCCCTTTCATGGGTTACCAGCACTATAGTGGTGTGTTCTTGATGAAGCGAGCAGAATATCTTCATTATTTCTTCGCTGGTGCGGCTGTCCAGATTGCCGGTAGGTTCATCCGCCAGTATTATAGCCGGATTATTCACCAGAGCACGTGCGATAGCCACTCGTTGGTTTTGCCCACCCGAAAGCTCAGCAGGCCGGTGATGAATTCGTTCCTGCATCCCCACTTTTTCCAGGGCTTCCAAAGCACGCCTACGGCGCTCCTTCTTGGTGACACCGGCATACATCATAGGTAATTCCACATTACGCAGGGCATCCATGCGCGGGAGCAGATTGAAATTCTGAAAAATAAAGCCGATTTTCTGATTGCGAACCTCAGCTAACTGGTCCCCGGTCAAGGTACTGACTTCTTGCCCAGCCAAACAGTATGATCCTGAGGTAGGGGTATCCAGACAGCCCAGTAAATTCATGAAGGTCGACTTTCCGGAACCAGAAGGCCCCATTACCGCCACAAATTCGCCTGGTTGGATGGAAACGCTAATTCCCCGCAAAGCGTGGACCGGATTCAGCTCCGGGCGGTATATTTTTACCAGATCTTTAACCTGAATCATGGCTGACTACCTTCTTGGACTGGTTGACTAACCGGCTTTACTGCCTGACCATCTTTCAAATCTTCCGGTGGATTCAAAATAACTGTGTCACCTTTTTTCAGTCCCCTGGTTATTTCAATACTCAAATCCCCTTCCAGGCCGATTTCCACTGGTACCTGTTTAGCCTGTTGTTTGTCCACGATATATACATATTTCTTGCCATCCTTTTCCACCACTGCTTCATAGGGAACTACTAGCCGTTCTTTTTCCGGCACGGTAATTATTTTTACGTCCACCGTAAAGCCGGGTAGCAGCCCCTCTTGTTCACTGTCTACGGCAATGCGTACTGGTATTTCCACCTGCTGGGACTGGGTATTCCTATTAACAAAAGCTCTCTGGGACACTTCCACTACCTGGCCTTTAAATTGTTTTTCCGGGAAAGCAGCTGCCTCGATCAGCACCTCCTGTCCCTTTTTTACCCGGGCGGCATCATATTCACCAATGCCTACCCTCACCTCAAGGCGACGCGGGTCACCAATGGTCACCAGATGCTGACCAGCCGTGGTTACATCTCCAGGGCTTACCTCCACGGCCATAACCTGTCCATCAATTCTGGCCGGTACCACAAATTGAGCCAGGTTTTGTTCAGCCAGCTTTACTGCTTCCTGGGCACGGTGATAAGCAGTCTCCTGGCTGCGACGTTCGGCTCCTTGCAAACCATTTCTGATCTGGTTCCATTCCTTTTCAGCTTTGAGATAAGCAGCTTCATCTGCAGCCAGTTGACTGCGGGCCGAGTCTAATTCCTGCAGGGATACCGCCCCTGCTGCATGTAGTTTTTCTAATCTTTCCATATTTGTTAAACTGTTTTGATATTTAAGTTGTGCCTGTTTGTACTCAGCTTCCGCAATCTTTAAATCTGCTGGAGTGGGATTAAAGTATTTTTGGTAGGTGACTTCCTGTTCCGCTAATCGTGCCTGGGCATCCAGCAAACTCAAGGATTCACTGTCCGCTTCCAGGACAACGAGAATCTGCCCTTTCTGCACCTGATCTCCTACCCGCACCGGAACATCCCGCACTAGACGGTCACTGGGAGCATACACTTCTTGTTTCTCCACCAGTTCTATGCTGCCGCTGGTCAGGATTGTGGTACCCATTGTCTCAACCTGAGCTGTAGCAGTAGTCACTTCCACCGGTACCTGCTGACGAGAGCGATAGATGTTCAAACCTACAATACTCATAATTAAGACTGCTGCGGCAACAACAATCAGGATTGTCTTTCCCCGTAGCACACGGGGTACAATAGCAGGCATGTTATAAGTCCTCCTTGAATACTTAGATCATTGAATCACTCTGTATTAACTACATTCCCTGAGCTAATAGGGCGCTGCCCAGCGCCAATAATAACCAAAGTCCCAGAACATAAACTGCATATGATACCAACCGCGATCTACTTATCACAGAACTTCCCAGAGCCATTAAGATCAAACTCCACAGGTAAAAGGGATCAACCTGCCGGGCTAAACTGGCAGCAAACCCCTTGGAGCCGGGGGGAAATAATAAGTATAAACTGGTTGACACCTCTTCCAAATGAGTAGCCGGGCTAATTGCTATCAGGATAGTAGATATTACACTGCCTATTAAAATAGGGAAATAGGAGTAAACCGTTACGGCGAAAAACTTACGAAACTGGGTGGGCTCACCCGCAAACAGATTGAACAGCTTAAGTAACCCGGCACCCACCAGGCACATGATAACGGGAGATAACAAACTGCCTATCACAGCAACTACTACTGTTCCGTTGACAGCCATAGCAACCGCTGCTTCGTTAGCCAATTCCGGCATGGTTTGCGCCTGCAGTTCCAAGGTATAACGGGTAAATTCTTTAAGTTTGGGAATAATGGCCAGAGCACATAGCAAGCTTACTGTCATTGCTATCAATAAAGGTGGCAACCATCTGGGCTGCTCTCCAATATCTGCAAAAGCACCCCGCGGATTATTAAAGAGAACTCCGCTGATACGCTTCCCCACCGTCATCTGTTTATGGGGCTCCAAAGGCATATTCATAATATCACTCCCTGGACAAAAGCTTAAGGCAGGTCTATTGGAAAATTCATCCTCGATTATATTAACACTACTAGCGAAAATTGGAAATGCTTATTATTCCTTTTTGTAGAGTTATACAATAAAAAAAGGCCCCTGCATGGGGCCTTTGAGAGTGTCAAAAAAGTTGCTAAAGAGAGATCGCCACGTCGCTACGCTCCTCGCGATGACATACCAGAAGGCCATCTTATGTGTCATTGCGAGCCCTGGAGGGGCGTGGCAATCTCGAACTTCTAACCATTAATAGACTTCTTTGACAGTCTGAAGGCCCCTGCATGGGGCCTTTTTAATATCAGATCAGCCTGGTTTACTGCAGTTTGTTGGTGTTGCTCACATGTCCGTCCCGTACTATATTGGTATCATCCCGGGCGATAAGATGGTCCATACCTCTTACCAAAGTGTCATCTTCCAGGACACTCCACAGGTGATAGCCTAAATCTTCACGTTCCAGCAATACTTCCTGCAGCACTTCAGCGGTTCCAAAGTCCTGCAGTTCGTGGGCTCTTTGAATAGTTTTGCGCATCATATCCTGCAGCTTCAGTTCATGTTCCAGATCGTTGCGGATGAAATCGCGCATAGTATAGCGCCCTTCCACCTCGTGTTTTATATAGGACAGAAAAAATTGAGTGAGTCATGGAAATACCACAACTCACTCACCCACATTTCTAAATTATCTATTGAATCTTGAACTGTCCAACCAGTTGATTTAAGCGTTTTACTTCAGCGGAGATTTCTTGAGCTATCTGGTTGATCTCGTTGGCTGCATATGCAGCATTTTCGCTGCCTTTAGCGATTTCCTGGGCTCCGGCAGTCGACTCTTCTACCGTGCTGGCAGTTGATTCGATGGCCCGGTTAATCTCTTCCATGGTAGCGGAGACCTGCTTTGCATGGTTATTAACATCCTCAATCAGTGCGGCTACCATATTGCTGTCGTCACGGTATTGTTGTCCAATATTCACCATTAGCTGGTAATCGCCAACTACCGTTTCATCAATAAAGGTCAACATGTCTCCCGCATGTTCAGTCAGGTTGTTAATAGACTGCTGCACCTGACGAGTAAGCTTTTGAATGGTATCCACGGCCAGGGCCGATTCTTCCGCCAACTTGCGAACTTCTTCAGCTACAACTGCAAAACCCTTTCCATGTTCACCGGCACGAGCAGCCTCAATAGCTGCATTCAAGGCTAATAGATTAGTTTGATCAGCAATTGAAGCGATACTCTGTGCCAAATCCGTAATTTGATTGACAACCTGGGCTTCGTCCATGGCAACTTGCATTTTTTTGCGGATTTCTTCAGCCACCTTCGTAGCTCTGGTCTGTGAATTCTGAGCATCATTTTGAACTTGAACCGCTTTGATTTCTATTTTCTTGGTTTGTTCAGTAATAGTATCCACATTGCGGTTAACTTCATAAAGAGCTGCTCCAATCTCTTCACCCGAGGCATTTATTTCTTGGGTAGCTGCCGATATTTCTTCCATACCCGCAGCAATTTCCTCAGTGGAAGCAGAGGTCTCTTCCATTACCGCTGCAATGTTTTGACCGGAGGAAGCCAGATGATTACTAAATGATTCTAATTGCCGGGCATTTGCACTTATCACTTCAATAATATTGCTGGTATTTTTATTTAGATAATCAAAGGCTTTAGCCAGTAATCCAATCTCATCCTTACGATTCAGCAAATCAAGCTGTACATTAAAAGTATAATCTCCCTGTGCCATCTGATTAGCGTATGCAGAGACTACTTCCAGTGGTCTGGTAATTTTGCGTGCAACTAGGAGTGATAAAAGAAGGGCCAGAATACTAATAGCTACCACTAAACCAATTATTGCCCGCAAAAATACCATATCACGTACCGCATAGACTTCATCTTGCGGGAGAAGCAATACCATTTTCATACCGGTATCACCAATGGGACTGCTTGCCGTTATCCAGGGCTGTCCGTTTATTGAGGCCTGTACAACATCCGGTTCGGTAAGTTCCATTAGTTTTGTACCAAATTCTTTGATTTCGCTGTCCGGCTCTTCAATAATCTTAACCTTTAGATTCTTTTCTTCCTCAGGATGCGCCAGATAATATCCCTCTCCGGTCACAATAAAAGCGTACCCGGCTTGGCCAACTTTCATCTGCCGCATGTATTCATCTAAAAAGGGCATGCCTAAATCAGCTGAGGCCACACCAACCCGCTTATTATTTTTATCGATTGGACTGGCTGCCGTCATCATAGGCACATTACTCACTACATCCAAAAAAGGTTCTGACCAGACTAACTCTTTATCAGCTTTATACCCAATCTGGTACCAGTCATACTGAAAATAATTGTAATCCTCGTTGCTATACTCCCAGGTGAGCTTTATTTGATCCCCATCTTTGTATAAATAAGGACCGTAATACTCGGTTTCCTGGTCGTACTCATAAGGCTCTAACCAATATCCCGAACCATAAACAAGTTCACTGCTCTGCATATTCTTTTCCAAAACAGCCATCGCTGCCGGGGTATCGTACTGCTGCGAAGCTTCGATACTATTGGCCAAAAAGACAGCTATTCTGCCTACGTCCTGCAACTTGGCATTTAGCTTGGCCGCTTCATCAATGGCTTGTAGTTTTAAAGAGCTTTGGATTTCGCTGACCAGGGCCCTCTGATAGTCAAAAGAAGTGATAAGCATCTGGGTAATAAAAATAAGGCTGGTTAAAGATAAAACAAGAAGTAGTATGGTGCTTTTCAAACTCTTCATACTATTCCCCCCATCTATCCCGAATGGCATATTTTATATATTTTCGACAATATTACTATACTATGTTATCCTGCTTTTTCTACTATTATTTATAATTTGTAACTTACTTAGACAAATTTTCTTAAGTAATAGTCTGATTCCATGATGGAATAGAGGAAGGAGCTATTCTCCCAGCAAAGATAGATTTTTTCTGAGGATTTGAGGCAGGTATGGCAAGTAAATCGAGTAATTTAAAATGGGTTCAAGGGTGGCGGATTTGCCACCCTTGATTCTTTAATCATGGCATGAATATGCCTCCATCACAGTGAATAACCTGACCGGTTATATAGGAAGACTCATCACTGGCCAGGAATAGGCAGAGATTAGCCACTTCTTCCGGTTTTCCAGGTCGGCCCAGAGGGGTAATTAGTTTCATCATGTCGCGGATGTTTTCAGGAATGCCATAGTACATATCAGTTTCAATTGTACCAGGAGCTATTGCATTTACATTTATCCCTTTGCTTCCTGCTTCCTTAGCCAGTGACCGGGTAAATCCTACTAAGGCCTCTTTGGAGGCAGCATAATTGGTTTGTCCCACATTGCCAAATCGGCTGGCTGATGATACATTTATGATTTTTCCATAGTTCTTTTCCCGCATTATGCCAAGGACTGCCTGAACCATGTTGAAAGCACCCTTCAGATTTATATTTATAACCATATCCCAGTCCTCTTCTTTCATCTTGTGGAGCATGGCATCCCGCACAACTCCCGCATTGTTCACCAGGATATCTATAGTCCCATACGTAGTTACAACTTCCTCAACTAATCTGTCAATAGCAGGGCGGTCAGATATATCCAGAGTATAAGCCGCTGCTGTACCGCCAACCTCAACTATGGCTGCTGCTGTACCCCGTACGCTGCTTTCATCCCGATCCACCAAAATTACTTTGGCTCCCTCAGCAGCAAACCGCTTGGCAATAGCAGCCCCTATGCCTTTGCCGGCTCCGGTAATGACAGCCACTTTATCCTTTAATCTCATGGTTATCCCCCCCTTTTGAGACTTAAAGTCAGGCTTGGTTTTTGGCCTGCAGCTCAGCTTCCACCTCCTGGCGCAGCAGCTTCTTTTCAATTTTCCCCAGCAGGGTCATAGGCAACATCTCTCTAAACACATACTCCCGGGGAATTTTATAGGTAGCCAGGTACTCCTTAAGGAATTCTTGTAAATCATCAGGGTTGATCTCATGACCCGGCAGGGGAACAATGTAAGCCCGCCCAACATGACCGGCTATCTCATGGGGCACACCTACCACAGCACACAGCATTACTCCCGGATAGCGCATAATGGCATCCTCAACTTCAGCGGGATAAATGTTTTCTCCGTTAGTAATGTACATATCTTTGGAACGTCCCACCATACGCAGATTGCCGTCCTCGTCGATGAAGCCCATATCTCCGGAATAGAACCAGCCTTCATCGTCGAAGGAAGCTGCAGTGACATCCGGAAGCTTAAAGTATTCTTTTATAACCGAAGTACCCCGGTAGGCAATCTCTCCTATCTGCCCGCGAGGTACTTCCTGGCGGTTTTCATCCACCAGCTTCATTTCAAAGTCTGGAGCAACTTTACCTACAGTTAGGTTCAAGGTTTCCAGGCTGGCACCTTTTTCCGTATAGGTGATCAATCCCGAAACTTCTGTCAAACCTAAACAGTTATAGCAGTTATCGCACATAGTCTCCTTAATCTTACGCAGAGTTTCTATTGGAGCTGCCGACCCGCTGATAACTGCTGCTCTCAGGGATGACAAATCATATTTATCGTAATCCGGCAGGGCAAACTCCATGGCATACATGGTGGGTACCTGACCAAGAATGGTTATTTTGTGTTTTTCAATCAATTCCAAAGTCTTAGCGGGATTGAAAGGTTCCAAAACCTGAGTGGAATTAGCTATAATGGCTGTTGCTCCTATCTCGGTGGCGCCGCCCACATGGTTAGTGGGCAGGTGGTTGATCCAAATATCATCCGCCCCCGCTTCACACATGTTGATCTCTACCAGACTCATGTGAATGATATTCTGGTGGGACATTAGAGCACCTTTAGGTACCCCAGTGCTGCCTGAGGTATAGACAATTATGATTCCATCGTGAGTGGAAACCTGTGCTTCCCGCTCTAATAGAGCCGGGAGGTATTCTGAATAATCCCCTTGCATGATTTCGTCAAAAGACAGGGCGTTCTCCATTTTTACCGGGCCGCCGACAATTAAAACATGTGTGACACTAGGACAGTTGGGCAGGATTTTCTCAAAACGCTCCTGGTAATCAAATTCATACATGGAATGGAGAGTAAAAATAGCTATGGCTTCGGAATTGTTAAGCACATATTCTATCTCTTTATTACTCTGACGGGTACCAATACCGACAATGATGGCTCCGATACGAGAAGCTGCCATGTAGAGGTAAAAGAATTCGGGTCGAGGTGTCATCAGATAAGCCAGGCGGTCTCCTTTTTGCACCCCCAGTTTGAGGAGGTAACAAGCCAACTTTTCAACCTGCTGGGCAAATTCCCGGTAGGTGATCCGCTGCTCTCCATACAGAAAAGCAATATGGTCAGGTCTATCCTGAGCTGCTTTAATCATGTAGTCGGAAAGCAATCGCAAAGCTCCATCAGTGAAACCCATAGATGATCCCTCCTTTGGCCACATTAACTACTCTAAATTGGATATTCAGCACAGGTGTATTTATTCCTTTTTCAATATTTAAAATTTTGTAATTATTCTTAATTTTTTGATAATCTTGTCAAGCAGGTAAACCGCAATTGATATGGAACACTATTAGGTAGGTTTTTGTGGTACTATTAACCTAGACTGCTTAACCGGAGCTTTACTGGATTCGATCAAGGTGCTGCTGGAACTCACCTTGGTAGGAATACAGCAACAAAAATATTGGAGGGGATTATCGGTAATGAAAAAGAAATGGAGATTATTGCTGAGCGCTATCCTAGTAGTCGGTCTTCTGGTTACCGCTGTGGGCTGCAGCACTTCGGAACAGCCAGGTGATGACTCTGCTCAACAGGGTGACACCAGTAAAGCAGAGGTTTTTAAAGTAGGAATGGAGTGCGGCTATGCTCCATTTAACTGGACCCAGTTGGATGACAGCAACGGTGCTGTTCCTATTCAAGGTACCAAGGAATTTGCCGGCGGTTACGACGTAGAAATCGCCAAGTTGATTGCTCAAGGCCTGGGCCGGGAATTGGTAATTGTTAAAACAGCTTGGGACGGACTGGTACCTGCTGTCCAATCCGGCACTATTGATGCTATTATTGCTGGCATGTCACCTACTGCCGAGAGAAAGAAAACTATTGATTTTACGGACAACTATTACAAATCTGATTTAGTCATGGTAGTCAAAAAGGGTTCTCCCTATGAAAACGCCACCAGTATTCAGGACTTTTCCGGAGCTAAGATAACTGCTCAGCTCAATACTTTCCACTATACGGTCATTGATCAAATCAAAGATGTGCAAAAACAGCAAGCTATGGAAGACTTTCCCGCGATGCGCGTTGCCTTGGAATCTGGTATTATTGATGGGTACGTATCGGAAAGACCAGAAGGGGTTTCCGCCAGCGCTGCCAATCCCAATTTTGTCATGGTGGAATTTGCCCAGGGTCAAGGTTTTGAAGCTTCTGATGATGATGTAGCTATCGCAGTGGGACTGAAAAAAGGTAATCCCGATCTGGAAAAAATTAATGAAATCTTAGCGAGTCTCTCCGAGGAACAGAGACTGGAATTAATGGATAAGGCTATTGCCAATCAACCTTCTTCCGACTAATTAACTAGCAGCTTAAAATACAGGAGTGTAAGTAATAATGTCTGCTGATGCATCATTTTTTCAATGGGTTGCTTTTATATGGGAACAAAACTGGCCCCTTTTCTTAAGAGGGGCCGGTAATACTCTTTTGATCGCTTTATCCGGCACCATAATCGGTTTTTTAATCGGTATCATAATTGGAATAATCCGCACAATTCCTGTTGACCACAATACCAGCCTTCTTAAAAAGGTCATTTTGAAAATTGCCGATATTCTTTTGCTCTGCTATATTGAGGTCTTTCGCGGTACCCCAATGATGGTACAAGCTATGGTAATATTTTATGGAATAGCCATGATTTATGGCATTCACCTTAACCCTATTCCAGCCGGTATAGTAATCGTCTCTATTAATACTGGAGCTTATATGGCTGAAATTGTGAGAGGCGGCATTCTATCCATAGACAAAGGTCAATTCGAAGCGGCCCATGCCATCGGTATGACCCATGCTCAGACCATGTCCAGCATCATACTGCCCCAGGCTATCCGCAACATCTTGCCGGCTACCAGCAACGAGTTTGTTATCAATATTAAGGACACCTGCGTACTCAGTGTTATTTCCATATCTGAGCTTTTCTTCAATTCCAAATCAGCGGCTGGAGCCAATTTCCGCTACTTCGAAACCTTTTTAATAACCTGTATAATATATCTGACTATGACCTTTACGATTACCCGCATCCTGCGTTGGTGGGAGAAAAAGCTGGATGGACCGTCCGTCTATACCATACATGGTTCTCAGACCGTACCTGAAGCAGAAATTCGGATAGTGGACGGAGGTAAACTACATGGGTAATATTCTGCAAATTAAGCATTTAAGAAAAAACTTTGGTGCTAACGAAGTCTTAAAAGATATAAACTTCTCGGTTAGCAAAGGAGAAGTGGTCTGCATCATCGGTGCCAGTGGCTCAGGTAAGTCTACTTTACTGCGCTGCATTAATTTGCTGGAGTACCCTACCAGTGGTGAAATCCTCTATCATGGTCAAAACATTTTAGAGTTGAACGTATCTAATGCGGTCTATCGCGCTAAAATGGGTATGGTCTTCCAGCAGTTTAATCTCTTTAATAACCTCACTGTTTTGGATAACTGTGTAGTAGGACAAGTAAAGGTATTAAAAAGAGATAAAAAGACTGCCCGTAAAACAGCTATGGAATATTTAGACTTGGTGGGCATGTCTCAGTTTATAAACGCCAAACCCCATCAGATTTCCGGTGGGCAAAAACAGCGAGTGGCTATTGCCCGGGCTCTATCCATGGAACCGGAAGCCCTGCTTTTTGATGAACCTACCAGTGCCCTGGATCCGGAAATGGTAGGTGAGGTGCTTAAGGTTATGAAAAATCTAGCCAAAAGCGGCCTGACCATGCTGGTGGTAACCCATGAAATGGGTTTTGCCCATGACGTAGCCAACCGGGTAGTATTTATGGACGAAGGTGTTATCGTAGAAGATGATGTCCCTGAGGTTATATTCAACAATCCCCGTAATGAAAGAACCCGTACTTTCTTAAAGCGCATCCTGGAAAAATAACATAACTATTTCCCTTACGATTCCTTAGAAGCCTGCTGTTACAAAAACAGTGGGCTTTTTTATTGCCGTGAAAATGCCTCTCACCCAAATCGTAGTATTCCGGTGGTAAACCTACTGGCCACCAGCTTGGATTATTCTAGACTGATTTCGGCATTTTAACAGTTCTCCCAGTAGCTGCATACAATGGAATAACTTACTGATTAAACCTATTGCCAAAGAAAAGGAGGGGCTTAAATGGGCAGCTATGAAAACACTGACGGTGATCAGCGCTATGAACGTCAATCATATCAGAGGCCATCCAAACCTGGAGCAGACAATTTTGTCAGGGAGTCATTCCGCCAAAATAATTTTTGGCTGAGAATCATGCAGGAACATGCCTTATTCATCAGGCTGGGCCTGCCCTGTGATGAAACAGAACTTATTCGCGAAGCGGAAAAATTGGAGGGATTATTTAGAGGGTTACGGGCAGAACTGAGGCGACTGCCCCATAAACCAGAGGCGTTCAGAGCTTTTAATGACAGAGTGATTGAAGCCCTGGGAAAGATCATTGATTTCAAGAGCACTGTCCTGGAAAGGTTGATAACCTGCAATCTGGGAGGGTCTAACCTTCCTCTGCTCATTGATCACATTCGCCGGGAAGCCATCCGTTTTCGCGTAATTTTGCTGCGGCTGCAGAATGGAATCAGAGTTCCTCTGGCGGAGCAGGCTCTGCAGGAGGAGATCTTTTGGCTGCGTATAATGGGCGAGCATGCCCACTTTATTGCTCATTTGCTTGATCCATCCGAAAGACCGCTGGTTAAGCAGTCAGTACTATTAGCAAAGAGTTTTGAAACCCTGCGCCTGCAAGCTGAGGATCTGGAATCTATGGAAGTACCTCGGGCTTTTGAAAACTGGCTGTTGCCTGAGAAACTGGCTGGGTGTCCCCTGCCGCCTGGCTTTGGTGACTTGCCGAAGCCATTGCTTATTCCCCGGCTATTGCGCTTCAATGAAGAAGTTATAGATTTAACCAAGGAAATTCGTGATTTCAAAGAAGTGGCCCTGCAGTTGATCGAAGCATGCCAGGTACTAAGTATTATTCCCCCACTGCTGGCTGATCACGTCCTGCGGGAAGCGGAGATGGCTTTGGAAGATTTGAGAATTATTGGCCGTAAAATATCCAAATTCGACCAGCCGCAGGAAGAAGACCGGGCCGGGATAGGATACTAACCTAAAAGCTGACTGGTGCACCCTTGACTTTCAAGTTCTTTGTCAAGGGTGCACTTTTATGCTAAAGTTCCCGGGGCAAGAACACATTATGATTCATGCCCCCCATATCCCTGACCATTAAACAAGTTCCTCTTCTTTTATAAATATTTCGAAACCTATATAATGATAATCAAAATATTCAACGAAAGTGAGAAGTGAATGAACAGCTGTTTACAGCCAACTTATTATCTGGACTGTGATCATCCGGATATTCGACGTGCTGTCCAGCAGATAGCCGGGGACTGTAAGAATCAGATGGAAGCCCTTCAGAAGATCTTCCTTTTTGTTCGTGACCAGATTCCCTATAATATGTACGCTGTTTCCGGCAATCCCATCTACTACAAAGCCTCTAAGATTCTGGAAATGGGCAACGGTTACTGCGTGCAAAAGGCAATACTCTTTACAACCTTGGGACGGGCAGCAGGAATACCTAGCCGGCTGGTTTTAGTAGCCATTCGCAATCACCTGACTCCTCCTGATGTGGTAGATATACTGGGAGGCAACGTGTTTTTCCCTCATGCCTACAGCCAGTTTTATATTGAGGATAACTGGGTAAATGTGGCTGCCACCTATGACCGGCCGTTGTGCGAAAGGATTGGGGCTGCAGTTCCAGAATTTGACGGACGCAGTGACACTTTGCTGCCAGCCACTGATCTGTCCGGTCGCAAGTTTATCGAATATATTGAGCACTATGGTATTTTTGATGATCTTCCCTGGCAGTTGATCGTAGACAAAATGCCGGAGTACTATAGTTCCGGCCTGGATGAATGGTTCGTTGATGAACCCGCCTACATCCGCTACAAACGCAGCGGAAGCGGGATAGGCTAAAGTCTATCATAATTCAGCGAATAAAATTCATTTTCGTTTTGGGTTCCATAGCCGGTTCTTCAACCACGCCGCGGCCCTTTTCCACCAGTTTCAACAGCCAGGCCATGTTTTTGCCCAGAACCCGCATGATTTGCAGGCCTTCTTCATCCTGGAGGGCTTCTCCAGGTAGAGTACCATGGATAACGTTCCAGTAATTTGCTGAAGGGATCAGCATTTCCGAAAAAGCTAGATAATGATTAAGCTGATCAAAAGTGGATACTCCCCCGGAACGTCTCAAGGCTACCACCGCTGCCCCAACCTTATGCCGGAACAGCCCGCCATTGGCATTAGCGACATAAAAGGCCCGGTCCAGAAATGCCTTCATCGTACCATTTACTCCAGCATAATACACTGGAGAACCGAATATAACACCATCAGCACTTTTTATCTTTTGAATCCACTCATTAACATCATCCCCAGTGAAAGAACACTTCTCATCCCGGTTTTCTATACACTTGCCGCAGGCTATACACCCCCGGATAGCTTTATGGCCTACATGAATAATCTCTGTTTCAATACCGGCTTTTTCCAATTCACCAGTCACGATTTTAATGGCCTGATAAGTATTGCCTTCTTTTCTGGGACTGCCGTTGAAAGCAACGACTTTCATGATTATTCCTCCTCCTGCAACAATACTAGTTATCTTTCATTGTACATTATAGTACAGAGTACTGATGTTACCCACAACTCACCCCTTTTTCTATCCTGTTTCCGCAATTTTAAAACTCGCAATACTCCCTGACAGGTCACATATTAATTCATCAAACTAACATTTTTTGAATATTTTGAAAACAAGATGGGTTCGTCCTAGATAAAAAAGGCGTGAGTAAAAGGAGGAGTTACCTTTTATGCTGAAGGGGAAGGGTATTGTTTATGATGATGTTAGCAAATGTGTTGATGAAGTGATTGAATATATCGGCAAAGATATTTGCTTTGGTATGCCTCTGGCTCTGGGTAAACCGGTTCGCTTTATTAATGAGCTGTACAGGAGGGCTAAGGAAGATCCCACTATTAAGCTGAAGATTGTAACCGCGCTTCCGCTGGAAAAACCTTCAGGCAAATCTGAACTGGAAAAAAGAGTCTTAAATGCAGTACTCCCCAGACTCTTTGAAGGAGTTCCTGATTTAGAATATATGCTGGATTACCGCGCGGGCAAGCTGCCTCCCAATGTGGAACACTATGAGTTTTACAGCAAAGCGGGTGGTTACCTTAATGATCCTCAAGCCCAGCAGAATCATATTGCCTCCAATTACACTCATATAGTGAGAGACGCTTTAGACTTCGGAGTTAATGTCTTTGCCAATTTGGTAAGCTACCAGGAAATCAACGGGAAAACCTATTATTCCATGAGCTGCAATACCGATATAGTCGTTGAAGGGATTAAAGAAATAAAAAAACGACAGGCTAAGGGGGGCAAATACTTAATAATTGCTGAAGCTAATACAAAGGCGCCTTTTATGTATGGAGACGCTGTTTTTGAAGCCGATGAATATGACTATATTCTGCAGGGACCCGATTTCGAGTATGAACTCTTTGGTGCTCCCAAAAATCCGGTATCTGTGGCCGATTATTGGATCGGTATAAATACCAGTGTATTAATTAAAGACGGCGGTACCCTGCAGGTAGGCATCGGCGCACTGGGTGACGCAATTGTAGCAGGCCTGGTGATGCGTAATGACCATAATGATGTGTACCAGGATATTTTGGAAAAAGCTGGTCTGAGAAAAAGATATGCTCGACTAATTGAGGAATGGGGTGACACAGGCGTTTTTACTCAGGGTCTGTATGGCTCCTCGGAAATGTTTGTGGATGCCTTTATGCAGCTATACAAAAATCGTATATTGAAACGCCAGGTCTTTGACAGTGTACCGCTGATGAAACTAATTAATCAGGGCTATTTGGCTGCTGACAACATCCCTCCTGATATTATCGAGAAATTGCTGGAGATAAAAGCCATTCACTCGCCGCTCACCGAAGATGATTTTAATTTCCTGACTTATTATGGGATATTACGGAGTGGCTTAGTATTCGCCAATGGTGACATAATAGACGGTGACAATCGTTATTCCACCGACTTAACTGATGAACAAAACCGCCTGGCGATAAGAAGTCTGTTGGGCGAAAAACTGCTCAACGGTCATATTATCCTGGGTGCCTTCTTTGTGGGGCCCCGGTCTTTTTACAAGGCTCTAAATGATATGCCAGAAGAAGAACGTAAATTGTTTGCCATGTCTGGAGTGGAAAAAGTCAATCAACTGTATGGTGACGAGGAATTAAGAGCTCTGCAGAGAAAAGATGCCCGCTTCGTAAATACCGGTATGATAGCCACGGTACTGGGATCGATTGCTTCTGATCAACTGGAGGATGGGCAAGTAGTCAGCGGAGTAGGGGGTCAGTATAACTTTGTAGCCATGGGGCATGCCCTGCCGGACGCCCGGGTGATTATGTTGATTAAAAGTACCAGAGGCACTGGCAAAAGGCTTAAATCAAATATTGTATTCAGCTACGGCAGTTGCACGGTGCCGAAACATCTGCGGGACATTATTGTAACCGAATACGGAATTGCCGATGTGCGGGGCAAACCGGAAAAAGAAGTGATAGCTCAAATTATCAACATCGCTGACTCCAGGTTCCAAAAGCAGCTACTGGAACAGGCGAAAAAAGCCGGCAAATTACCTATGGATTATGAGATTCCACCAGAATACCGTAACAATACCCCGGAAAGACTCCAAGAACTGCTGGCTCCTTACCAGGTTATGGGTTATTTCCCGCCCTTCCCCTTTGGGACCGATTTCAGTAATGAAGACTTGCAACTGGTAGGATCTTTAAAAGCTTTAAATACCCAGGTCTCCACCTGTCCATTCCGGGTGTTCAAAGGACTGCTGGCCGAGTTGTTCCGTTCCATCCCCCCGGCTGCCTATCCTCATCTGGAAAGGATGGAACTGGCGCAACCCTCATCGTTTAAAGAACGTCTGTATAGAAAGCTGGTAGTCCTGGCCTTAAGAAACTTTGGAGCTCTGAGTTAATTTGGAGAATAAAGCTAGGAGTTCCCATACATCGTCGTAATAATAGCCGTCGTTATGTGATCATTGTCTTCTTAAGTGTCATTGCTGTGAAAATAGCCGTCGCCGTGTCATTGCGAGCGCGAAGCGTGTGGCAATCTCTATGCCGGACTACGCTGACCAGGGCCTAGCAGGAGTGTTAGCCGGGATGCAGGAATATTAGCCGGCTCGCTCCGGGACTCCTCGCCTGCAACCCATCGGCTTACTTCGGTGCAAAGCGGACCGCTCGTAATTCGGCATCCATGCACTCAGTACTCGCTGCTCAAAACATCCTGTTTCTCGCTCCGCTTCGCAGCCCTCAGTTTCGCCGTGGGTGGCAACGACTCGTCGTAGTCACTCGCCCGGCTAATACTCCTGCTTAAGCCGTGTCCATGTTTTCATTCATCGTGGCCTGTTATTCAGGTGATAATTGCTGTGAAAATAGCCGTCGCCGTGTCATTGCGAGCGCGAAGCGTGTGGCAATCTCTATGCCGGACTACGCCGACCGGGGCCTAGCAGGAGTGTTAGCCGGGATGCAGGAATATTAGCCGGCTCGCTCCGGGACCCCTCACCTGCAACACACCGGCTTACTTCGGTGCGAAGCGGACCGCTCGGAATTCGGCATCCATGCACTCAGTACTCGCTGCTCGAAACATCCTGTTTCTCGCTACGCTTCGCAGCCCTCAGTTTCGCCGTGGGTGGCAACGGCTCGTCGTACGTCGCTCGCCCGGCTATTGCTCCTGCTTAACTCGTGCAGAGATATTTTCATTCATCGTGGCCTGTGTTACAGGGACAATTACGAGCCCCCGTTAGGGGGCGCGACAATCTCTTTGACTATCTGCGGTTTCAGTTTATAGATCGCCACGTCGCTTCGCTCCTCGCAACATTATTAGTGAGCGATAGCGAACATCAGTAGTGCCCGTAGGGTGCAACATTAATAGCGACCAAGGGGAGCATCAGTAGTACTGTAAAGTGCGATGACACAAACACACAAACAATTTTTTTATTGTAGCCCACAACTAGTTATAATTGGCAACCCCTCGCTGGGTTTAGACCACTTCATAGCCAGCGTCTTGTATTTTTACCTTAATATCATCCAGCTTAACCTTGTCGTTATCAAATTCTACCTTTACGGTTTTGCTGGCCAGATCCGGATCCACTTTAGTCACGCCCGGCAAGGCACCCACCGACTCCTTGACCGCGGCTACACAGTGCATGCAGGACATACCTTCCACATTTAATACCTTGGTTTCACTTGCCATTAGCACCCCTCCTTAATCTTCCCCTTAAACTGCTGCTTTATTAGGATTAAAACCACGCAGGCTCAGGGAATTAGTTACTACTGACACCGAGCTGAACGCCATAGCAGCCCCGGCTATAACCGGATTGAGCATTCCCAGGGCAGCAAAAGGTATACCAATAATATTATAAATAAAAGCCCAGAACAAATTCTGCTTGATTTTGCGCATGGTTTGCCGGGACAGGCGGATAGCTGCAGGAATGGTGCGCAAGTCACCTCGCATCAGCGTTATATCCCCGGCTTCCATGGCCACATCGGTTCCGGTTCCCATAGCTATGCCGATGTCAGCAATGGCCAGAGCAGGAGCATCATTAATGCCATCCCCCACCATCGCCACAGTTTTTCCTTCTCCTTGCAGTTCAGCTACTTGTTGAGCCTTATGTTCCGGCAGCACTTCTGCCAGAACATGATTTATGCCCACCTGCCTGGCAATAGCTTCCGCTGTGCGGCGGTTGTCACCGGTAATCATATACACTTCGATACCCATATGCTGGAGCTCAGCAATAGCTTGCCGGGAACTTTCTTTGACCGTGTCCGCTACCGCCAGAATAGCTTCCAATTGCCGGTCCACTGCCATCAGCATGGCAGTTTTGCCCTGATCTTCCAGTTCAGCTATTCTGGCTTCTACGCTACCGGTGGAAATGCCCTTTTCCGCCATCAGCCGGCGGGTTCCCACATATACTTCCTGCCCCTGGATGGTGGCTCGTACTCCCATACCCGGTATGGCTTCAAATCTATCCGGATCTTCCAGCTGGCCAAAAACCTCCTTGCCTTTTGCAGAGATAGCCACACCCAGAGGATGCTCAGAGTTTTTCTCGGCAATACTGGCCCAGCGCAGTATTTCCTCCTGTTCCAGATTGCCCAGTTTAATGATGTCAGTGAGTTCCGGCATTCCTTTGGTAATTGTGCCGGTCTTGTCCAAGACCACGGTGTTCAGCTTGTAAGCGGTTTCCAGGTACTCGCCGCCTTTAATAAGGATACCATGCTCAGCACCCTTGCCGGTGCCCACCATTATTGCTGTAGGAGTAGCCAGTCCCAAAGCACATGGACAGGCAATGACCAATACGGCTACTGCACTTATTAACGCCTGGTTTATGCCTCCCCCCAGCAGGTACCATATTATATAGGTAAGCGTGGCAACACCCACAACAGCAGGTACAAAAATTCCTGCTACCTGATCCGCGATCTTTTGGATGGGAGCTTTGGAACCCTGGGCCTCTTCCACCATTTTAATTATCTGGGCCAGAGCCGTTTCCTTGCCTACCCGGGTGGCTTGCAATTTGAAGGTGCCGAATTTGTTTATAGTTGCTCCAAACACCATCTCTCCCGCCTCTTTATCCACCGGCAGGCTTTCTCCGGTTAGCATGGATTCATCCAGGGAAGAATGGCCCTCCATAATTATTCCATCCACGGGAACCTTTTCTCCCGGCCTGACTATCACCAGATCCCCTAGTTCTACTTCTTCAATAGGAATGTCCAGTTCCTGGCCATCACGTATGACCCGGGCGGTCCTGGCCTGCAGGGCGGCTAGTTTGCGGATGGCCTCGGAAGTTTTGCCCTTGGCCACTGCTTCCAGGTATTTGCCCAGAAGTATCAGAGTGATGATAATAGCGGAAGTCTCAAAATACATGTTTTTCATCATACCCGGACCGGCTTTTTCAAAAAAGACATTATACAGGCTGAAAAAGTAGGCCGCAGATGTACCCATAGCTACCAGTACATCCATGTTGGCACTGCCCGAACGCAGGGAAAAGTAGGATTGTTTATAAAAGCGGGCGCCAATAATAAACTGAATAGGCGTAGCTATGGCCAGCTGGAAATACTGGTTGTGCAAAAAGGCCAGTCCACTGATCTCCAGTCCCAGAACGCCCAGCAGCATAGACAGCAGCAGCGGAATACTCAGAATAATCGAAATTACCAGGGTAACTCTCAGATTGCGGATCTCCACCGCTTTTTCTTCCGCTTCCCGGTCCCGGCTGACTTCTTCTATACCCTGAGCTTCATAGCCCAGAGACTGGACCGCTTTAATCAGGTCAGCGACTTTGATCAGGTCAGGATTATATTCTACCGCTGCTCTTTCGGTGGCCAAATTAACATTAGCCTCCTGTACCCCTTCCAGAGAGTTCAGCTTCTTTTCTATACGAGCCGAACAGGCCGCACAGGTCATGCCTGTTACCTTTAGGGTCACCTTGTTAGCATCCGTCTTTTGATTTGGGATTACCCGGTAGCCCAGTTTTTCTATAGTCTCTTTAATACGCTCCGGCGACAGGCTGCTGTCATCATATTCTATATGGACTCTTTCCAGAGCCAGGTTGACATTGGCTGAATTAACCCCTTCCAGGTGGTTTAGCCTCTTCTCGATACGGGCTGCACAAGCTGCACAAGACATGCCCATAACTTGCAGTGACTCTTTCTTAACCATAACTGCCCCCCTTTCCGGGTACTGATAATAATAGTAGTTTAACATTAGTATAGCAATTATCACATCAAGAACAGCTTATGATGAAAGAAATCATCTATGCACGGATTAAGCAGAAGTATTGGCCGGGCGAGTGACGCACGACGAGCCGATGCAATACACGGCGAAACGGAGGGCTGCGAAGCGTAGCGAGAAACAGGACGTTTCGAGCAGCGAGGACTGAGTGCATGGATGCGAATTCCGAGCGGTCCGCTTCACACCGAAGCAAGCCGGTGGGTTACAGGTGAGGAGTTCTGGAGCGAACTGGCTAATATTCCTGCATCCCGGCTAACATCCTGCGAAACCGTGATTAGCGCAGACCGGCATAGAGATCGCCACGTCGCTTCGCTCCCTCGCGATGACACAACGACGACTGTTTTCACAGCAATTGTCAGCTGTGGTACAGACCACGATGGACGAAAAGCCATCCTTCTTGTCATTGGCCGTTCCGGCACTCCTGATGCTCCCTTCGGTTGCTATTAATGTTACGAGCCCCGAAGGGGCGTGGCAATCTCATTCAACTTGCCTGTGACTCTCGTTCGAGATCGCCACGTCGCTTCGCTCCCTCGCAACATTAATAGTGAGTTCCAAAAGAACGAACATCGGGAGTGCCGGAACGGCCAACATTAATAGTGAGCGCTAGCGAACATCGGTAGTCCTTTAGGGCGATGACAATTAAGGAATTCCCTTTTTTCTGCGATGACACAGAGAGCTATTTTCACAGCAAGGACAATGCAATGGGGTGACAGGAACAGTGGACAGAGTCTTTTTGCTCAGGGAACAGGGCAGCATTAGGCGGTCTGGCACACACTATTCTTTACGCACTGTACGCTTTCTGTCTTCCGGCAGATCCAGCCCCAGGGTTCCCCCGGGATTCATGATATTATTAGGATCAAAGTGTTTTTTCAGGGCTCTTAACACTTCCATCTGATTCTTGCCCAACTGGCCTTCCAGCCAGGGAGCTGTCATCTTACCTATTCCATGATGATGGCTCATGGCCGCTCCATATTTTTGGATACTATCCAGTATGCCATACTGGTACTCCAGGTATTCGTCTATCTGGTTCATTCTGGCTATGAATATGAAATACAAATTCCCACCCTGGGGATAAACATGAGAAATGTGCGTCATGCATATGGTATTGGGCCGGCTTTTGCAGTATCCTCTTACCCCCTCATAGACTTCCTGCAAATTGGCCCAGGAAACAGCGCATTCCAGAGTATCGGTCATTATGCCGAAATCCTGCAGGTCTTCCCTCATGTAGGGGTCCTTGAACCTTCCCTTTTCCCAGGATTTGGTGACGAACTGGGTGGTATACATGGCTCCGTACTTTTTGCATATCCTGTGAATATTTCTTTTCACATTTCTGGTAAAGGATTTGTCCCCGTCGGCCGATCCCAGGAGCATGCATCTTTCTCCTTTTTTATAGCCTTTCAGTGCCAGAATCTTATCAATAACCGTTCCTTCTACTCCATAGAGTTTCATGGCTATATCAGTTTCCTCCGGGTCCGAAAGGCGAAACACTGAAGGATAGCCAAACTCTCCCTGCATGATCTCCCGGATTGCTTCCACAGCATCCGGCCAGTTCCTGAACATATAGGAAAACCTGCTCCGGTTTTCCGGCATATAGCGGAAGATCTTCAAGGTAACGGACACCAGTATGCCAAAAGTGCCTTCACTGCCTATCATGATCTGATCTATGGAAGGACCGGTAGCGCTGGCGGGGTATTCACCGGTTTTAATGGTGCCCACCGGAGTGATGTACTCCTGGCATACTACTATATCTTCTATCTTGCCGTAATAGGTGGAATTTTGACCTGCTCCCCGGGTTACCACCCACCCGCCTACACAGGAATACTCGAAAGACTGGGGAAAGTGCCCGCAGGTATAAGCTCTCTTGGCATTAAAAAGCCGGGGGGCATCATTTAAGATCTGTTCCAGCCTAGGCCCGGGCATACCCGGTTCCACAGTGATGGTCTGGTTGATTTCATTAAATTTCACTACCCGGTTCATATGTACTCTCATATCCAGAGTAATACCCTTTTGGGTGCATTCTACACCCCTGGTTACAGAAGAACCGCCCGCATAAACATAAATATTGATCTTTTCCTGGTGGCAGTACTCCACTATTTTCTGGATGTCTTCTTTGTTGCGGGGATATATCACCAGGTCAGGCACATTTTCCACTATTCCTTCCCTAAGCCGCATCAGATCAATCATGGTCTTGCCGTAAGCCACCTGCAGGCGCGAGTACTCATCCTCCCGTACGTTTTCTTCCCCAACTATTTCCTTAAAATGATCCACCTGCTCCGGAGTCAGTGAAATGGGAATATTATAGGATACCGTCTCCAGTCCCATTTTCTGTTTTTGCTTAAAATCCGCATCGGTCATATGGAAAGTACTTTTCATCAGTTCATAAAGACGGGGGTTGGGATGCTTAAACTCTTGGGGGTCGCCCCACTTAAATATTGACCGGTAGGATTTTTCCGGGGGTACTTCTTCGTACCATTCCGGCAGGAAGCCGCTGTTCTTTTTGCTCATCATGATCGCTCCTTTATGATTACCTCTATATATCCGGATAATGGGTAATTTCTTTTATCTCCTGGTATAGACTTTCCAGCCGCGGGTAAATCTTGCAATAGACCCGTTCGTAAAGTTCCCGGTACAGCCTGGCGTTTTTAGGATCAGGCTCAAAGGCACTGGTATAATGAACCATATGGTTTACCGCTTCTTCATAGCTGTTAAATACCTTTAGGCCTACAAATCCGTTGATGGCTGCTCCCAGTCCGGAAGTTTCATAAGTCTGCCCTCGGACCACGGTTCGGTTAAACATATCGGCGGTTATTTGACAGATGGCATTACTCTGGGATCCCCCGCCAGAGACCGCAATTTTCCTTACTTTCACTTTAGATTTCTTTTCCAGGTTCTCCAGGCCTTCCAGGAGAGCATAATTTATGCCTTCGATTATCGCTCTATAGATATGAGCCCGGGTATGAACATCACCAAAACCAATAATTGCTCCCTTGGCCTCGGGCATCTTTAATCCCGGTGTCCAGAAAGGCTGCAGGATAAGTCCCTGGGATCCAGGGGGGATATCAGCCAGTTTCTCATCCAGCACCTCTTCCGGGGGAACTCCCCTTTGCTCCGCTTCCATCATCTCTCGCAAGCCAAATTCCTTTTTAAACCAGCTTATCATCCAGTATCCCCGGAAAATTTCTATTTCCGGATTATAATACCCGGGTATGGAAGCAGGATAAGCTGGCATGAACTGAATAGGTTCCAGATAACGCTGGGTAGTGATCTGAACTGTAGCTGTGGTGCCGAAACTCATGCTGGCACAGGCCGGATTCATACACCCTACTCCCAGGGTTTCACAGCCTTTGTCCGATCCGGCAGCAATTACCGGGGTTCCCTCCTTAATACCGGTAGCAGCAGCGGCCTGGGCGGTGACACCGGCAATGATTTCTCCCGGTTTAACCAGATCATAAAGCTTATCCTGGTCAATGCCGAACATTCTCCACTTAAAATCATAGGACTTGCACCAGCATTGTCTCTTGTAGTCAAAGGGAATATGACCAATTTGGCTGGCCACTGAATCCACAAATTTACCGGTTAACTGAAAAATAAAAAAGCCTGATAACAACAGGACTTTATATGTTTGTTCCCATAATTCAGGCTCATTTTCGATTATCCAGTTGGTTTTGGTTTGCCTGCGCAATATTTCTACCGTTTTAGTCATACCAATGGTTTTAAACAGGACATTGTCATAAAAGGGAAGTGGCTCCCGGCATTGGGCCATTCTTTGATCCAGCCATATTATAGCCGGTCGGAGAGTTTTGCCCTGTTTGTCAACAATGATGGTGGTATCTCTCTGGGTAGTTACCGCTACCCCCTGGATATGCTCCCAATCTTCCGGCTGCCGGGTCTTGAGAGTTTGACAGGCTGCACAGCAGCTATCCCAAAAAACATGGGGCTCCTGCTCAGCCCAGCCGGGTTGTTTGGAAAAATAGGGTTCAAATTCAACCTTTTCTTTCCCAACAATGTTACCCTGACTGTCAAAGAGAATAGCCCGTACACTCTGGGTACCGCAATCCAGGCTTAAGATATAACCTCCCCTGCTGGCCATGCTAATTCGCCTCCAGTAAACAATATAGATCCGACGTTGCGACTACATTAATACCGGTATTGCTTACATTTTCAATGATTATCTCTCCAATATGGACGGGATGGTCTAAAGTTACGGCATTGATTTGTTCCATTACCTCAAAAATTGCTTGCAAGGGCACTTCGCCGTTGGTTCTTACCGGCAAGCGGGGAACTTCTTTATAGATAGTCCGAACCGTTGAGCACACACTGCGGCGGGGGTCGGTTAATTCATTAATAGCAAACTGCTCTCCCTTGCGGCACCGGTTACCCTTTATATCCCATTGCTCCCCGGTTTTCTCTGCCTGCAAGCTGCAACCGATGGGGCATTCAATACATATCAAATTCTTCATAATGCCACCCCCTTGTCCTTAACTGGTTCCATGGTGATTTCTATAGGGCGGCTGGAAATGAGATCACCTTTTAACTCAAGTGGTACCCTTTCCATTTCCGGGGGCCTGAGAATAACATATTTTCTGGAAAACAGGATATTATCCCCGGACCTGATAGTAACCCGCATATTTTCCCGGACCTCCCGGGAGCGGAAATACAAGATCACCTTCTTATTGCTGGTATTAATATTTATATGCTGAGGCACTACGTACAAGAAATCCTGGTTATCTATTTGTATGTCCACCAACTCTCGGGAAAGGTTTTCCCGCACATACTGAGCGGCACTATCCCCGGCAATTTCCCCGCTTTCGGAAACGTAATCCACTAGATCATTAACATGCAAGGAATTTCCGCAGGAAAAAACCCCAGCCACAGAAGTCATGAAATTCTGATCAACTACCGGGCCCTTGGTGGCAGCATCGATTTTTATGCCTAGCATTTCCGCTATTTCGTTTTCCGGTATCAGGCCAACGGAAAGAATAACCGTATCACATTCTATAATCTGCTCCGTACCCTTAATAGGCAACATATTCTCATCCACTTTGGCAATTTCCACGGCTTCTACCCGGTCATCTCCAAACACCCTGGTAATAGTGGTAGAGAGATGCAAGGGTATGTGGAAATCATGCAAGCATTGCACTATGTTGCGGCTTAATCCTGAAGGGGTGCTTTTAGCTTCATACACACCCAACACCTGGGCTCCTTCCAGGGTGAGCCGGCGGGCCATAATAAGGCCGATGTCGCCGCTGCCTAAGATGACGCATTTCTTGCCGGGCAGGTATCCTTCCAGATTAACCAGATGCTGAGCCGTACCCGCTGTATATACTCCCGCTGGTCGGGTCCCGTTGATAAAAACCTGTTTGGCCGTTCTTTCCCGGCAGCCGGTGGCCAGTATCAAAGCTTTGGCTCCCATCTTTTCTACACCATTTTGCCGGTTAACCATGGTAAGTTCAAAACCGGCCCCGTTTTTTCCCACCTGGATAACATAGGTATTCATCAGAACCGAAATATTTCTGGCTTGCACCTGTTCAATGAATCTTTGCGCATATTCCGGGCCGGTGAGTTTCTCCTTGAACCTGACCAAACCAAAGCCATCATGGATACACTGCTTCAATATCCCGCCCAGCCGTCGTTCCCTTTCAATAATAAGGGTGTTCATGCCGTTATCAGAAGCAGCCAGGGCCGCTGCCAGCCCGGCGGGACCGCCGCCTAAAACAATTACATCGTAATTACTCATGGCTTTCACCTCCCGGTCTGTGGGTCTGTTTGGTTTCCTCAACTACCAAATAGGAATTGTTGCCCTTCTTGGTTATAGCGGTCATGGGTAAACCGGTTTCTTCATTAATGATCTTCATGACTGCTGGCAGGCAGAATCCGCCCTGGCACCTCCCCATACCCGGCCTGACCCGTCTCTTAATGGCGTCTACGGTAAGGGCGGGGATGGGTGAATGAATGGCATCGATAATTTCACCTTTGCTTACCCCCTCACAGCGGCATACTATTTCGCCGTAATGGGGATTTTCCTTGATGATTCTGCTCCGGGTGATAAAATCCATTTTGCTCAGTTCGGGGATACTTTTTCTGATAGGATTCCAGTTAGCGTTGGGCTTCACTTCCATTATTTCCTGCAAAGCCTGACAGGCTAGCTTTTCAATCTCTTCTGCTATAGCAGGTGCGGAAGCCAGACCAGGAGATTGGATACCAGCGGCATAGACCAAATTAGCTACATATTCTGACCTTTCGATAATAAAATCCTCTTCATAGGTAGCCGCTCTAATGCCGGCACAGTAATTGATAACATCAGCCGGGCTAAGGCCTTTTACCAGGGGCATGTGCTTTTTCATCAGGACTTCAATATGGTCCATATGGGTGGAGAAGTCTTCCCGGAAAGGCTGCTCGTAGGCATCGGGACCGATCAGGATGTTTCCTTCTACTGTTTTTACAACTCCCCCGCCCTTGGTGTTACTTTTGGCCAGGCTCAAACTGGGTTTGCCGATCACCCCGTTGATCAGTTCCCCCTTCTTTTTGTCCAGAAATATGATCTCCCCTTTGCGAGGGTGAATAGAGAAGAACTGATCACCAGCCATATCAGCAATCATGTCGGCAAATACGCCAGCGGCATTGATAACTAACCGGGGATAAACGGTCCCCCGGTTGGTTTCTACACTGGTAATCCGGTTATGCTCCTTTTGCATGGACAGTACTATGGTATTTAATGAAACTTCTGCACCGTTCTGCACCGCATTTTCCGCGTAGGCCACCGTCATTTTGTAAGGAGAAATTATACCCGTAGTAGCAAAATGCACTGCTCCCGCTATGGGTATGCCAATATTAGGTTCTATTTTTAATGCTTCTTCCCTGGATAATAGAGTGACTTCTTTAACGCCCATCTTTTGAGCACGTATGCTCAACACCGGTTTAGCCAGATTCAGCCACCGGTTATCAAAAAGAACACTCGAGCCGCACCTGATGATTTTAACGTCCAGTTCCTGGGCGACTCGAGTGTACATTTCGTTACCTTTTACATTAAAAAGAGCTTTTTTTGAACCGATTTTGGGCTCTATACCCGGATGAATCATGCCGTCATTTCTGGAAGAAGCATGCATGGCTACATCATCTTCCTTATCCACCAGCAAAATCGACAGCTGCCATTTGGATAGTTCTCTGGCGATAGCACAGCCGATAATCCCACCGCCAATAATAAGCACGTCAACTCTTTTCCCTTGGAGAGCCTGATCATACAGCTGAGGTTTTTTAATCTTGGGGACATCGAAATTCTTAACCTTTAACTTATTGACCACACCTTTATAGCCCTGGTTGGCACACATCTTCCCTGCGGTGTACAGTTCATCCCAGCTGGAAACCGTACCTTCCAGTACTATAGACGAATGCCATTCACGAAGCGAGACATCAGGAGAGATCTTCTTGCGTACCCTGCTTTCAAGCGCCTGTAAACTTTTTCTCAAGATATCACCCCTAACTTAGGAAACCCGAAGTTCTGTTATCAGTGGTCTTCCGGTTCATTCTATTCATTTTTTCTTTCACTTCGTAATATTCGCTGTCTGTATAATTCTTCCTCTCCTTTTTGAAGGAATATCTTTTCTGAGCCCAACCGTTCAGGGGACCCAAAGGGAAACATCGATTGTGTATATGGGCTTCCACAACCAAAATCAGTACAAAAATTTTAATAGAAATGTGTTTAAATAAAGGAGGAATTCTGCTATCAAAAATCATAGACTTAATAAAATATAAAGAAGTATTTTTATGGGGGTGGGTTATGGGAGAATTCTGGTCGGCAATAAAACCAACTTTTCCTGACCCACATATGCTTCGATCTCGCATATACGCCAGCACTCATCTGGCTGTCATTGAAACCTCCTGGTTAACCCTGGGGGAATGTGCCTGTGACCAATTTCACTTCTTAATACCCCTGCGCCAGGCTCCGGTGGTCAAACTGGAAAAACACCGGTATTCATTAAAGGAAAGATGCGTTTTCCCCTGTAATCCCCGGCAGCCTCATCGAATTGAAGACACCGGCATTGTTGATTTCCAGGCCCTGGTTATTTATATAGATAAGACCTTACTGCTGGAGGTAGCGGAGGAATTGTATGGGCACAGGCATTTGGAATTAACCAATGAATGTTTCGAATATAGCCCGGCCCTTCAAGAATTAATCAATTCATTTATCCATGAATATCAAGCCCAGCAGCCTGGATCCTCTTTAATGCTGGAATGCCTCGCCACCCAGGCAGCTGTTGTACTGTTGCGTGAAAGCCATAATAATCTTTGTCACCCAACGTTCCAATCGGAAGAATATCGTAATAAAAAATTAATCACCCAGGCTATTGAATACATCAGAGATAATTATCAAAACAACATATCCCTTAATGATTTAGCCTCACAAACCCATTACAGTTCCTATCATTTTTTAAGACTGTTCAAACAGCATACCGGCAAGACTCCCTTTGCATTTTTACTGGATGTAAAGTTGGAGAAAGCCAAGACTTTGCTAAAACATACCGATAATTCCATTGAGGAAATTTGTTATCTTTCCGGTTTCAGCAACCCAAGCCACTTCAGCCAGATTTTTAAAAAGAAAACCGGATTATCTCCTTCACAATATAGGCTGCTTTGATGAGAAAACCCGGAGCAAGACTCCGGGTTTTAGAGGTTCAAAAAGCTTATTACAATTGGACGTTTGAATCGAGTAGGGTGCAGCTGCAGTAGCTGGCTGCAGCTGCATCCCTCTCACAGAACCGTACGTACGGGCCTCGTATACGGCTCCTGGTAAACCTTATCACTCATAATAGAATGACAAAGTCCCGGT
>Ga0208297_1001147_pt1 | contig 30252 bp, 25 predicted proteins | sample LMS_cellobiose_e_FD_187367 | JGI IMG/M metagenome (GOLD analysis project Ga0208297, IMG submission 187367) | Rumen-fistulated moose microbial communities from Alaska, USA - LMS_cellobiose_enrichment (SPAdes) (version 2) | ecosystem: Host-associated > Mammals > Digestive system > Stomach > Rumen... | reverse complement strand
TAAATTTACCCATTACGGTCGTCTGCCCACACCCGCTTCGTGCGAGGCGGTCGCCGCCGAGCGCGTCCCCCTTCGCCAAGGCTACGGCGCGACAAGCAGGGGGCGAGCGAGGCTGTCTTTTTGCCGCCCCCCCCCGCCCCCCCCGCCTGCCGTCCACTTCCCCAAGGATAGTATTTGGGCCACACGGCGCGAAGACCCCGGAGCAGACGCTCTACAGCGGGAGCTTCCGCGAGATTAAGAACGGAGCGGAGTCGCGCTTCAAGACGTGCGAGACTCGCAAAGGCTCCTTCGAGTACGCCAAATAGGCGGTCCCGAAGCCTCCACCGCCAACTTAAACCGGACACGGAAATCCCGGGATCCGGGATTTTTTGCTTTCGGCACTTGACAAGCACCCCGCGGAAGTGTATGGTACAAACTCGGCGGAGAAATTGGGGGACTGCTTAATCCCAGATTCGCGATGTACCGCGAGCCGCTTCGGGATGAACTGTCGAAAAAATGAATGGAGTCCGATCAGAGATGTTTTCCGCCGAAAACGGGACGCTGCAGTGCCTCGAACAGAAAGTTGCTACAATGTCCCGTGGAAAGATATATTATTCGTAAAGTGACGAATAATTCGTCATACCATGAAATCCCTGAGAGAACTGTTTAGAATCGGACACGGCCCGTCGAGCAGCCACACGATGGCTCCCGCATCGGCTGCCGAGACGTTCCTGTTCCGTCATTCCGAAGCGAAGCGCTTCGAGGTGATATTATACGGCAGTCTGGCCGCCACGGGACACGGGCATTTTACCGACTTGGCGATCTCCAACGTGCTGGGCGCGGAACGCACCGCCATTGTCTGGAAACCGGAGATCACGCTGCCTTTTCACCCCAACGGCATGACTTTCCGCGCCCTGAGCGAATCGGGGGAAAAAATCGCAGAGTGGACGGTTTATTCCGTTGGCGGCGGCGCATTGGGCGAAGAAAACTCCCCGGCGGATCCCCCGGAGGTTTATCCGTTCGAGAACATGGCCCGGATTTTGAAGTACTGTCAATCCGAGGGCATACCGCTCTGGCAGTTGGCGGAGCGTTGCGAAGGGCCGGAGATATGGAACTATCTGGACACCGTACTGGAGCAGATGATGCACAGCCTGAATGTCGGACTCGGCAAGGAAGGAGTTTTGCCGGGCGAACTGCATCTGGGGCGAAGGGCGCGGGAGGTTTTTCTGAAGGCGAAGGCACAGCGCAGTGGCATGCGCCGCACCGGATTGTTGGCCGCCTACGCTTATGCGGTCGGTGAAGAAAATGCCTCGTGCGGAGTGGTGGTGACGGCTCCGACCTGCGGCTCGTGCGGGGTACTCCCGGCGGTATTGCGTTACTGTCGGGAAACGGTTCGTTGTTCGCATGCGGAGCTACTACACGCCTTGGCTGCTGCCGGTCTGATCGGTCTGTTGGTGAAGCAGAACGGTTCGATATCGGGAGCGGAAGTCGGTTGTCAAGGCGAGATCGGCGTAGCCTGCGCGATGGCGTCGACAGCTGCGGCGCATCTTTTCGGGGGCACGGTACAGCAGTGCGAGTATGCGGCGGAAATCGGACTGGAGCATTTTTTGGGATTGACCTGCGATCCGGTGCTGGGATTGGTCCAGATCCCATGCATCGAACGCAATGCTCTTGCCGCCAATCGCGCCATGACCGCCGGCGAATTGGCTTTACTCTCCGACGGATCCCACCGGGTGTCTTTCGACACGGTGGTACAGACCATGCTCGAAACCGGTCACGATCTGCCGTCTCTCTACCGGGAAACCTCTTTCGGCGGCTTGGCGGCGGCCTATCGGCGCGACAACGCCTGACCTCGGGGAAGCGCATGATCATACTTGTCGCATCCTGAAACTTCAGGATGTCCATGTTCCGCACCGGTCGTGAGATTTATGAATTTGCCGTTCTGGAACTGATATCGTCTGCCAACATCACCTTGCCTCTGATTATATGCAAAATCAACTTGATTTCGCACTGGTGTGTGTTACATTAAAACCAAGGCGGGTCAAAACGGCGGTTCGCATCTAAAATTGTACCGTTTTCGACTTGTCGGGAAAAATCCGTCCTGTCGGTTAGCCTCAAAACGATTCGCTGAATTTTTTGCCCGGCTCCATCGACTACGTCGATTACGCCGCGGCAGTCTTCCCCTCCGGGTTCGCTCGGCTGCGCCCATGGCTTGCCGAGGCGAAATCTCGGCGGAGCCGAGATGAAGACTGGTGGGCGATGGGGGACTCGAACCCTCGACATTTTGCGTGTAAAGCAATGTCGCCTAAACTCAAAATATGGCAAAAAACGCGATTTTGTCACGATTTTGTCACGATTTTTGTTTGACAAACGCCACAACGCCGCATAAATTATCACCATGACGCAGAACCACGAAAACGGAGGGCGACGACATGATACGGCAACGGGGACGTAAATATCATTACCAGTTTGTCAAGGACGGAAAACTTTACAGCGGAGTTTGCGAAGGATGCGATAACAAGCGCGACGCGGAAAAATACGAAAAGCGGATGCGCGACCGTCAAGCCGCCTTTGCCGAGCAGCAGAGCGTAGACCGCCTGATGGAGCGCCGCCGCCGCGAGATCACCGGGCGCGAGGGCATAGCCCTTGCCGCCGCATTTGATGAAAGTTTGAAGAAACCTCGCAGACGATCAATTTCAAGCGGTTTTTTGGAAACCAAGCGCTCCGCTTGGCAGGATTTTGTTGCTTTCATGGCGGAGAAGCACCCGGAGGCGACCGACCTTGCCGCCGTCACTCCGAACCATGCCGAAGAGTACATTGCCCTGATTCGCAACTCCGGACGCTTTCAAAAGGCTATCACCTACCAGCGAGGCAAGCGGACTATCTGCCGCCCCGCGACCACCGCCACCCCGTCGCCCCGCACCGCGACGCTGTATCAAACGGTATGCGCCGAGGTTTTCAATCTGCTGGCGCGCGATGCCGGTATAGCCGAAAATCCGTTTGCCGGGATCGTGAAACCGCCGAAGAGCGAAGAGACGCGGGAGGCTTTCACGCCGGAAGAGTTGCGTCTGATCCATGACAACTTGGACAACTTCACCCGCCCGCTTTTCACCGTCGCCATTATGACCGCGCTCCGCGAGGGCGATATTTGCACCCTCCGCTGGCGTGAAATCGACTTCGGGGCGCGCACGATCCGCCGCACCATGAACAAGACCGGGCGGCTGGTTGAAATTCCCATTGCACCAAGTTTGTTTGTCTACCTCGAACGGCAGCACATCGAGACGGGGGACGGCGAATATGTTTTCCCCGAACACGCCGAGATGTACCGCAAAAATTCCAATGGCGTATCGTATCGCGTGAAGCAGTTTTTGGAGGGCTTGGGGATTGAGACCACCCGCACCCCCGCCGGACGCACCCGCGCCGTATCGGTTAAAGATTTGCACAGTTGCCGCCACACTTTTTGCTACCTTGCCGGGATGCAGGGCATACCGCTTGCCGTCGTTCAATCCATCGTCGGGCACATGTCACCGGAAATGACCGCGCATTACACAGCACACGCGACGCTGGAAGATAAGCGCCGGGGTATTGAGGCGATGCCGGAATTTCTCACCGCTGGCGATGCCACCCGCACCCCCGCCATGATCGAGGCGGACGCGGAGCGGGCGGCGCTGCTCCGGGAGATCGAGGCGCTGCCGACTGCGGAACTGAAGCGGGCGTTACAGTTGCTCCGTCTGTAGAAAATTACCCGCACAACGCGCTGACACCATAAAAAAACATACGTTGTGCAACTCTTTAAAACCTTGATAAATGGAGTTTTGCGATTTAGTATCGCAGAAAGCCAAAAAAAATTTCACGAAAAATACGACTTTTTTGTCTTTCATGGCAAATTTCTCTTAAACGGGCGAGAAAACCCGAATGAACAACCAAAGGAGAACTGCTATGAAAAACAAAGTCAATCCCGAAATTGTCAACGCCGTAACCGCGATGCTGACCCCGTACTACCCGGATTTGTCAGCGTCAAGTCTGATCGAAGCGTTGAAGCACCGCGAAACCACCGCCGCGCAGCAGACCATCCGCAAGCCGCTGACCCGCGCCGAAGCCGCCGAAATCTTGCAAGTAAGCATTGCCAGCGTCAACCGCTATATGCGCGCCGGTACACTCCGGTCGTTCAAAATCTCCCCGCGCCTGGTGCGGATCGACCCCGCCAGCGTCGAAGCGCTGATGCAGACGCAGACCGCCACCAGCGACGTAACGTCAGCTTAACCCAACCGCCGGAGATTTTTCGGAGCGGGGGGCGCGGCGTAACGCACCGTGAAAAATCCTCAAGGCAACTCCGACTTGGGTTGCCCTCGCTCTGTTTTTGCGTTAGGAGATTCGGAGATAAAAAATATGCGACGATTGCAGGGATTTGTAAAGGTTCCCAAATTTGTGCTTTCATGCGCGACCGGAAACGAACTTAAAGTTTACTGTTACCTTGCCGGACTGCCGGACTTTCACAAAATCGGCTCGTATCCTCGGCGCGGCGTGATTGAAAGGAACACAGGACTATCACACAACACCGTGGATGCTGCGCTAAACAATTTGGTAAGAAAAGGCTGTTTAGAGCGGGAAAAAATATCCGTTAGTGGAAATACCAAGCGGACAGTATACCGCCCCCCCAAAAAATTGGGTGACCCCCGCACCAAAAATTGGGGTAGCCCCGCACCAAAAATTGGGGTGACCCCCGCACCAAAAATTGGGGTAGCCCCGCACCCAAAAATTGGGGTACAGTATTAAGAAATGAGCCTATCAAGAAATGAGCCTATCAAGATTCTTTTGAATTACTATCACCCTGCCTGCGCATTCTCAATAACGCCAAAGCGAATGTTCGTCGCGAAGCGGACGCGGAGCGGCGAAGAGCGCGGCGTTGACGGGCGGCGTAGCCGACCGAACGAAAGATAGAGGGGAATTTTTGCTTTGGAATGGTGGCGAAGGTAATCATGAACGACGGGGCGTCACGAATAACCAACGCCCACCTCGCGCGCAATTGGGCTTAGCGCTCTGCGGCTTTTAGGGGGGAAGCCCCCCTCACAGCTCACCCCCCTGCGCGCGTCCCGACGTTATTTCTGAAATTCGACTTGGAAAAGGACGCAACCGGCGGGATGATAAACGCAGAAGATCGGAACCATTACGCCCCTTATGCGCACCCGCGCGGAGAGATTTTTTAGAACCGCTTGAAAACAAAACAGATGTGTGATATTTTACAAACATGGCACACTTGAGGCATACGGCGGACAATATTTTGCGTAAATGATTAATGATAAAGCGATTGCAAATTACAACGTCGCATAATAGGCATTATGTTAAACCGGATGTTGCGGATACACAGCAGATAACCCGACTAACTCCAACGCCTTGCAACAAATTCCACATTGTGAAAATTGCAAAAAATGAATGATGCCGAAATTCTGCGATCCTTGCGGGAGAAACTTGGGCTAAGCATTGTTGACCTTGCCGACGCCATAAACACCCCCGCCCCCCTGCTTGAAGTGTGGGAGGCGGGAACCACCAAGCCGCGCGCGGGGGTGTGGCGGGCATTGTGCGAACTGCTGGCGCTCCGGGGCGTTGTCACCATTGAGAGCGAAGCCGAAGCCGCTGACCGCAGACGGGAGAACCGGGAGCAGCTGCGGGCGGCGGAGATTGCCAGCCTTGCCGCCACCCTCCGCAAATCGTCAAAGGAACTCCATATCGCGCGGGGAGGCAAAAAAGGAACTCCATAGCCGCCGCCCCCTCGCGCCGTACATCGTTTACCATGCCGCCGGGGAACTTCCGGGAAATAGGCGGGAGCCGAGCGCTCCCCCGTCTCAATCTCAAAGGCGATCCCGGTTATACCGTGACGCGCCACCGCGCGCACACGAACCAAGATTTTTTCAAAAAGTGGCAATGCCGCGCCATTCGGGGCGTATCGGATCGTTGACCCGCCACAAGTGACAACTCGCGTCAAAACCGCGTTTCCGGGCAAATCTGCCCCATTCAAAGACCGCGCCGCATTTGGGAGTGGGAGCCGCGCGCCCGCCCGGAAAAGGCTTGTCACGATTTTGTCACGATTTTGTCACGATTTTGTCACGATTCGTGCTTGCAAACGGGGCAAATCACGGGATGGCGGGAAGTATCACGGGGAGGCGTTTTGAGGTTAAAACTGGTGGGCGATGGGGGACTCGAACCCTCGACATTTTGCGTGTAAAGCAAGCACTCTAACCAACTGAGTTAATCGCCCGCGATCGGTTTTTCTCATTTAATATACCGCCGCCGCAACAGAATATCAACCGCCGACGTGAAGTATTACTCCGTGAGCCGCTTCGCCAGGCTGGCCGCGCGGCGGTAGAACTCCGCCATCGTCCGCGCCTCGGAAAACTGCGGCGTATCCTTGAGCAACACCGCCGCCTGCTTCGCCGATGCGAATGCGAGTTCCGGGCGTCCGCAGAAGAAGAGCATCCGCGCGTGGGCGAGTTCGATGGTCCCGCGTTCGCGGTCGTCCTTGAACCCCTTGCTCGCCCGCGCCGCCTTGAACAGCCGGCAGTAGAGTTCCGGGTAGTTGTCCCGGAGCGGCCGCTGCATTTCGACCTCGGCGAAGCGCGCAATCACCAGCGGTTCCCCCGCGAACTCGGTGATCAGGCGCTCGTAGTGCTTGCGCAGTCCCGGCAGGTCGCGCGTCCCGTGGAGGAGTTTCATCTTGAGTTCGTAGAACGCCACTTCGCGTGGGGCGCGTTCCAGCGCGGCGTCGACCGCCTTGATCGCCGCGGGCAGGTCGCGGAGTCCGCGCGTGAGGATGCTCGCCTTGAGCGACACGAGTTCCACGTTGGCGGGGTGTTCCTTGAGTTCGCCGTCGATGAGTTTCAGCGCCGCCTCGTAGTGATTTTTGGCGAGCGCCTCGCGCACCCGATTCGAGAACTCCTCGCGGCGGATGTGTTCCTTGAGGTCGAACTTGCCGTCGAGGACCCGTTCGAGGACGTTCCGCAGCGCCGGAGTCGCTCCGCGCCACACCAGCCGCCCTTCGCGGTCGACGATCACCGCCAGCGGAATGCGGTCGGTCGGACGCAGGAAGCGGCACAGGGTCGTCAGCTTGTCATCGACGAGGATCGGCATCGGCAGTTCCTTGGCGCGGAAGAACTCCGCGACCTTGTTCACCTTGTCGCAGCCGATCCCGACGAAGGTCACCGGCTTGTCCGCGAACGACTTGACGAGTTCGCCCATGCGCGGCATATCCGCGAGGGACTGCTGGTTGACCGCCCAGAAGTAGAGCACCGTGACCCGTTTGCCTTTCTGTTCCGCGATACGGACGGGCGCGCCTTTGGTCCACGCCCCGGCGAGTTCGGGGACGAGCCCGCCGGTCGGGACCGCCTTGATCTCCAGCCCCGACGACGCGAACGCGGCGGGACAGCCGACCGTCAGCGCGAGTAAAACGGTTGAAAGCCAATGTTTTTTCATGATCTCTCCAAGTATTTGATAGTCGCATAAACCGCTTCGCCGAGCAGGAGCATCAGCGCTCCCGCGGCGATCACCGCGCCCGCTTCGGGCGAGGAGTTCCAGATGCCGCGCGCGATCCCCGCCAGCGACAGCGCGGCGAGCAGCACCGCCGCGCGGCAGAGCCAGCGGGCGACGGCGAGCAGCACCGCGTTGGCGCGCGGCGGCGTACCCGCCGGAGTGTCGGCGACGAGGCTCCGCGCCGACGCCTCCGAGATGAAGCGCACCTCGGGTTTGAGTTCCCGCCCGAAGCGCTCCCGGACGGTGCGGCGCACGAGCCGCGCCACGGTCAGAAACTCCGCCTCGCTGGCGCTGCCGGAGGCGTTCACGATGTAGTTGGCGTGCTTGTCGCTGACCATCACCCCGCCGATGCGGGTGCCGCGCAGTCCGCAGCGGTCGATCAGCATACCGGCGGGCTCCTCGGGCGAGACGTTGCGGAAGGCGCATCCGGCGGAGCGTCCCGCGGGTTCGGTCTCGCGCCGCTTGGCGCGTTCGGCTTCGAGCGCGGCGAGTTCGGTCTCCACGTCGCCGGGAGCGAGCCGGAGCGTCACGCGCGTGATCACCACCCCCTCCGGCACCCCGCCCGAACGGTACTCCCACTTGAGGTCGGCGCCTTTGGCGCGCCACGGACGGCCGCGGCGGTCGACGCCTTCGACCTCCTCGACGAGTTCGCCGATCGCCACTCCCCGGCACGAGGCGTTCATGTACACGGCTCCGCCGAGGCTGCCGGGGATCCCGGCGAGCGAAGCCAGTCCGTGACGCCCCGCCTTGGCGGCGAGCGAAGCGAGTTCCGGCAGCGAAGCGCGCGCTCCCGCGCGCAGAAGTTCGCCGTCGAACTCCGCCTTGCCGAATGCGGAGCGCTCCAGCCGCACCCCGACCCCCGGATACGGTTCGTCCGCGCCGACGAGGTTGCTGCCGCCGCCGAGGATGAAGCAGGGGATGCGCCGCCGGCGCAGGTACTTGAGCAGCGCCGCGAGTTCCGCCTCGGAAGCCGGTTCGGCGAGCACCGGCAGTGTGCCGCCGACGCCGAGGGTGGTGAGTTCGCGGTAGGGGCGGTCGCAGGTGATCTTCAGCTCCGGAAACTCGCGGCGCAGGTCGTCGATCATTTGCCGCCTCCGTACAGCGTCTCCGGAGAAACCGCCGGCGGTTCCGCCTCGCGCATCGTTCCGTCGCGCTCCACCACGGTGTAGAAGCAGCTGCGGTGTCCGGTATGGCAGGCGGCGCCGCCCAACTGTTCGATCTTGAGCAAAATCGTGTCGCCGTCGCAGTCGAGACGGATCTCCTTCACGATCTGGACGTTGCCGCTCTGCTCGCCCTTCTTCCACAACTTGCCGCGGCTCCGCGAAAAATAGACGGCGCACCCGGTGCGGAGCGTTTCGCGCCACGACTCGGGCGACATGTAGGCGAGCATCAGCACTTCGCCGGTCCGGAAATCCTGCGCCACCGCCGGAACGAGGCCGCCGGATTTTTCAAAGTTGACTTTCATTTGGGAGGTTGCTCCGTTTTTTCAAAAACATGCCGTGTCATTCGGGATATAACATGCCAGTCCGGAGGGCGTTTTACAAGCCCGCGGAGGCAAAAAGTCATTGAATTGCCGACCGGAGAAGCCCCGTCACCATGACCAACGACGCTCCGCCGGAGGGCGGGGCGGTTTATTCTTCCGCGTTTTCGGCGGCGGAGCGGGAGGCATAGTCGGGATAGTTGCGTCGGAGCCAGTTCCAAAGGGCGGGGTCGCGTTCCACGTTTTTGAGCAGCGAGGTGGGCGAAACGTTCCAGGCTCGGGCGGCGGCGCGGTAGTCACCGTTCGCGGCGGCGAGGGCGTCGAGCAGCCGCGCCGCGAAGAGCGGGTAGTCGGGGCTGTCGGGGGCGCAGCGGGGGCGCGGCGGCGGCAGGGGCGGACGGCGTTCCTGAAGCGCGAGGGCGAGCCGGAGTTTCCGAAGCGCGGCGGCGCGGTTGCGGTGCTGGCTGCGTTCGGAGCAGTCGGCGGCGGCGACGCCGTACTCCTCGAGCACGACCCGGACGGCGGTGCTGGTTTTGTTGCGTTTCTGCCCGCCGTTGCCGGAGCCGCGGGAGAATTCGAGCTTCACGATCCGGGAGAGTTCTCCGTCGTCGAGGGCGAGGATCGCGTCGCGTTCCATCGGGCTCACAGCTCCGGGGCGTCCGGGTGGGCGGCGGCGCGGACCGCGAGGCACTCGCACTCGACGAGCCACGCGGGGCGGCAGACCGGCGCGCGCAGGTAGACGAGCGGGATGCCGGGGAAGGCGGCATCGAAGACTTCGCGCACGATGGGGAGTTCCGCCGTGTCGCGCAGGTAGACGGCGGCGGTGCGCACGTCGGGGAGTCCCGCTCCGCCTTCGGCGAGGAGGGCCGCGATGTTCTCGACGACGCGGCGGCTCTGGCGGCGGATATCGCCCGGGTACAGCACGTTGCCTTTATGGTCGATGCTGGCGGTGCCGGAGACGATCAGCCAGTCGCGGTCGTGCCAGCCGACGCGCATGGCGCGCTCGAAGCGGACGCCGTAGAGCGCGGTCGGCGACAGGTGGTCGAGCGCGCGGAGCGGGGTCTGTTCCGGCGGCGTACCGGAGCAGAGCAGCGCATCCATGGCGACCAGTTGGCGCGGTTCGTCGGAGCCGCCGCCGATGCCGGTGCTGGCGAGGTAGCGTTCGGTCATGCCGTGTCGGTCGAACACGGCGTTGCGTCCGTGGACGACGCCGGGGTAGTTGTTGTCGACGTCGCGGCAGTAGATCCAAGTGCGCAGCACGTTATCGGCGAGGCTTCCGCCGGAGGCGGTGACGGCGGAGCCGAGTTGCGAAAAGAGCGTGTGCATCTGAGCGCGGCTGTCGCCTTCGGCGAGGCGCGGGGAGTAGGCGACGCGCACGTTGGCGTCGGTGGCGTCGGCGAGGCACCACGCTTCGAGGGCGACCCGGCTGCCGGTGGCGGGGGGCTGATCGACGATCGAGGCGGGGCGTCCGGCGAGGAGTTCCCGCAGGCGGGGGCCCTGATTGGCGGCGTCGCTCAAATGGAAGCGCAGCAGCAGTTTGTCGTGGTCGGCGATCCCGCGTTCGGCGCACTCCGTCCGATACGCCTGCCGGAGCGCTTCGAGTTCGGCGGCGAAGTCGGGGAACGCCCCGGCGGCCGCCTCGGCGGAGCAGAAAAATTCGCGGCGGCCCGCCGCCTCACCGGGAGCGAAATCGCTCCATACGATCTTTATTTTTCCGGACATTTGTGCACCCGCAGCCGCACCGCCGGCAGCGTCAAGCGGTCGGTGGCGCGTTTGTTTTGGTTTTTAGGGTTGTTATACTTGTAGTTGACGCGAACGATGATATTGGCGGCGCCCACAGGAGCGTCCTCCGCCGCCTGCAATGTCAGCGTGACCATGCCGCCGGATTCGCTGGTTTCGGCGATGGTGATCCCTTTGGGGGGATCGAGGAGCGAATACTCGGCGAGGGTGTCGGGAGCGCTGCGCCGCCAGATCCGGAGCGCGGTCCGGCCGCCGGGGGTCAGCGACAGCGTTTCGTCGGGGAAGACCGGCCGGAAGTGCCGGGGATGGGCGGGGCCCCACGTCTGTACGGCGAGGAACTCCCGCGCCGGGACGAGGTGGGTATAGGCGAAAGCCTGCATCGCCTCGTCGGCGGGTTGCGCCTCGTGCCGCACGTCGCCGCCGAAGCCGATGATCCGCACTTTGCGCGCGACGTTGTCGGGGCGGCGCCACGCCTGTGCGACCACGGTGAACGCGGCGGACTCCATATCCGGTTCGATGGTATCGGCGCCGACGATCCGCAGTTCCGAATCGGGCGGGGCGCTGAGGCGGATCGGCCGGTCGAAGCCGTCGGTGCGCACCGCCGTGATGCGGATGACCGTCGGATTGTCGCTGGCGGCAGTGACGCCGGAGGGGGTCGCGTAGAGGATGAAATCCGGTTTGGCGGGGGCGATCCGGAGGTAGCCGAACGCCTCCGGTCCGCCGGTCCCCGAGGCATCGGCGACTTCGACGGAGTACCTCCCGTCGGCGGGGATCGGGAACGCGACGATCGCGGGATCCGCCTGATGGAGGATCGTGCCGACGCGGGGACGTTTGACGTCATCGACCTCGGCGACGACCTCTCCGTCGGGTCCGCGGAGCGTCATCCGGGCGTCGAGCGGCGAACCGAGCCGTCGCGCGATGACTTCGAGGGTCATCCGGTCGCCGGTGCGGGCGTCGAAGGTCCAGCAGCGTTTCGCACCGGGGCGCTCGAGATTGAAGCGCAGGAACGCGGGGGTCGTCACGGCGGCGGCGTCTTCGGCGGGGGCGTCGGTCCACGGGCCGCCGAAGCGGGACGGCGGTTCGGGCATCACGAACTTCTCCCGGCCGCGGAACGCCCGGATCCGGTACACGAAGTCGGTCCGCCCCCGGTAGAGCGCGTCGCGGACGCGCAGCGTGTAGCGTCCGTCCGCCGGGGCGCGGAAGAGCAGCACCGGATCGGGGTCGAAGTGGTGGTCGTCGGCGGCGGCGACGAGCCGTCCGTTCGCGTTGAGCACCTCCAGCACCAGCTGGAAGTGTCCGGGCACGCCGTCGCCCATGAAGGGGACCAGCGCCCGGGCCCGGGCGGCGAAGGTCAGGAGTTCCCCTTTGCGGGCGGAGAAGTCGAAGAGGTCGCTCTCCCCGCCCGGCAGTATCTGCCCGTTCAGCACCGCCGGGAACTTGAACGCGCCCCGGGGCCGCGGCAGATCGGGGGGGGTGTAGCGCGGTTCGTTCACCTCGGGCAGGGTGTCGATGTGGAAGGGCAGCGGGTCGCTGACGACGCCGCGGCCGAGCAGCCGGAATTCGCGGCGACCGGGGCGGGCGTCGGGGGCGATCTCCAGCGTCACGATCGCCATTTCCGCGAGCGAGGGGGAAGTCTGCAGCGGGTCGCGGGGCATGTACACGTTGCGCTCGACGAGTTCGCGCTGGAGCATATTCAATGCGCCGAGGTTGTCGTAGTAGCGGTTCTTGCGCCACTCCTTGGTGTTTTCGGGGAGCGGGGGGACCTCTTTCCCGCCTCGGCGCAGCCGTTTCAACCAGGTGATGAGGTGGCGTTTCTGCGCCGACGGGATATATCCCAGCCCGGGCACCCGCTCAACGTTCAAGACTTTGACGCCGCCGCCCGAGACGCGCGCCTGATTGACGCTCCTCAGCGCCCGGCCGCCGACCAGCACTTCGACGGTGGTCCCGGCGCGTCCTCCCGCCGGGTACAGGTAGCCGATGTGCGCCGCTCCCAGCGTCACCGCCGCTGCGGTCAGCGCCGCCGCCATCATGAGTGTCACGCTTCGCATAAGAGTTTTCTCCCCGTAAAATGCCGCTTTCGGGATGCGGAGTCCCGGACTAATGGTACATCATGAATTCCCGGCTGTTGACGAGCGCCCAGACGACGTCGCCCCAGAAGCCGTAGCGCTGTTTCGGGTCGAGTTCGCGGAGCCTTCGCATCACGAGTTCCCGCTCCTCCTCCGTGGGGAAGCGCGCGAGGATCCGCAGATACAGTTCGTCGAGGCGCCGGCGGTTGTCCGGTTTGCGCCGGTCGAAGGTCCGCCGCGGCACCTGCCGCAGCCGTCCGAAGAGGATGTTGGAGTTCATCAGCCACTGGCGCTGACCGGCGGTGATGCCGAGCCGGGTCTCGTCGAGCGCGCCGGAATCGCGCGGCGAGCGCCCGAAGTTGTCGAGGACGCCGCTCGAGATGCTGCCGTCGGCGATCCGCACGGCTGGGGTCCCGGCGGGGAGGATGGTGAACGGCTCGGGAATCACGCTGCGGTAGCGGTCGTGAGCGCCGGTGACGGCGGCGAGGGTATCGACGAGCACCTCGGGTTCGAGGCGGTGGAGCGGATACGCGGCGAAGAGTTCGGTCGCGCGGGTCTGTTCCGCGTCGACGGTCTCCCATCCGGCGTCGAACGCGGGGCTGTTGCAGATGATCCGCACCAGCGACCGGACGCGGTATTTGTTCCGCCGGAACGCGGCGGCGAGGGCGTCGAGTTCGACCGTGGTGCGGACGGCGGGCTTCCGGGGCGAGAAGAGCGCCTGGACGCCGCCGGGATCGGGCAGCGCGAGGTCGTCGGCGGGTTCGACGAAGCCGCGTCCCATCAGCCAGAACCACATGCGGTTGACGAACGCGCGCGCGAAATAGGGGTTGTCGGGACTGGTCAGCCACGCGGCGAAGACCTCGCGGGGCTCGGTGGCGGGGGCGTCGATGGCGAAGGTTTTGCCGTCGGGGGTGCGCCCTTCGACGCGGGCGGGCTGCGGGAGCGTGAAGACGATCTCCTCCTTCCACTCGTCGGTATCCTTGCGGCCGAGGCGGCTGAAGAAGGCGGCGACGCCTTCGCGGTCGCGGGGGGAGAGTTTTTCCAGCCGCACGCCGGCGAGGGCGAGCATCACGCCTTTGGCGACCCCTTCGGGCGAGCGGTCGGCGTGACCGCGCAGAAAGTTCACCTGCGGCTTGCGGAAGTTGCTGCCGTTCGAGGTCAGGAGTTCGCGCGCCATCACGTCGTAAGGCAGATCGCGGTCGGCGGCGGCGCGCAGATAGGCGTGGAAGAGCTGCACCGCGTTGGGCCACATGTTGATCGGGAATTCGGACTTGACGCGGAAAGTCTGGGCGTAGCGCATCGCCATCATATCGGCGAACGCGGGCGAGCGGATCAGCCGTTCGATCAGGCGGGCGCGTTTGTCGGGCGAGTTGTCGCGCAGGAACTCCCGCACCTCACCGGGGGTGGGCGGGCGGCCGTTGAGTTTCAGCATCGCCCGGCGCAGGAACTCGGTGTCGGCGGCGCGGCGGACCGGCTTCAATCCGGCCTCCTTCCAGCGTCGGCGGAGCAGCGCGTTGAAGCGGGGGTCGCCCGCCTCGCGGATATTCTTCCGCGCCTGCGGTTTGGACTTCGCGCGCAGTTCGGCGACCCGTTTACGCAGCGCCCGGACCGCGCGCTCCGGATCGCCGATCCCGACGACCGACTGCTCCAGCGGGCACAGCCCCGAGCGGTCGGCGTTGAGGATCCGCGGCACCAGTCTGCCGTGCGCCGTCCGGATGCCGTACTTGCGGAGGAACGCCCGGCCGTCCTCGCTCATCGTTTCGCCGTAGACCGCGCGCGCCCCGCCCGAGATCAGCACCGCCGCGGCGGCGCGCCCGATCACCTTGTCGACCACCGCGGCGCCCTTGAGCAGCCGGTCGCCGCCGTCGTGGAACTCCAGCAGCGGCATCACGCCGCGCCCGCGTTTGACATGGAGTTTGCCGTCCCGAATCACCACGCACTCGGCGCGGCGTTCGCGGATCATCCGGCGCGCCTCGGCGGCCTCGGGCGTGTCGAGCGGCGACGCCGCTCCGAGCGTCAGCGCGCCGGCGAAGAGCGCCGCCGCCAGGAGAGTATTCAGCAAAGACTTCTTCGGATCGAACATGGAAAGCCCCCGTTTTGTCCCGTTAAAAAAAGAATATAATATCACTCCGGCACATTGTCAACGGATTTGCGCGCCGGGAAGCGCGGATTTATTTGCAATCGGGCGTTCGCGGTGTTATTTTTCATTAGTGACGGCGCCCGCGCGGGACGCCGGGACAACGGAACTTTTTGACGGCATCGAACCATACATCATGGACCGCAACGCACAACAGAAAATACTCGTACTCGACTTCGGGTCGCAGTACAGCCAGCTGATCGCCCGCCGCATCCGCGAGTGCCAAGTCTACAGCCAGGTGCTGCCCTACTGCACGTCGGCGGAAAAACTCGCCGCCGAACACCCCGCCGGGATCATCCTCTCGGGCGGTCCGGCGAGCGTCTACGCCGAGGGTGCGCCGCAGGTCGATCCGGAGGTCTTCCGCCTCGGCGTGCCGGTGCTCGGGATCTGCTACGGGATGCAGCTGCTGATCCACACGCTGGGGGGCAGGGTCGCCCCCGGTCCGGCGCGGGAGTTCGGGCGCGCCGAGATGACGATCGCGGCGCCGGACGATCCGCTCTTCGCGGGGCTTCCCCGCGAATTCCCGGTTTGGATGAGCCACGGCGACAAGGTCGTCGCCTACCCCGAGGGGACGCGGGTGCTCGCCCGCACCGCCAACACCGAGAACGCCGCCGTCGCCGTCGCGGGCGGGCGGCTCTACGGCATCCAGTTCCACCCCGAGGTGGTGCATACGCGGTTCGGCGCGGAACTGCTGCGCAACTTCTGCCGGGGCATCTGCGGATGCTCCGGGGCGTGGACGATGGAAAGTTTCATCGAAAGCAGCATCCGGTCGATCCGCGAAACGGTAGGCTCCGAGCAGGTGATCCTCGGGCTGTCGGGCGGGGTCGATTCCTCGGTGGCGGCGGCGCTGATCCACCGCGCGATCGGCAATCAGCTGCACTGCATCTTCGTCGACAACGGGCTGCTGCGCAAGAACGAGGCCGCCGGGGTGAAAAAACTCTTCGGCGACAACTTCAACATGAACCTCGTGACCGTCGACGCCTCCGACCGCTTCCTCGAGGAACTGCGCGGCATCGACGAGCCGGAACGCAAGCGCAAGATCATCGGGCGGGAGTTCGTCGCGGTCTTCGCGGAGGCGGCGCGCAGCATCCCCGGCGCCAAGTTCCTCGCCCAGGGGACGACCTATCCCGACGTGATCGAGAGCGTGCCCATCAACGGCAACCCCTCGGCGGTGATCAAGAGCCACCACAACGTCGGCGGACTGCCGCCGGATCTGAAATTCAAACTGCTCGAACCCCTGTCGCACCTCTTCAAGGACGAGGTCCGCGAAGTCGGCCGCCAGCTCGGACTGCCCGAGAGCGTGGTCATGCGGCAGCCGTTCCCGGGACCGGGGCTGGGCGTCCGCCACCTCGGTCCGGTGCGCAGGGAGACGCTGGACATCCTCCGCGAGGCCGACGCGATCATGGTCGAGGAGATCAAAAACGCGGGCCTCTACTACAAGATGTGGCAGGCGTTCGCGATCTTCCTGCCGGTCCGGACGGTCGGGGTGATGGGCGATCTGCGCACCTACGAGCATGTGATCGCGCTGCGCGCGGTCGAGAGCATGGACGGCATGACCGCCGACTGGGTGAATCTGCCGCACGAACTCCTGCAGAAGATCTCGGGGCGCATCATCAACGAGGTGCGCGGCGTCAACCGGGTGGTCTACGACGTGACCAGCAAGCCGCCGGGGACCATCGAGTGGGAATAATGGCCCGGGGGTTCAAGGACTGACGACCATCCGGGCGGTCGGCATTTTGGGAGGAGACGGAGTTATGAAACGGTTGAAACTCTGGTCGATCGGGCTGTTGCTCGCCGTCGCCGCGGCGCTCCGGGGCGCGGAGCGGATCGCGGTGGTGGATCTCGACAAGGTGTTCCGCGAGTATTACAAGAGCCGGATCGCCGAGGAGACGATCCGGGCGCAGAACGAATCGTATCGCGGCTACCTCGTGCAGTTGAACGACCGGCGCGAAAAACTCGCCGAGGAGGCGCGCGTGGCGGCGTTCAATTCGCGCAACATGGCGCTCGCCCCCGAGGAGATGCGCCGCGCGCGGGCGGCGGCGGCGCGCGCGGAGGCGGCGCTGAAGGCGCTCGAAACGGAACTCGCGTCGTATCAGGAGAGCATGGTCAAGTCGCTGCGCGAACTCGAACGCACCAAGCGCGCGGAGATCTTGGAGGATATCCGCAAATGCGTGCGGCGGCGCGCCGCCGCGGAGGGCTACCGCTACGTCTTCGACGCTTCGGGGCGGACGCTCAACGAACAGCCCGCGCTGCTGCTGTACCCCGACAAGTGCGACCTCACCGCCGTGGTGATCGAGGATCTGAACCGGACCGCGGTCAAGCCGCGCCCGGCCCCGCCCGCCGCGGCGGAAAAAACGAAGGCCAAGTAGATAAGCATCATACGCAAAAGCGGAGGATTTTCGGATGAAAAAACTGACATTGACGGCACGGGAGATCGCGGAGATCACCGGCGGTGAGATCAAAGGCGATCCGGAGCGGGTCATCACCTCAGTCGCGGGCATTCACGACGCCGCGCCCGAGCAGTTGAGTTTCGTCGGCCACAAGCGCTACGAAAAGCAGTTGGAGACCACCCGGGCGGGGATCGTGCTGGTGTGCGGCGACTTGGCGAACGCCCCCTGCGACGCGCGAACGCTGATCGTCTGCGGCAACGTGGACTACGCGTTCAGTCTGGTGCTGGCGCGCTTCGCGGAGGAGCCGCCGAAGTGGCATCCGGGGGTGCATCCGAGCGCGGTGGTCTCACCGGAAGCGACTCTCGGCGAAGGCGTTTCGATCAACGCCAACGCCGTGATCGAGGCGGGCGCGTCGATCGGCGACGGCACCGTGATCGGCGCCGGGTGCTACATCGGCCACGACGTGAAGATCGGCAAAAAGTGCCTGCTCTACCCGAACGTCACGGTGATGTACCGCTGCGAGATCGGCAATCTGGCGGTGCTCCATCCGGGGGTGGTCATCGGCGGCGACGGCTTCGGCTTCATCCCCGGCGACAAGGGGCTGGTGAAGGTGCCGCAGACCGGCATCGTGGTCATCGGCGACGACGTGGAGATCGGCGCGAACACGACCATCGACCGGGCGCGCTTCGGCTGCACCCGCATCGGCGACAACGTGAAGATCGACAATCAGGTGATGGTCGCGCACAACGTGGAGATCGGCGACAGCTCGATCCTCGTGGCGCAGAGCGGCATCGCGGGCAGCGCCCGGCTGGGGCGCGGCGTGATCCTCGCGGCGAAGGCGGGGGTAAACGGCCACATCACGCTCGGCGACGGGGTCAAGGTCGCGGGCACGAGCGGCGTGGTGAAGAGCGTCCCCGCCGGGCAGATCGCGATGGGGACTCCCGCCGAGACGCAGCGCGACTACATGCAGCGCTACACCCTGCCCTCGCGCTTCGAGAAACTGGCCGCCAAGGTCAAGGCGCTGACGGCGGAACTCGAAGCGCTGAAGGCGGCGCAGGGCAAGTGACGATGCGCCGCGCTCCGCGGGCGGGGATCCTCCTCGGCGTCGCGGCGCTCGCCGCCCTCGGCGCGGCGGAGCCGGACGCGCTGCGGGAGCAGGCGCAACGCGGCGATCCGGCGGCGCAGCTCGCGCTCGCGGACGCCTATCTCTTCGGCCGCGAGCGCCCGGTCAATCCGGTGCTGGCGGCGTATTGGTACCGCAAGGCGGCGGCGGGCGGTTCGGCGGCGGCGGAGTACAACCTCGGCTGCTGTTACGAACACGGCTGGGGGGTCGATAAGAGCCTGCATCTGGCGCTGCGCCGCTTCGACGCCGCCGCCCGGCAGGGCGTCCCGGCGGCGCTGACGCGCAAGGCGCAGCTGCTGGCGGAGGGGCTCCCCGCCGAGGATCTGGGCGAAGAGCGCTTCGCGGAATGCCCCCCCGACCGGAAGACCGCGCGGGAACTTCTGCGGCAGGCGGCGGATCTGGGGTACGCCCCGGCGAAACTCGCGCTCGCCATGCTGCTCTACCGCGACCCGGCGACGCGCCGCGACCGCGCCGCCGAGATCGGCGAACTCGCGCGGCAGGCGGCGGAGTCGTCCGAGGCGACGCCCGAGATGCTGGTCTTCTTCGGCCGCTGTCTGCAATACGGGATCGGGGTCGCCCCCGATCCCCGGCGCGCGGTGCGGCTGCTGGAGCGGGCGGTCGAACTCAACTCGGGCGCGGCGATGTCGGCGCTCGGGCGGATGCTGGAGTTCGGGATGGGGGTCCCCCCCGATCCCCGGCGCGCGGCGGAACTCTACCGGCGCGCGGCGGAACTCGGCGACGGCGCCGGAATGGTCCGCCACGGCGACCGGCTGCTCGCGGCGGGCGAACTCGGCGCGGCTTACAACTGGTACACCCGCGCGGCGCGGGCGGAGTATCCTCCCGCGTGCGCGAAAGCGGGCGACTGCCTCGCCCGCGGCTGGGGCGTCGCCCCCGATCCCGCCGCCGCCGTGAAGTTGTACGAACAGGGCGCGAAACTCGGCGACGCCGACGCGGAGTACAAACTCGCCCGCTGTTTTGCCGACGGCGTCGGCGTCAAGGCGGATCCGGCGGCGGCGGCGTTCTGGTACAAGTGCGCGATCGCGGCGGGCAACCGCGACGCGGTGCGCGAACTCGGCGCGGCGCTGCTGCGCGGGCGCGGGGTCGCCCCCGATCCGGCGGAGGGGCGCAAACTGCTCGAAGCCGCCGCGCGCGCCGGGGACTCCCGGGCGGCGGCGATATTGGAGGGAGAATGATGCCATGTGCAATGCGGATCGACCGGTGCTGATCGTGGTCGCGGGCGGCGCGGGGCGGCGCTTCGGCGGCGACAAACTGCTCGCGGAACTCGACGGGAAACCGGTGCTCGTCCACACCCTCGAACGCCTCGGCAGAGCGGCGAAACTGGCGGTGCTGGTCGTCCCGGCGGGGCGCGAGGAGGAGTTTCGGCGGCTCGTCGCCAAATATCTGCCCGACTTGGAGCTGCGCCTTGCGACCGGCGGAAATACGCGGGCGGAGTCGGTCAAACGCGGCGTGCTCGCCGCCGACCCGGCGGATGACGACCTCGTCGCCGTCCACGACGCGGCGCGGCCGCTCGCCACGCCGGAACTGCTCGCCGCCCTCTGCCGCCGCGCCCGCGAAGTCGGCGGCGCCGTCCCCGGCTTCCCGCAGGCGGACGCCCAGAAGCGGGTGGACGATCGCGGCGTCATCACCGCCGACCTCGCCCGCGACGGCATCTGGAACGTCGGTACGCCGCAGGTGTTTACGGGAAAACTTATCCGCCGCGCCTGTCAGGCGGCGGACTCTTCGGCGTGCCTCGACGATGCCGAAGCCGTCCGGCGCGTCGGCGGCAGCGTCGCCGTGGTCCCCTGCGGCGAACCCAACTTCAAACTCACCGCCCGAAGCGACCTCAAACTCCTCGCGGCATTGATGCGGCGGTAAACCGTCACACCTCGGGGTACACGCACTCCTCGCCCCGGTGGTTGCGGAAGATCACGCGCTTGCCCTCCCGCCGGAGCAGATATTGCGGCACGAGTTCCACCTTGCCGCCGCCCCCCGGCAGATCGACGATGAAGTGCGGCACCGCCAGCCCGCTCGTGTGACCGCGCAGCGCGTCGATGATCCCGACCCCGGTCGCCAGCGGGGTGCGGAAGTGTTCGCCGCCCCGCACGAGATCCATCTGCAGGAGATAGTACGGGCGCACCCGCGCCGCGAGCAGACCCTCCATGAGTTTCCGCATCGTTCCGGGGTCGTCGTTCACCCCCCGCAGCAGCACCGTCTGGCTGCCGAGCACCACCCCCGCGTCCGCGAGCCGCCCCAGCGCCTCCAGCGCTGGCGCGGCCAACTCCGCCGGATGGTTGAAGTGGACGTTCATATACAGCGGATGGTACTTTTTGAGCATCCGGCACAGCCCCCGCGTGACCCGCTCCGGCAGCATGCAGGGGACGCGCGTCCCGATGCGGACGATCTCGACGTGCCTTATCGCCCGCAGGTCGCGCAGCACCGCCTCCAGTTCGCCGTCGTCGAGCAGCAGCGGGTCGCCCCCCGACACCAGCACGTCCCGGATCTCCCGGTGCGCCGCGATGTAGGCGATCCCCGCCGCGAGTTCCGCCCGGCCGGGAGCGCTCCGCCCGCCGCAGCCGAAGCGCCGCTTGCGGGTGCAGAAACGGCAGTAGGTCGCGCACTCGCCCGACACGAGCAACAGACAGTGGTCATGGTAACGGTGGACGACACACGGCGCGGGCGAATGCGCCTCCTCGCCGAGCGGATCCTCCAAGAGTTCCGGCGCGGGGTCGAGTTCGCGCCCGTCCGGAACGCACTGGCGGTACAGCGGGTCGCCCGCCGCCCGGATCAGCGACAGATAGTGCGGCGAGATCCGGAACGGAAAACGCTCCGCCGCCCGCCGCAGCGGCTCCTCCGGCACGCCGAAGCGCCGCGCGATCTCCGCCGGATCGGCGACCCCCCGGCGCAGTATTTGCTTCCATTTTTCCATAAGGCACCGGTTTTTCCGCCCGTCCGCCCCGCGTCAGGGGGCGGCGGGGCGCTGCACATAGATCAGCGGTTCCAGCCCCCCGGGGAAGAGCCGCACGTTGTCGAAGCGCTCCGATACCGCCGTGAGCGCGTAGGGCGCGTAGAGAAAGGTGTACGGCTGGTCCGCGTGGATCACCGCCTCGATCCGCCGCGCGATGGCGATCCGCCGCGCCATGTCGAAGGTCGCCCGGAGTTCCTCAATCAGTTTGTCCAGTTCCGCGTTCGCATAGCCGACGTGGTTGCTGCCCGGCGGGGCGATCCCCTGCGAGTGCCAGACCTGATACGGATCGGGATCGAAACTGCTCGTCCAGCCGAGACTGCACGCTTCGTAACTGCGGTTTTCGAGCCGCTCCAGATAGACCGACCACTCGAGCGACTGGATCTTCATCTCGATCCCCGCCGCCCCGAACGACTCCTTCAGCAGCGGGAACATCCGCGTCTGCGTCGGGTGGTTCGCCACCTGCAGCATCGTGAACGAGAACTTGCGCCCGTCCTTGTCGAGGATCCCGTCGCCGTCGGTGTCGCGCCACCCCGCCTCGGCGAGCAGCCGCTTCGCCCGTTCGGGATCGTAGGGCCACGGCGCGAGTTTCGGGTCGCTGTACCGCGACGCGGGCGGGAACGGCCCCTTGACCGGGATGGCGAGCCCGTGCATGATGTCGCGGATGATCCGCTCGCGGTCGACCAGCATGGTCAGCGCCTGCCGCACCCGGCGGTCCCGGAAGAGCGGCGACTTCTGGTTCCAGCCGATGTAACTGTACATGAGCGCGGGCGACTTGAAGCGCCGGAACGCTCCGCTCGTGAAGATCTCCGCGTCGCGCTGGCGCACCCACTGGTCGGCGGTCAGGTTCAGCTGGTCGAGCCGCCGCGCCACCAGCGCCTGAAAGCGGGTGTTCGGCAGCTGGATGAGGTCGAAGATCCGGCTCTCCAGCGCCGGAGCGATCCCGAACGGGATCCCGAAGTAGGCGTCGTTGCGGCGCAGCACGATCCGGCGGCTGCGCTCCCAGCGCTCCAGCCGGTAGGGGCCGCACCCGACGATGAAGGCGTTGCGGCGGTGGTCGTCGTTGAAGCGTTTGCCGTCGAACGGTCCCGGGTAGGCGTGGAAGTAGTGCCGCGGCAGCGGCGACATGCCGAGCGTGGCGGTGAGCGACCCGTAGAAGGGCCGTTTCCAGCGCACGACGAACTCGTGGGAGTTCACGACTTCGAGGTCGTCGAGATCCTGATAGTAACTGCGCAGCGGGGCGCAGTTGACCCGCGCGTCGCGCAGCACCTCGACGAAGAAGCGGAAGTCCTCCGCCGTGACCTCCTTCGCCGGGACATGGCGCCCGGTGACGGGATCGGTGTAGTCGTTCCACATGATCCCCCGGCGCAGATGGATATGGTAGGCGAGGCGGTCGGGGGAGATCTCCCACCTTGCCGCCATGAGCGGCTTGAACTCGCCGTCGGGGCGCGCCCAGTCGCGCTCCGCCAGCGTGGACATGCACAAGGCGTAGAGCGCCGACGCGGTCGCCTCGTTGGAGATCAGCGGGTTGAGGTTCGGCGGTTCGCTTGCGATGCACTCTCTGAGCCGCCCGGCGGGTGCCGCTCCGCGCACGAAGTACTCCGCGTTGGCGAGCGCTTCGCCGGAGGTCCCGGCTCCGGCGGCGGCCGCCGCCGGATGCGCTTCGAGTTTCCGCAGCGCCGCGAGCGTCCGCAACTGGAGTTTCCGCGTCCGCTCCAGACTCTGCAGCGTCAGCACCACGCCCGCCAGCGTCACCAGCGTCAGCAGCGCCAGCAGCCCTCTCGCCCACAGATCGCGCCGCATCGCCGCCTCACCGCTGGCTGATCCGGTAGGTCATCACCGCACCGGCGATCTGGTAGATGATGTTCGGCAGCCACAACAGATACTGCGGATAGATCTTCGGGAAACTGCTGAACGATTCGCAGAGGATGATCGACAGAAAGAAGATCCCCGCCAGAATCACGCTCAGAAACAGCCCGATCGACGTCTCGCGGCGGTTCGTACGGATCGCCAGCGGCAGCCCCAGCAGCAGAAACGCGATCGGCGACAGCGCGAAGGCGATCCGCTGGTTCAGCTCCACCTCGAGTTCGGTGGTGTCGCGATTCAGCTGCTTGGTCAGCCGGATGCGCCCCATGAGTTCCGAGAGGCGCATGTACTTGTACTTGACGCTGATCCGGTGCGCGTTCGCCCGCTTGCCGTAGTGGAAGTTGAATTCGAGCGACTTGGAGTACATCCGCTTCACCCCTTCGCCCGCGCTGCTGTTCTTGTCCTCGATCATGCAGTCGAAGAGCTGGATCACCAGATTCTGCTTCTCCTTGTCGGTGAAGACCCGCCCCGACACCGCCGACACATCCTGCGTCACCGTGTTCGCGTCGGAGTTCGACAAAACGTAAAGCTGCACCCCCTTGATGCCGTTTTCGCCCTCCTTGTCGTCGATGTAGATCAGCGTGTTCTCGTACTGGATCTGTTTGCCCGGCTCGAAGAGCGCCAGCGGCTGGTTGATGAGTTCGACCTCCATCATGTTGCGCGACTGCCCCAACAGCGGCGGTCCCACCTCCACCTGCAGATACAGGCACAGCGCCGTCAGCACCACCGTCAGCAGCATGATCGGCGACACGATCTGCAGGATCGACACCCCGCAGGCGCGCATCGCCGTGATCTCGCTGTCCGCCGAGAGCCGACCGAAGACCAGCATCACCGCCACCATCACCGCCCACGGCACCGTGAACGTCAGCACGATCGGCAGGATGTAGACCGTGAAACGGCAGAAAGTCCAGAACGAAATGCCCTGCGACAGATAGTCGAGCACCTTGATCAGGTTCGCTCCGGTCATGGCGAAGGTCAGGATCCCGATCGCCATCAGAAAGGCGCCCAGAAATCCCCGCGTCACATACCAGTTGAGTGTTTTCATAATATCTCCCGGCGCCGCGAAGGGCGGAAAATCAAACGTACCGAAAGTAAAAATACATGCGATTTCCGCTTTTGCAAATCCCCGGAGCGCCGCCGCCGCCATTTTCCGCCGGATTTGCCGCGATCCGGGCTGGACGCTTTGCATTTTGGTTTACCAAGTTGTATATTAAAAGCATGATCGATACTGAGCACAAGGGCGGCGTGTCCGCCGCCCGCGGGTGAAGGCGATGAACGGACGCGGGATTTTTCCGGCGCTTCCGGGCCGCCGGCCCGGAGGCGCTTTTTTTATTATTGCCGGAGGAGCATCATGGAAGAAAAGACCAGAATCACGCTGCTCGGGATCATCGTGGAGGATCCCGAATCGACCGGGGAGATCAACCGGCTGCTCCACGAGTGCGGCAACTACATCGTGGGCCGGATGGGGATCCCCTACCGCTCGCGCAACGTGGCGATCATCAGCATCGTGCTCGACGCCCCGCAGGATGTGACGAGCGCCCTTTCGGGCAAACTCGGCATGCTGCCGGGAGTGAGCGTCAAGGCGGTGTACTCCAAGAACTGAAACCATTGTTTTTTTGAGGATAAAAGATAAAATGTATGACGTAAGATCTCCGCATGCGGAGGATTTCATCGACGACGGCGAGATCCTCGCCACCTTGAAGTACGCCGAAGAGCACAAGCACGACCGCGAACTCGTCGACGCGATCCTGACCAAGGCGGAGGCCTGCAAGGGCCTGAGCCACCGCGAGGCGCTGGTGCTGCTCGACTGCGACCTCCCCGAGGAGAACGCCCGCATCCTCGCGCTCGCCAAACGGATCAAGCAGGCGTTCTACGGCAACCGGATCGTGATGTTCGCCCCGCTGTATCTGTCCAACTACTGCGTGAACGGCTGCACCTACTGCCCGTACCACATGAAGAACAAGACCATCCCCCGCAAGAAACTCTCGCAGGAGGAGATCCGCGCCGAGGTCGTCGCGCTGCAGGACATGGGCCACAAGCGCCTCGCCCTCGAGACCGGCGAGCACCCGACGATGAACCCGATCGAGTACGTCCTCGAAAGCATCAAAACCATCTATTCGATCAAACACCGCAACGGGGCGATCCGCCGCGTCAACGTGAACATCGCCGCGACCACGGTCGAAAACTACCGCAAACTCAAGGCCGCCGGGATCGGCACCTACATCCTCTTTCAGGAGACCTACAACAAAAAACTCTACGAGGAACTCCACCCGACCGGCCCCAAGCACGACTACGCCTGGCATACCGAGGCGATGGACCGCGCCATGGACGGCGGCATCGACGACGTCGGCTGCGGCGTCCTCTACGGGCTGGGGACCTACCGCTACGACTTCGTGGGGCAGCTGATGCACGCGGAGCACCTCGAAGCGGCGAAGGGCGTGGGTCCGCACACCATCAGCGTGCCGCGCATCCGTCCGGCGGACGACATCGACGCCGACGCCTTCTCGAACGCGATCAGCGACGACATCTTCGAAAAACTGGTCGCGGTGCTGCGGATCGCCGTCCCCTACACCGGCATCATCATCTCGACGCGCGAAAGCCGCCGCGCCCGCGAACGGGTGCTGGCGGTCGGCGTCTCGCAGATCAGTGGCGGTTCGCGGACCAGCGTCGGCGGCTACACCACCCCCGAACGCCACGACGAGACCGCCCAGTTCGACGTCAGCGACACCCGCACCCTCGACGAGGTGCTGAACTGGCTGCTGGAACTCGGCTACATCCCGAGTTTCTGCACCGCCTGCTACCGGGAGGGGCGCACCGGCGACCGCTTCATGTCGCTCGTGAAGTCGGGGCAGATCGCGAACTGCTGCCAGCCCAACGCGCTCATGACCCTGCAGGAGTACTTGGAGGACTACGCCTCGCCCGACACCAAGGCGAAGGGCGAAAAGGTGATCGCGGCGGAATTGAAGCGCATCCCGAACGACAAGGTGCGCGCCATCGCCACCGAGCGGATCGCCAAGATCAAGGCGGGCGAGCGGGATTTCCGCTTCTGACCCGCGGGGACCGACCACAATGAAAATGGAGGCGCAGGCGATCGTGTTTTTCTGGATCATCGGGCTGATCCCGTTTCTGTATGTGCTGATCCGGGCGGTGCTGCCGCTCCGGATCCGGCTCGGCGGCAAACTCGCGCTCGCGGCGCTGCTCTTCGCGGTCGCGTTCAAGTTCCAGATCCTGCGGCGTTTCGCGGGGCCGATGTTCTTCGCCCCGCAGCTGCCGAACTGGATCCTCGCGCTCGCGGCGTGGGCGTTCACGGCGCTCTGCTTCTTCCTCGTCTTCCTGCTCGCCGCCGACATCGTGCGGCTGGCGGTGTGGGCGGTGCGGAAAATGCTGCGCCGTCCGCCGCTCCCCCGCGGCCGGGAACTCAACGCCGGCGCGAACCTCGCGCTGCTCGTCGTTTCGTGTCTGCTCACCGCGTGGGGCATGTCCAACGCCGCCGCGCTCCCCGAGGTGCGGAAAGCGTATATCGTCGACCGCCTTCTGCCGCGCGAAATGGAGGGGCTCCGGATCGCGCTGCTCGCGGATCTCCACATCGACAAACTGACGGATAAGAACGACATCGCCGAGGTGGTGCGCCGCACCAACGCCCTCGATCCCGACGTGATCGCCATCGCCGGGGACTTCGTCGACGGCACCGTCGCGGAACTGCGCGACAAGGTCGCCCCGCTCGCGGGACTGCGCGCCAAGTACGGCGTCTACGGCATCCCCGGCAACCACGAATACTATTCCGGGTACGGCGAATGGATGGCGCACCTGCGCTCCCTCGGGATCGTCATGCTCGAAAACTCGAACCGCCTGCTGCCCTGCAAACTCGCCGTCGCCGGGATCACCGACCCCACCGCCGCCCGCTTCGGCGAAGCCCCGCCCGACTTCGACCGGGCGCTCGGAAACATCCCGAAAGGGTACTGCAAACTCCTCCTCGCCCACCAGCTGAAGCAGACCCCCGAGGCGGTGAAGCGCGGCGTGTATCTGCAGCTCTCGGGCCACACCCACGGCGGCATGGTCGTCGGACTGGACCGCCTCGTCGCCCGCGCCAATCTCGGGTACGTCGCCGGCTGGTACCTGGTCGGCAGGATGTCGCTCTACGTCAGTTCGGGAACGTATCTCTGGAAAGGCTACCCGATCCGCCTCGGCGTCCCCTCCGAGATCACCTGCATCGACTTTTCGCTGGGCAGACTGTATGAGGAATATCCCCGGCATTGAAAATAAGTTCAAACGGTGGTATACTATACACCGATTGTTTTAGATTCGGATTTTTTCAACATATTTCAAAGGAATATCGCCAAGATGATGACCGCAGCCGAGATCCGCAGCAAGTACATCGAATTTTTCCGCCGCCACGGCCACGCGGAGATCAAAAGCGCCTCGCTTATCCCCGACAACGACCCGACCTGCCTCTTCACCACCGCCGGTATGCACCCCCTCGTGCCGTACCTGAGCGGGCAGGCGCACCCCGCCGGCAAACGCCTCACCGACTACCAGAAGTGCATCCGCACCGGCGACATCGACGAAGTCGGCGATCCCGTCCACCTCACGTTCTTCGAAATGCTCGGCAACTGGTCGCTCGGCGACTACTTCAAACCCGAGGCGATCGGCATGAGCTTCGAGTTCCTGACCAAGGAACTCGGCATCCCCCTCGAAAACCTCGCCTTCACCGTCTTCGCCGGCGACGACGACGCCCCCTTCGACGCCGAGGCGTTCGAGCTCTGGCGCAGCCACGGCGTCCCCGCCGAACGCATCGCCAAACTCCCCAAAAAGGACAACTGGTGGGGCCCCGCCGGCACCACCGGCCCCTGCGGCCCCGATACCGAGATGTTCTACTGGACCGGCGACGGCGCCGCGCCGACCGTCTTCGACCCCGCCGACAAACGCTGGGTCGAGATCTGGAACGACGTCTTCATGCAGTACAACAAGACCGCCGACGGCAAGTTCGTGCCCCTCGCCCAGAAGAACGTCGACACCGGCATGGGCCTCGAACGCATCACCGCCGTCCTGCAGGGCAAGAAAAGCTGCTACGAAACCGAGATCTTCGCCCCGATCTTCGCCGCGCTCGACGCGGTGCGCGGCGTCGAACCCGTCCCCGCCGCGCAGCGCTCGAGTTCCGAACGCATCATCGCCGACCACCTGCGCGCCGCGAGTTTCATCCTCGCCGACGGCATCACCCCCGGACGGGTCGATCAGCCCTACGTCCTGCGCCGCATCATCCGCCGCGCGATCCGCGAAGGCCGCAAGATCGGCATCGAAAAGCCCTTCGTCAGCACCGTCGCACAGGCGGTCATCGACAGCTTCAAGGCGGTCTACCCCGAACTCGAAGCCAACGCCAAAACCATCATCGCCGAACTCGACCGCGAAGAGGCGCAGTTCGTCTCCACCCTCGGCAACGGCATCAAGGAACTGCAGAAACTCATCGACCGCGTGCCGCCGTTCGTCGCCAAAAAGGTCATCTCCGGCAAAAACGCCTTCAATCTCTACGAGACCTACGGCTTCCCCATCGAACTCACCGTCGAAATGGCCGGCGAACAGGGCTTCGCCGTCGATATGCCCGGCTACGAGGAGGCGTACCGCAAGCATCAGGAACTCTCCCGCGCCGGCGCCGAGCAGAAGTTCAAAGGCGGCCTCGCCGACCACTCCGAGGAGACCGCCAAACTCCATACCGCCACCCATCTGCTGCAGGCGGCGCTCCGCAAAGTGCTCGGCGACCACGTCGAACAGCGCGGCAGCAACATCACCGCCGAACGGCTGCGCTTCGACTTCTCGCACCCCGACAAGGTCACCCCCGAACAGCTCGCCGCCGCCGAGAAGATCGTCAATGACGCCATCGCCGCCAAGATCCCCGTCCAGTGCGAGGAGATGAGCGTCGACGAGGCGCGCGCCGCCGGCGCCATGGGCCTCTTCGGCAACAAGTACGGCGAACGCGTCAAGGTCTACACCATCGGCGACGTCAGCAAGGAGATCTGCGGCGGTCCCCACGCCGCCAATACCGGCGACCTCAAGAGCTTCAAGATCCTCAAGGAGGAAAGTTCCAGCCGCGGCGTCCGCCGCATCAAGGCCGTCATCGGCAAGTAAAGGACCACAGGTGCGTCATCATGCGTGATATCGACCTCCGGATCGCCAACCGCAGCGAAGTGTACCTCGTCAAGGCGCGGGGACGCGCGAACTTCGAGTACGCCGTCCCCCTGCGCGAACTCGTGCGCAGCCTGACCGCCTTCGAGCGCTTCTGCATCGACCTCTCCGAGTGCACCGCCATGGACAGCACCTTCATGGGCGTCCTCACCATGCTCGCCCTGAAAGGCGCCAAGATCAACTGCAAAGTCGAGATCCTCGGCGCCGACGACAATCTGCGGAAACTCCTCAACGACCTCGGCGTCGGCCGCCTCTTCGACTTCAATGGCATCGACGCCGCCCCGCGGGAACTGCTCCGCTCCCTCGAGGCCGCCGCCCCCGACGCCACCCCGCTCCGAGGCGCCGAAACCGTCAAGGAAGCCCACGAATCCCTCGTCGCCGCCGATTCCGAAAACGCCGAGCGCTTCGAGAACGTCATCAAATTCGCCGACGCCGACGTCCAACGCCTCAAAAAACAATAACCCGGCCCCCCCCCGTTTTTTGGGGCAACGACCACCCGCGGCGCATGGGGCGGGGCAGGCAAAAAACGGGCGGGGTGCGGCTGGGGAGATGTGGGGGCTGCTCGCCCCCACTCCCCTCGGCAAGGTTTTCACCTTGCAACCCGAGAAAAATGCTGTCGCATTTTTCCGCTACTTTAAAAGAGTAGGCGGAAAGGGGTTGGCGTTCCCGGTCTTTTGCCTGTCGGCAACGCCGGAAAGCGTCCCCCTCTGTCGGCAAAGGTGACCGGGATCCCGCCGCGCTCGGGTGTCGCCTCGGCCACCGCAAATCCCTCGACCTTGACCCGCCTTTTATGGCGAATCAAGGATCG
>Ga0208297_1001146_pt1 | contig 30339 bp, 15 predicted proteins | sample LMS_cellobiose_e_FD_187367 | JGI IMG/M metagenome (GOLD analysis project Ga0208297, IMG submission 187367) | Rumen-fistulated moose microbial communities from Alaska, USA - LMS_cellobiose_enrichment (SPAdes) (version 2) | ecosystem: Host-associated > Mammals > Digestive system > Stomach > Rumen... | reverse complement strand
TATCCGTTGCCCACTTAGTTGCCTGTTCCAATGCTTTATTGTAAGCATCGACCTTCCAGTCTGTGGAGGGGTCTTTTTTTGTTCTAAGCTTTCCTACATCAAAGTCCTTTCCGGCACAAGGTGTGCCAGCTTTTCCTTTGTCAAAGGATCCGTTATCGGAAGGCTCCTGTGTCCCATTGTCTATACTGCCTGTCCACTCTGCCCATAAAGTAGTTTCTCCGGTATGATCGCTTACGGTAATGTTGCCGGAGCTGTTGCCTTCAGGTGTTGCAATCTGAGAAGCTTCCGCTGTTACGGACTTACTGATTGTTTTACCTGTCGAATCTCCTACAAAGGTCAGATTTTCGGAATACTTGCCTGTACCTCCTATTAACTTGTCATTTTCCTTATATTCGCATTCTGTTCCGTTGTAATGAGTGATGTATTCTCTGGTAGCTGTCGTATCATGCTCATAGTCCACCTGCAGGTCAGCCATGAACTCATTGCCACCGGAGGAAAAATACAAGGTTCTGGTGGAAGGAACACCTGCCATTGCCTCAAAGGTTTCGTTATAAATAGTTCCTTCCTTTATCTCCGCATAAGCAAGAGAGGGCACCCTTGAGGACCAGGAATCTGATGGATAATCTACTTCAATATCTATAGTAGGGGTAGGTGTGATAGAACCTGATGGTGTGGGGGTTAATGTAGGCGTCGTAGCCCAAAAATATGTATGCGTAACCTTATTACTTTCTCTTACATCAGTTATTTTAGTAAGTACGCTGCTTATAGATAAACTCTCCTTGCTCTCAACTTCTTTTCCAGAGGTGTAATACCACTTTTTATCCTTTGCCTGATACTTGATATATACTCTGGCGGCATAGTTAACAGGTACTTCTCCTTCCTCCTTATCTATCTCCATGGATGCAATGTTAGGATCCACCCATGTATCAATAGGCTCATTCCCCTCCAATAATTCTATCATAGCATCCGCAGTATATGTCTTCCAGCTATCCGACGTACACCAGGTTTTTGAACCGGTATGAATTTGCGTCAATTTACCTACAGCTTTAAAATCTGCACCTCCATTATCTCTGTACAGTACAACCTTTACTTTAAAATTCTTGATACCATTCCTCTTAATAAAATCCTTCCATTCATTTGTGTCACCTGCTTTTTTCCCCTTGCTGTCTATTGCATTCAAAGAGACTTGAGCACTAACAACATCATTCGTTGTTACCGTATTCTCATATTTCTTACTAGGATCTGTTAACTCATAATATTTTTTTAAATTTATACTTTTTGTTGATGCACTATATAATGGCCCTGTTTTTCCTTTAATTTTATTAAAATCCGTTGAATCCGTTCTTAAGATAGCCTTATAATTAACAGAACTGAAAATAGGTGGTTCCAAAGCCCAGTTTGTTCCATACCAAGGCGAGGCATCCTTAATCTGGAATTTAAGAAGTTTTATTAGTTCTGCATCATTAAAAGAATCTCCCCAAACCAGTTTATTGTCTTTTATCTTTCTTACTTCCTCTGACAGGATGCGGCTTATGATAGCTGTGGAATAAATTCCAGTACTCTTATAGGTTTTTGAACTCGATAATTCGACTGCCTTTTTTAATCTGGTATTATATACCTTACTATTAGTATATTTTGCGACTTTCTCAACGCCATCTTTCGTAGATAGATTGTTATCCTTTTTCACATTATAGGCAGTTTGTGTAAGATCATTACTGGAAACAAAAACGGTTGCCGGCTCTACATCTCCGCCTTTTGTACTTAGACTTTCCATTCTTGCAACCATACCATGGGTAATGGAAAGAGTTGCTGCTCCTTTGTTATCCGTCATATAACTTTTAATACCATCCTGCCAATACGTTCTGTTATTGGAAATAGCATTTAATGTCATTAGCAGGTCTAAATATCTCAGGTCTAATTCTTCTATTGCTGTTATGCTATACTTTTTTAAATTATCATTATTATCGAGACCTTTTGTATTATAAGTTACCATGCCCTCTAGTTCCCAGTTTGAAGTTAAAAACTCTGTTGGTAAAGAATTATAATTCATAAACTCTTCCATATTCTTTTTAATATCTACTGTATATGTCCACCCTTCTTTATCTGACCCTTTTGTATTTGTATCAGTTATAAAAGACCAGACTTTTAAAGAGTCACTTACTTTTGAACTGGAAGGTTTCGTTAATAAATTATTAAATTCAGGATCTTTGGAAAGTAGCAGAAAATTGCGGTTATTTTTGATAAAAAGGCCTAGTACCTTTTGATAAAATACTCCGTCTTTGGCAGGATTCACATTTGTTCTTTGACTGGAATCAAAATACACAATTCTACCGGTAGTTTCCGGATCATTTTTTCCTCCATTTAGCTTTAATGAACCATTTATACTGGTTCTTCTTGCTAAATATACCTGTTCCTTCGTATTAAAATTCTGCCGATACAAATATTCTGACAGAGTATTCGAACAAATCCACAAAGAATCAGTTCCAGTGTACGGTATAATCTTTTTTATGGCTTTTACTGTATCATCATAGCCGGAAACATTTGCTGTTGAAATTTTTGTCGGGTAAAATTTTACTATAAAGACAGGATGTGTTACAGGCCAAATAGATGCATTACCGCTTTTTGTACCTGCAACAACTGCTGATCCTTTTTTACCTAGCACATAACTGTCTGATTCTGATTGAACCTGATAAAGGTTTGTAAAAAAGAAAACTGCTATACAACAAATCGCCAGGATAACTGCAATTACTACTTTATGTTTTCTATATCCATCTTTTTTATTGAACTTAGTTTTTTTCCATAGGTTGTATAACATTTTGTTTCCCACTTTCTTTTTTTGTTATTTATATTTTTGTTTCTGTATATAATATGACAAATTTTTTTATTTTAATTGCTTTTTTTTGAAAATATTCCAAAAAAAATTGGCTTCTATGTAAGAAGCCAATAAAATCTTGTCAATAAACTATTTTACCGTAACTTTAACTGCTTTCGTTGTAAAACCTACCTTAATCTTTAATGTGACCGTCCCTGTCCACTTTAATCCTTTTATAATAATATAGTCATCCGTTATTTTAACAACCTTGACAACATCATAACCTATGCCATCAATATATTCTGTACCGCCCGTAACTTTCACTGTATAACCATTTCCGTTTATAACCTTGTAGGGAATTTTAATTTCCTTATCCATTGCCACCGTATAGCTGTCTTTACCAGTTGAAACCTTTGGTTCCTTTTTATTTTTAAGTTCAGGATAATCCATTGCTGTTTTATCAATGGATACAAATTTAACATTAAGTACCTTACTCAACTCCTCAGCTGTAGACCCCTTATATCCATACAACTTTACTTTCTCAAGCATATATATCTTACTGCCTTTAAAGAATATATTATCAGTTTCGTTTGTATAGACTTTGCATAAAGGATTACTTATAGTAAGCTTTTCCAAATTCTCACATTGTCCAAATGCCTCGCTGCCAATAGAGGTCACACTTTTGGGTATATAAACAGTTTTTAAATTAAAACATTGACCAAAAGCATTATTTCCAATGGTTTTGACTCCTTCAGGCACCTTAATGGATGTGATGTTATTATCACTAAAAGCACTTTCACCAATACTTTTTATATATTTCGTAATAGGCAGTGTCTTAAAACCGGTGTCAGAGAATGCGGAATATCCTATTTTTGTTACACTATCAGGGTAGTTTATTTTTGTCATGGCTCTACAGCCACTAAATGTCATTTTCTTTATTTCTTTTATATTCCCATGTATCGTCATTTCCTTTATACTTCTACAATCAAAAAATGCATATTCGCCTATATCTGTAACACTTTTCGGTATATCAAGGGATTGTAGATTTCTACAACTAAAAAAAGCATTATTACCTATTATTTCTAAATTATTTGAAAGCTGAACCTTTTTAAGTTTAGAACATTCTCTAAATGCGGACGATCTAATTTCTGTTACACTATCAGGCAATGTAAGGGTCGTTATATCCGTCTCACAAAATGCAGTCTCCGATATTATTTCAAAACCATCTGGGAAGTCTATAGCAGTTAATCCCGTCATATTAAATGCTAGTGCATTTATCCTTTTGAGATTTTTAGGTAATCTTACCTCAGTTAAATTATTACAATTATCAAATGTACGTCTGCTTATCACTTCAATACCATCTGGTAAATCAACCTTCTTTAATTCACTTTGACAAAAGGCTCCTGTACCAATTTTTACTACACTATCTGGAATTTCCACGTTTTCCAATGAACTCTGGTAAAATGCCCATTCATATATTTCAGTAACACCTTCAGGTATAACTACATTTTTTGCATCTCCAATATAATCCAGTAAAACTCCATCCTTAATAATAAAATCTTCTTCACTATCTGCTTTAACTATATTACCAGGATATATCAAAACAAAAAAAAGTATTGCTATAACGCCTAATAGATATTTCAATAATTTTACTATATTTCTATTCATTTACAGCTCCTTTATTTTTACGTTAACTTTATTCAATTATAATGTATTATAGTACATTTTTTGCCAATTATCAACATTGATTTTCCGTATTATTCCATGGCCATAAGCTATGAGCTACTGTAAATTCATAATTTAATAAAGTATGACGCAGTTGTATTTAAATGCTTTTCTAAGAAAGTATCGTGTACTTATTTTAATACCAAGTAACATTTCACTTTTGTCTTTACTCGTTATAAATTTACGAAAACACTGTGCTAAAATTATCTCTATAATATAAATTAACCTTGATTACAGAATCAATCAGGTCTTTTGTATCATACTCTATTATCATTTTGATAATACGCAGGTCAGAGATTTCAGTATACAATTTGTCATCCATTACAGCTTCTTTACTTACTTGATTATAGTCACTTCATTAGAAGCCATGGAGATTCTAGCAGTAACTATTTCTTATATCAGCAATAACTTTTGCTATCTCTTCTGAAGAGGCACCTTGCAACTTCATCTTATCAATTGTATCTTGTATCTCCCTCCAGATTTTGATTCCAACCGATTACCGTACCGGCAACCTCAGATGACAGCGTTAACTCTTTATGAGTCCGCAAGGGGGCGACAGCCAATCTACAACAAACCAATGGGTGGATGCACAAGTTATTTCTTTTAATGGTGTTAATGTTAACTCTGTATGAAATGGATTGCAAGTCATTTCTAGTTGGGCAAATCTGAAAAACATAAGCTTTTACCTTTGCACCGGATAACTGTTTGGATTCTCATTCTATTTGCTAGGGTGTGTCAATAAGGCAAAAGTCACCTCACAGGTGGCTGTAACATCTCTGAAATCAGCCAAATTGAAGATTTTTTATGGGCTTGTAAAGGTACACCGGATATAATTTTACTTTTTTTCTCATCACATGAATGCTCGTCTTTTTAAATATTTTAGCTATACCACAACTCATCAGAAATAATATCTGAAACGGAAATTGTACTTTCACTTATTTTTATATTCCATTCATTAATAAATAATTCGATATAATTAATTAAATCTGACACATACTTCGAATCAACCACAAAAACACGTTGCTGATTCCATATTTTTTCTATTTTAATATCTAATGCTAAATCTTCTTTTATATGATCAAGAAAGTCAAAAAGTAACAATTTAAAGCAAATATTATATCCGTCAAGAGTAACTAAAACTAGTTTTTGCTTCCCTTCGCTTGTTTGTTTAATTCTTAAACCATCTTTTCTAAACCATTTAGTTTCTTCTTTTTCTCTTTCTAAATCCATAATTTCTCCCTTTAATTTTCTATTCCTAATATCACATTCATACCTTTATTCACCTTGACACTTGAATAAATTACATCTTCATACGAACCATATTTTTCATATAATTGCTGCACAGTTGGCCCTTCTTTTTGTCCATATTCAAGAAGATTTCTCTCATATAATTTCTCAAGATTATCATAATCCCCTCTTTCAATATAGGAATTTATTCTATCCATGTTTCGTTGGTTCACTTTCATCTCAGCAATTTCACTCATGCTTTTTCCTTCAGTCACATAATTATTAACTTCTGCACTTAATTTTGCCTTTTTTGCTTCCATTGCTTCTAAATATTCAAGTCTTGCTGCCTTTGCCTTGGCTACTTCATCGGCATTACTCCAGTCTATATCAAACTGATCTAAAGACGAACCTTGCTTTGGTTTATATCCATAAACTGCATTTGGATCTGCAACAACATCCTTTGCAATTTTAGGGTCATCCAAAGGATTAATCTTACTTCTGCCTTGCACCTCAGACCAATACTGATTATACCGGCCTGTCTCTTCCTTTGTCATCCATTTACTGAAATCCTCCGGTATCAGGGCTTTGTTGGCTGCCATACCTGCTGTTGTGCCAAACAGCATTGCTAAGGAAATGGTCACGGCCGAAGGAACTCCCGCTTTGTCACATACAATTACAGTCGTACCTGCTGCTGCTTCTGACACAACTTCTGCCGCAAACAGCTTCGAAAAAGCTACTCCTCCCTTACTGGCCAGGGCACCTTGCCCTAAGGTCACCAGGCTTACTGTGGCAGACACCAGTTTAAAAGCCCCTTCCGTATCCGTTAAATAGTCTCCTGTAATCAGTGTTTTACCGGTTGCAGCTTCATATATGGGTATCACGATGGTCAGATCACTTAACTGCTCCAATAACTCCTTCCAAAATGGTGCGTCCTTTTTATGGGCGAATTCTCTTAAGATAAGTTCATTCAGATAATCCTGCAGACTTTTCTCAGCTGAATCTATTTTACCATTTTCGACCAACTCTTCATAGTCTTTTGCAAACAAATCTGCAAAATCATTAACTTTTTGATTATAGGTACTTCTTTCATAGGAATTGCCTTTTGTTTCTTCGTAACGGTTGCCTATAAAATCCTCCAGGTTAAGCTCCGGCAGCTCTACCTCAAATCCGTACCCTCTTCCGTCTCCATTAACAGTGACATTTTTCTGAACCCCAAGAGTATTATCTGTCTTTCCATCTGTCATATCGATGGTAGCCATAATATCCACTGCTTCGTTAAAGCCTTTATAAAGAGGATCCTCCAGGTAACTATCAATGTCATACAATACATCATTAATATAGGTTAGCAGAGAACATCTATGTTCTGCAAACTCATCGATTCTTAGCCCTTGAGGAAGAAAACCTGCACCTAAGGATTTGGAGTCCAGTTCTCCTTCAATATCCTTGCAAAGCTCATCTAGATCTGCAAAATCAAAGAGGAGATTAACTCCGTATCCAGATGTAATATTCGCTCTCTCCAGCCAGGAGTATTTATTTATTACTTCTCTTTCCAGCTGTCTTACCATTGCAAATCCTCCGGGAAGGATTTGTTTTTTTGTTGCCTCATATGTAATATAATCTGATTCATTCTTTTATCTGTAAAATCAGTAGTATCAAAAGTAACCAAAGTGTTGATGTGCGTGCAGAAAATATCCAATTTTATCTCCCCATTCTGATTTATCGTACTCATGCAGGTTCATTGCATTTTTGATGAATTACATTTCTTTATAATTGCATGCAAAATACTAATTAACAATTTAGTATTTAATTTCACAATTTGTTTTTAAGCAAAATACTTATTTCACCTACAATATGACATATAAATTCTATTTTCAGGGTAAATAATGAGATATTTCTATGTAAGAAAAATAATATAGATAATTTAGATAGCCATATGCTGTAAGCAACAAATTAATGTTGCTTTTTACAGCATATAACTGCAATAAAATTTGTGTTGAACTTCACTAAATGGCCGTTGTTATCCGGCAATTTAACCGGATAACTGTTTATGATAATTCTTACGGCATTCTTTCAACAGCCTCTTTTCATTTTGATTACTTCCATATGTTTTATTAGGAAAAATTTAATCTTTCATCCGATTGTTACCTGTTAAATCGGAATTCATAATTTCTTTTCCCTCTTCTTCCGATATAATAGGTATATAACCTGCGTTTAGAATTTTTTCGGATTTACTTAATTCCGTTATCACATTAGCTTTGTTTACAGCAATATGTAATTTTCTTAATGCACTGGCATGATATTTACGTACCTTATCATACGGTATTTCTAATGTTTCACTAATGTTTTTAAACGCTTTTTTAGTAGGAAATATCTTTGTCTGTTCCTCTTTAAAACTGTTATCTGACAGACCATAATACATTGTAATAATTTTCTTTTCTATATCTGTTAGATGCTTTTCAATTGTATTGTTTATTGTTTCCCCAAGTTCCTTTTTCAAAACTATCTGTTCCGGTGTATCTTGTTCGTCTGCTTTATTCATAAATACCTCATCATATACAACATTTGATGATGAAGTTATCATATTTCTAAGCTGCTTTACATTCTCTACAGTTATGCCAGTTATTTCAGAAATGTTTATATCATTGGGTTCTTTGTTTTCGCTTTCCAATAAACTGATGGCTTTATTTATCTTATACTTTTCATTGGCATAATATGTAGATAAACCATTTACATAATTGTTTATGTACTGACTGACTTCATGTTTTATATATAACACAAAAAAAGTAGTTGGTTTTGCTATTTCCGGATTATATTTTTCCAGCCCGATTATAATGCCCATCCTTGCAGCCTGTATCATATCTTCATAATGAGCACCAATAAATGTAGGATATTGCTCGGATACGAATTTCGTTATGAACTTATCCATATTTCTTACAAATAATTCTTTTGCTCTGTCACTCAGTAATGGATTCTCTGCATCTCTTGCGGCTTCAACAAGAATTTTTGTCATTCTAAAGTCTTTATTAAAATAACCTGACACAAACTCTAAGGTGTCTAATTTTTCCATTAAACTTCCTGTACTCATAACATTAATTACATCATTTACCACTTCGTCATCGCAAATTTCGCTATACTGACTTTTCATTTGTTAAGCCCCCCCAGAGAATTTTAAAGATTTCTAGATGTGATTTGCCTTTTAATTTCTTCATAAAAAGACAAATTTAAAGATAAATTTTTCCTTTTATAAACATAGTATAACAAAAGTCGATAAAAAAGTAAATATTTTCTACAACAAATTAACAACTTTGTTTAATTTTGTTATTGGCATAAAAAATAAGTGTAAATGTTTAAGCATTTATGATATGCTTTAACATTTACACTTGTATGTAGTAAAAAAGAGAAACTTTAAACTCTCTTTTTTGTCATTATTTTATTTTTGAGTTATATGAACTGCATTTTCATTTTCCAGAGCCGTTATTTCCCAATCACCAATATGTATGCTTATTGCTTTGTCCTCAATGGTATCATTTCCACTTACCTCTTTCATCCTGTTAATTATATTAACACTAGGCTCAAGCCCATGTTCTATAACAGTTTGACCATTGGATGTATGAATAATTGCTTTGTCGTTAATAAGAAAGGCTGTTATAATTTTATAAGTCATTTGACTGTAGAACTTACCAATAACATATTCGCATAAGCTATCGCTGATCATATCCAGATAATTAATTTTTGTAACAGTATTATCCATTGGATTATACTCCTTTCTTTATGCTATTATACATAGATATACTGTTATCTATGAATCAGAATTGCATTAGTGTATGATTCTGTCAATTAATTATCATAGCTGTTACCTGTTTATACTGTAAGTCCAATGATAACTACATTAAAGGATTGGGGTGTGGTTGGTAAGAATACTCACTAATTAATATCTATATTATAACATAAAACAATAAATAATGGTTTAAGTTTTTTTAATTTTTGTTTAGTTTTTTAGCTACATGATTAACTATATAAAATATACACAAAAAATATCACCATATTCAATAGTAATATATTCCCATATTTGTCGAACTCTTTATTAATATACAGATTCTCGTCGAAATAATTTACCAGAAATTAATAGTGTATTATAATAAATTTCTTTTTAAAACAGAATCCCACATTTTTGAAACTTTTTTAGGTGGAATTTCGCTATCATGTAAGGGTATGAAACAAATTTTATAACCATCCATTATTCTTCTTATCAACATCTCCTTCTCCCTGGAAGTTACCAGGTTGAACGCAAAAATCCATTCATTTGATGTATTTCCAAGCTGTCTGATGAAATTCGATAAGATACCAAGGTATTTCTCATCTCCATTGCATATCATAATTTTTATATTACAACGTTTTAATTCAACCAACTGATCTGCATTAAGTTCACCCAAAATACCGCAATCATAGATTATAAAACGGTTCGTACCGAAAACACTGTCATAATCCGTATCTTTGGTATATTCCGTTATATCTTTATTTTCCAGGTCATAGGCACCTTTCTTATGGCATATACAGATATTCTCCGGGAAATTTTTAATTATATAGTGTGCAAAACTGATTCCTGTGTGCGTACAACCACAGCCATGCTTTAAACCAGTTATGAAGATAGTTTCCTTTCCGCATAACACTTGGTTTGAGGTAAGTTTTCTTCTGAATTTGTTTCTGGTTTCATCTATATAATTCAGCATGGTGGTTTCCTTCACCAAGTTGTCATCTTCGTGTCGTCCATCTTCGTAACGCTCATTTTCGTAACGCTCATCTTGATATCGTTCATCTTGATATTCTTTATCTTTATATTCTTCATCTTGGTACCGTTTATACTTATCCCTGTCAATCTCATTATAATTGTAGCCCGCATATTCTTCTGGACTGCCATTTGTATAAACAGTGTTATTGCCAGCCCTTTTTCCTTTGTCCATGGAACTCTCAGGCATCTGCAGAGCTTTTTTATCTTCGTCAAACCGAGGATTGCTTTTATAAGTTGTATTCACAGTATTATACTGCAGACCCGTATTATGTGGCAAATCCGTATTATATTGCAAACCTGTATTATGTTGTAAACCCGTATTATGTTGCAAACCTGTATTATGTTGCATATCTGTATTATGTTGCATACCCTTATCATGCCCACTCTCTGATGCATCATATTTCCTATTCCCATCTAAAGATCTGTTATTTTGGGTATTTTCAGTCATGGTTTTTATTTGCTGCAGCGGCTGAGATGCCTCCGGTTTTCTTAATTTATTTTCCTGTTCAGCATTGGTTTTTTCCATTACCGGATGCGGTACTTGCTTTGGTAGACTCGATATTGGCTTAACAGGCTGAGGTATCCTAACCGGATTTTCGATTTCTTCTTGCATATCGTCATCAACATTATCCTTTGTCTGTCGTTCCACCAGAGATATGTTCCTGTTGTATTCTATAAAATCTGCTCTGTTTAAGTCATTGGTTTTCTTTATTATACTGCTGTAACTGGTATTCGTGGTGTAATCCTCCAGTTTTATTCCGTATGTTGCTAATGTAACCTTAAGCAATTGAACCAGTTCTTGGGAGCATTGTCTAAATACATCAAATTCCCCTTCTTTGATTCCAGCTCTGTTTTTTGTATTATCCCTATACAATAACGAATATTTAAAGCTGCTATTATTCTGGTGCTTTGCAGAACGGTTTATATTTGATAAAATAATATCGGAACATGTGAACACTTTATTCATTTTACCCAAATACAAGGAATCCTCATTGTTCATACCGCTAAAATCCATTATAATTACATCGGCAGGTTTTATATTCTCGTCCAGATTCCACGAGGAATAGTAATCTACTTTGCCGCAACTGACTGCATTATTTTCGGACAGGCAGGGTATTAACTGATCTAACAGATTTCCCTTCGAAAAATCCGGTTCAATCAAAGCAACCTTATACCCAACCGCTGCAATATAATTCGCGGCGGAAATTGCTGTAAGGGTACATTCAAAATCAAAATCGGTGCCGCAGAATCCTATCGATACTGCTTTACTACTGAATACCGGCTGTATTCTTTCACCAGGATCGGATACCATAAATTTAATGTCCTCCGTATACAAACCTGCTATACTCTTTCTTTCTCCTGTCTGGTTGTGTTCTTTATTTAAATTTTCTTGGCCGATACCAGCATATAACGCTGCTGCTTCTATTGTCCTGCCATTTAATATAATATCTCCAATCTCGCTCATGAGGTTTTCTTCATCAAACAACAGGTTGTAAAAATTATAATTAAAATAATAACCGACAGCTTCCGGGTTTCCTTTTTTTAACCGGCTGATTACAGGAATAATAATTCTGTTAACAGCCTGGAGTATTCTAAAGTCATTAATTGTGAAAAACCCCTTTAATTGCTCTGAAACAATGATAACATCTATTTCCGGATATGATAGAATAGCTTCTGTAATTTCATCTCTGGACTGTGCCTTGTATACACCATTTACCTCTATTCCCATCATACTTAATATCTCTATACCCTTTTGCAACTTTTCTTCTTCATAATTTTCAAGCGCAAACAGAATCTGTACTGCCTTCATTGTTTTTACCTCACATTATTATGTATATTAATTTCCAGTCGATTCCCCTGGGTTGGTTTCTTGCGTATCTTCCTGGGTTGCTTCCTGGGCCTTATCTGTTATTGCATTATTTATCACAGACTTATCTGTTTCTGCTGATTGTGCCTTTTCTGTATTATCTTTTCCTATTTCAGCAAAAGATAACTGTTCTAATAAGCCCCAGTTAATCGAAGTATAATAATCGTATTCCCCATTGTATTCCTCTGCCAGATCATGGTATTTTTCTATAAAGTACATTTCTCCGGCTGATAATTCACTATTCCCGCTGTCATTCTCTTCCACTGCTTCCTGGCTTTCATCGTAACTGTTAATAATACTGTTATAAACTTTTTGTGCTAGTGCGTTCTCTTCATAAAATTTTGCTATCAGATCAATTGTTAAGGTCTTATCCACTACTTTTGCCTCATTCAAATCTCCATAATAAGTGTTGGCATTCTCCAGCAGTATATTTTTCTCATCTTCTGAAAGGGCGATTCCTTCCTCCTTGGCTTTCAGACAAAGAACTTTTGTCATTCTGATCTGTTCACAAATAGTTCCCTTTACCTGTTTCTCAAAAGTTATTGTATTGTTACTCGAATCAGACACTTCCTTACCCCAATCAGCCTCATTTTGCAGATTATATCCCTGATAAACATCCGCTGCATACAGCAAAAATTCATTCATCACAACTTTTTCATTATTTACTCTCATTACTTCTTCTGTGTCAAATTTTATTACCTGTGATGTTTTGTTATCCCCATAAAAATAGAAAAATAACCGGGTACCTGCTGCCAGCAGAAGAACACCTAATATAGTAATAAAAATTATTTTACCACTTCTTCTTTTTACCCTTGCTGGGCCTTTCCCTTCTTTACTTTTTTTAACATTGTTCTCTAAGATTTCATCCATATACTTATCCTCCGTTTTTAATCTTTTTACCCTGCTTTATCTAACATGGTATCAATTTTATTTTTCGATATATAGAATTCCGATTTCATTATAGCTTCCATCATAAACTGGGTATTCCGAAAACACAGCCTCCTCTTCAATTGCAATAGACTTGCTTTCAGAATATTTATTAAATTTAGTTTCACTCTTGTCCGAAAATCCGTAGGGTGCTATATAACCTCCCGAGATATCTTTTATGACAACTGTATCTTTTAACAGCCTGTTATAATTAATAAAAACTGCATCCCGGTAACTTCCTTCTTCGTCTTTGATCAGACTAATTCTGTTACTGTTGTCATTTTCTAAAATATATCGATAATACTCTTTCTTTCCACCTTCATCTATCCCTTTTAACAGATCATTGGTTGTAACAAGTAATGCAAAGTCTGTGCCTTTCACTTCCTTGTATTTGTTTTTGATATCACGCCCGCTGATACCCTCCTGTAAATTGTCTTTCTCCTCAAAACCCTCTTCCTCTGTTTTTGTTCTGCCTGCAGCAGGCAGGTCCGTCTTTTTAGCCTTTAACATAAAACCTGCTATGATAACTGCACCTATTGCCAGGATTAACATTATGATTAAAACAATTTTACTTTTTGTTTTTAACATATAGATTTTTGTTTTTATTCTCAAAAACATATACCATACCTCTTTTCTAAATAAGTCAGTGATTTTAATACAATATGATTGATTTTTTTTGTATTGTGTAAAAAAACAGATACTTAGGTACAATTCCTTACAGGAAAACGTAAAACAAATCAAATTTATTGGCCACATTTTACATTCTTTTCCGAAACCCATCTTCCCTTCTAGTACTTTAGCCTCAGTAATGTCCTATAAATCTGCATTTTATGTTTTTATCTGTCATATTATTAGAAATACACTATATGTAAAGGATGAGGGGATTATGGATACGCAAACTATTATCACTGAGTATGAAAAAATTCTTTTAAAGGACGAAGGAGTCAATCTGTCCTCAAGTTTCTTTTGTTACAATGATTATAACAATCATAAATTAGCACTTGCCATTTTTCATTATGCCGTTGAAAATATTCTCTGTTGGACTCCGGCAGAAACAGCAGAAACTCTCAATATGGATATTATCAAAGGCCTCCATTTGCTAACCCCTTATAAATATCTCATTTTTCCGGAAGAACTTACCCGTAAGGACTGTTTTTATGTGGCTCACCTGCTGTACCCTAATGATGTTCCTTACAATATGAGGCATCTTGTGATTCTTTCATACCAAAGAGTTCTCGGACAGGAAAACGGAAAATTCACTAAGAACTTTTTTAACGGCTCCGGAGGTGAACTCAGAGCTTGTATATGTCTTCAATATCTGTTAAAGGAGTACTTTACTTTCTCCTCCATAGAAGAAATTTATTACTATTTTTCCAACCCTAAGATTATGTCCACTCTGCGGCAGTTCCGCCTGTCAGGTGTTTGCATGGAGCTCTTCGAAAGTCCCCTTGAATTTGTACATTGCGCTCTGCCCAATAATCAAAAAAATGAATTATATTTTCAGTTTTATCGATTCGAATCCGTTCTTAAAGAGAAGAAACTGAAATCAAAAATAAAACATATCATAAGTGTCTGAGATATAGGAGCTAGATTAAATGAATGTCCGAAAATCATCCAAAGTACTGTTTACAGCCTGTAATATATGTATGATATTAATATCCATAACAGCAATTCTGATGCCCATACTAAGTCTGGCTCACATAAATGCAAAAGCTAAAGTTATATTTAATACTGTGAATAAAGATTACGAGACCTGTTTTGGTAAGAAATATGTACATGAAGTTTCTTATTTTACCGATATTGCTTGTATGAAAATGGAAATCTCCTCTGATATTATTAATCAATCAGCCTCATTGAAAAAACAATATTTTGAAAGCATTAACAACATAAATTCTTCTGATGAAGCTTCTGCTGCCAAAAGCGGAACGGATAACCCAGAAGCTCTTGATAGATTAAGGTCATCACTTGTCGAAATTCAGGATTATAACAAAGCTATAGAATTCAAGACTTCTTCCATTCCTTTATATAAAACCTGCGAATTACTATTCACAACTTTAAACTATATGACTTACGGCAGTGATGCGCTGATAAAAGACGTAATTAATTTTATTGATGATCCAGAGGCTTTATCGTTGGCGGCAGACAAAGATACACAAGAAATTCGTATTATGGCTCAACTGAGTACCTCTATTTATCTGAACCTGAATCAGCAGGTACTACTCTATAAATTAATAGCAATAGCAGGAATCTTTATTTTATTGGGAACAATTTTAAATATCTACAGAATAAGATCTCGAAAAAATAAATACAGAAGAAAAAGAAAAATTAAAAAAATGTAAGGAAGCAGCACATATTATGCTCTTTCAATTATGCCTCCTTACATAATTATATTACATATAACTTACAACCTTTTCCAGCATATTTATATTCAGTATTAATTCATCTCTTGATTTCTTCATGGAGTCTATGACTTTAATAAGTTCGTATTTATTGGTAGTAAAGTCTTTTGTAAAATCTCTTATAATATCTTTATTTTCGGGAACCACGGTTAACTCAGAGTAATTCACTGCTGTGGTTTTTCCTGAAACCTCCTGTCTCGTGACACTGTTATCAAGCTCCGCTTCCGACTCAATAAAATCCAATAATTTTTCTCTGATTCGTCGATTTAGTTGCATCTTGCCGTTTTCAATCAGACTGAACTGACTTCTGTTTACCCCTGATTTATCAGAAATGGCAGCCTGGGTGTATTCTTTCCTGCTTTTTATCATTCTTACCTGATTTAATATTTCTTCATCGGTCAGACTATCCTTTTTATTATCCTGTAACTCCTCTTTACTCTCAAGTAATTGTTTGATGATTTCTTGATCTTTTGCATACAAATCGCTCAGCTTTATTGAATTCGTTCGGAAATACTCATTCAGCTTATTTTTCACCTTATCCGTTAAGGTTCTTTTACCCGTTTCAATATATCCTATCTGAACTGATGTAATATCAATCGCATCTGCAATATCCTTCCTTGACAGACCCATTGCAGTTCGGATTGTCTTTAAGGCATCACTGGAGTTTATAGTTATGTTGTGCAATGATAAGGTTTTATCTGCTGGAATAGTTGCTTCTGTCGACTTAGTAGCTTCTTTAAGCTCATTATTATCAGTTGAATTCATGTCATTGGATTCCTGAAATTCACTTATATCTACTATATCAAACCAATTTTCCTGCAAACCGAAAGCTTCTCCGATTTTTCTTTTATCTCTTGCTGATAACGGCAGATACCCCTTTTCAAGAAGATTCAGAAAACTAAGATTTATTTCGGTTTTTTTAGAAAACTCGTCAATAGATAATCCAAGGTTATTTCTTATAAACTTTAGTTTAATACTATCCCCTTTTGCTGCAAATAAATCTTCTTTTGTCATTATAAACTCCCCCTTGTTACCCTACATCTGTTAAACTTTCTTTTATTATTAATATGACAGATTTATTTATAATTTGTAGTATTTTTTCATATTTTCTGTTTTTTTCTAGATTGATTACTTTTTTTTTTAAATATAGTAATAGTCTCCTTTATATGGCATTTTATATCTGGAGAAGGTAAGGCTATTAAATGTAACCTATATGTTCTGAGGAAATGAATTCCATCCAAGCAGCAAAACAGAAGCTGTTTATGAATACTCTCTAAAACAGCTTCTGTAAGTATGATTTAAAGATTTAATATGTATAATTTATAGATTTAATTGATATGAATATGTATGATTTATAGGTTTAATTGATATGAATATGTATGATTTATAGATTTAATGTGTATGTTCTGTTGATATATCCACTAATGAGGATACGGTATCGTATGCAGCTATAAATGTCGGAATGCTGCTGCCAAAATGATATTTTTTTCCTCTGATACTAATGTTCCCGTTGTCATCACCAGTTTCATATTTTAAATTCCATACTTCTCCGATTGCTTTTATGTCCGCAGTCATTATGATTACATAATCATTATTACCATTGAATTCCTTTCCAGCACTGTATTTACCGGTAATCGTATATTCAATGCCATCAAGCTGAAATCTATCTCCAATTGCATACTCATTATTACCTGTCTTTGATAAGAGGAATACTTTGGAGAACTGTTTCGTCTTTGTCTTGCCTTCCTGTAGATACGAGGTTTCATACCACTCGTCTTCGGGCGTTATATGCACTCCCTTCTCCCTATAGGCTGTAAATACAGCGGAGGACGGAAGTCCCAATGTCAGGTGCCATCTTTGAGCCTGGCGATAAAACATTTCATTACGGTAAGCTCCGTTTAGATTGGTGTTTATACCTCCATTGATACCGTTAACAGTGATTCCCAGTCTTGCAGCCTGCTGCCTTATTGCTGTTACACTACTGTTTCCTACAAAGGTTCTGGCTCTTCGTCCCGGCTGAAGGCATTGTATGGTTCCCAGATTAAAATAGTTACCATAGGGTACCGTCAGATATTTATAGCCTGTAATTTCTCCATTAGAACCATAAACCTCCTCTGTAAAATAATCCCTTACCCGGTCAGTAACCTGAGATTCCATTCCCCCTGATGTATAATTCCTTCTGGCTGCTTCACTTGTCCAGTTTAAATACATATTATATCGATATAGATTTTTCGATAATTCCTCATAACCTTTTAGATAATTCCCATTATCATCCATATATTCAGAATAGAGTCCGAAATAATTAATGGGCCTTGTAACACCATCATCAGTGATATATATATCGACAGGAGTCATTTCATTGGTACTGGTGTTAAGTGCATAAAAATATGGAATTACCTGCAAATATTGATTGTAATTGCCTAGCGACGTAATATCAAACATAACATTATAACCAAGCTTAAGCTGTTGCTCCTGTAAGGCTGCTTTTGTATTCTTATCTGCAGAAACTCCCATACTCTGACTATTGGCTTTCACTGTCCACCCTTGTGTTCCCCAGGTATTATAGTACCCATTTGCTTCATTAACCTGTTCACCCCGTACATCCACAGCCAGGGGATACCCGGCAGAGTTTCTGTGCCAGGATAAATAATTTTCAGTTATGGAGCTGTCTACGTTTGAGATAATTCCTTCAATATACCAATCACTGCGGTTTTCTGCAATTGGTTTTTTAAAGAAATTACTAAAACGCATATCATCTGTATCTTCAATAATAAAATTACCAATACGTCCGACAATATCAAGATAGGCCAGTTTGGCGGCAGTATGCTTCGCTGTGAAATTATAAAACCTTTGTTTATTGGTAGCATATAAATTACCGTAATTATAAACACTGAATTCATTTTGATATATACCATCTCCAGCATAAGGCATCTCCTTACTGCTCTGCCTGTTATAATTAATCCCTTCTGCTGCATACTGAACTTCCGCACAGGATACCTCATCATTAGCCAGCAGGCAATAAAAATTGTACTCTGTTTTTGGAGAGCTTACATTAACCGTACCGTCATTATTTAGTTCAAATATCTTACCATCAATTACAGCCAGGGTTCCGCCTTCCAATAAGGTCGTACTACCTCCGTTATAGTTCAATAAATAATTGGTCATATCAAACAGGTAAGTATTTCCCTGTAATTTGAGTGTTGTACCATCGCTTAATGCATATTTTCTTGTTGTTGTTTTATCTACGATTTCCAAAGGAATCCATTCTCCTGCTGTGTGATTTTCCCACACACCATTCCGCTCATATAAAACATCATAGTCAAACTTTACATACTTTTCCCTCGTCCATTCTGTGGTATCCATATTTTGGCTGTATCCCCTGCCTCTGCTGATTACAGGCTCCGGTATACCATAAGCCCCATTGCCATAAAAATCACCTGTATTAGGGAAATACACTTTAAAAAAATTATCCAGGGTTATATAAGCTGCCTGCTCTACTTTAACTCCATTGGCATCAATTGTTTCCTCAATGGTGGTTTTATGGTTTTCATTTTTTTCGCAGGCACTCCAGCAAATATCATTGGAATAATCATAGTGCCCTCCTGAATGATGGGGTTCCATACATGTCAGCAGTGTCTGCACCGTATATACTTTTTCGGTATTATTAATCAACCTGCAATCCCAGATAGGATTGACTATTGTTACTCCGTCCGTTGTTACCCAATCAGGAATAAGGTGCATTTCAGACTTTATAAAATGAAACAGTTCTGTTTCATCTGGAAAACGGTTTGCTTCCAGAACAGTAATAACAATCTTACCGTTACCGCTGTTAATACCATTATTTAATGATCCACCTGTCAGTTGTGAGGAAACGTATCCCGAACCTCCGCCGCCTCCTGCATCAGCAGCGGCAGCAAATCCGCCATAGTAGCCTCCTCCACCACCTCCTCCGTCTCCGGTGTGTGACTGTCCCTGTCCAAGATTATAATAAGAAGCAGAAGAACCTCCTATTCCATTATACTGAGCATTATAAACTTCACCGCCGTTTCCTCCGGCAGGACCACCTCCGGAACCTCCGGCACCTACAACATATGTAGTTGTGGAGGATAAAACTGTATACTCAATCTTCCAGCTACAGGAGCCTGAATCACGGTAGGCTCCTGCATAAAATTCAACTCGGTCTCCCTGATATACATTAGCACTGCAGGAAAAGTGCAGGCTGCCGCCACTATCATCATCAGAAGTACTGCTCCTTAAAGCCCCAGTGGAATCGTAAACATATATAAATCCGTAAGGATCCGCCGTGAAATCCGTTGATTTAAATGTAACCGTACCATTCCCAGCTGCAATAAATGATTTTGCAAGGGTTCCGTTTCTGGTCGTATAACTTGTATTTCCGGTGTAAGGAATGGTAGACGGTGTATTTGAGGTTACGGTATGGTTATTGCCGGCACCACCGCCGCCGCCCGCAACCAGAAGCACTTTATTTTTAGTTTCATTATTCTGCAGCAGGGAGCTTAAACTTCCGTTAGCGGTTGCTATGGAGGTAGCTCCACCACCACCTCCGGAGGACCCGATTGTGCCTGCATGTCCACCTCCATTATATCCACCGCCAGAACCGGATGCGCTACTGGCACCCTGACCGCCCACCTGAAGATATAAGGTAGATGATTTTAAAAGTGTCAGTGTACCTTTCGCATATCCTCCATTTCCACCGGCAGTGCTGTCATTCCCACCCTGGGCACCATAGGTTTCTAAGGTGTAAATTCCCTTTGGCAGGATTACCGTCTGTACATTACCGGAATAAGAATAATTTAGGATATCACCGCTTTTTATATTGCCTGTACTACCACTTGACACATCGATTTTAAAATTTGAAACCAGCTTTTCAAAAAGTTCAGTTCCCAGTTCCTTTTTTAAAGTGTCCCAGTTTCCTTCCCTTGCCTCAGCCAGAGCAATTTGATATCCTTCACTGCTCTGAGTCAGACAGGAAGTATCATGCACATGTTTGGAAAAGGAAGTTATAACATCATAGGAGTATCCGTCATCCTGGTTTCTTGTCCAGTCAATACTGTTATTAAGGGATGTAAGCCCATTAAAAGTATCCTGATAAAAGGATCTTTCCTTTTTGTAGGTCGTATAGCAGCTTGCTGTATGCTCCAGTATCCCTCCGCACCTTTTGACGATAACATTATCCAAATAAAAATTCGTACTGAAGGAATTGTCAAAATCCCAGCTGCCCATATTAACACTGCTGCCTCTCATATCATCCTCTATGGCTGCTTCCGCAATCTGCTCTTCCGTAACTCCGCTGGTAATCTGACTTATAACTTTGATTCCATCTACTTCAAGTTCACAGTCATAAAGGGACCCAAGACTGAAGGTAACCGTGATTTTTACTTTTCTGCCTATAATGTTTGTCACAGTACCAGTCCTGGTCTTTTCTTTACTCGTAATAAAGGCAGGTGAACTTCCGCCTCTCGGAAGGTACAAACCAACCCCGCCAATGGAAAAGAGCATCATATTATTTTCCGGCCTAACAGGAATAAACACATCTGCCGAAATCTGTACCCTGGAGCTGCCATTTCTGCTGATCTTACAATCATTGAAGGGCAATTGTAACCTTGTTCCGTTCCCTGTTATTTTTATGAATCCTCCTGTACCAAAACCACTGTAATTGCTATCACCAGAAGTTAATTCTGTTCCCTTTGGAAGTTCATAGGCTGGAAAGGCCCCGTCTTTATTTTTAATACTGCTCGCTATCATTTGCCCGTCGTAGGAACTATAGATATCCTTCTCTCCCGAATTGCTGCTTTCTGTAATTTTATCTTCAAAGTTGAATGACAGACTGGTGGTGTCAAGAGTATACTTACAGCTAAGATAACGGTATTCACATAGCTCCGGAGTTCCGGGGCATTTCTCCAGTGCCTTTAAGGTATCCATAGCATCTTTTACGATGCCCTCCTCTGTACGCTGATCTTCCACCTCCGACTTCACTATCATGGCATTTTGTGTGGATACCGCATCTAAAACAATAATATTGTTCACCTTATCCTCCAGCCCATCGTCATAAGCTGAGTATCTCGATTTATAAAGCAGTCCCGGACCGCACTTATAACCTGCCCCTTTCAGTACTTCATTTTCAGCTTCCGAAAATACATCCTTTATTACCTCTTCGCCTGTAATCAGTTTTGCTTCTTCGCCAGTCAGCTTATATTTTAAGACAGGACGGTAGAATACAAAGGATTCTCCAGTTTCATATTGAGCATTTTTATTGATCGGGTTCTGTTTGATCTTATCAATATATATTAACAGATCTGTTACTCTGTCCATACGAGCCTGGGATTTACCCGGTGAAGAGATATTAGCTGCTCCATAAACAGGCTTGCTATAAGATTGGCTGCTCCTTACTGTCGCTAGTCCCAGCTCATCTGCTGCACTAGAAAATATGGCCATGTCATTATCAAATCTGGTAGTTATTTTTTCTTTTTTCCCGGTTCCCTGGTATTTTGCTGCTGTTAAATTATATTTTCCATTATAAGATCCAATATTAATCGCATCAGGCTTGGTATTGGCAAAGGTGAATCCATTATTCTCCCACATCTTCAGCCATTTTCTGTCTATCTCGTCCTGGGTAGATGCTTTCTTCACATCCCCGGAGGCCTGAAGAGAAGGAAAGTCCTCCTGTGCTTTTGCTTTTGTTATTTCTTCATAATATACAGGACTTTGATCTCCGCTGGAGGTCTGCAAAATAAGCATATCAGATATAACAGTAGCCGTTACTTCCTGGGTACGCCTTGTATAGAAACGTTTCCATTCATCCGTAAGCAGATCCTTTGAATCCATTTTATTCGTATATGCCGGTTTAAGTGTAGCTGAAGTTGCTTTATTGTCAGAGACAAAATCCTCTGTCGTTATGGAGATGCCGGGAGCATTCCCATAACCCGAGGTACTACCGTTACTGTATAGAATTCCGCTGGCAAACCCCAGTTCATGTCCCTTTTTCGCCAGAGGTGCCGGATTTTGCGGACTTTGCACCCTGCTTAACCCATCACACTTGTTTGTACGTTTCTCGACCCCTTTTGACATTTCTTCATAATATACCCTATCACCTTGCGCTTCCTGCAGTGAGTACCTTATCCTTCCTATCTTTGACGCATTGGTTATTTTCTCATCCCGAAATTCAGGCTGATTGTCTGCAGCTATGTTATAAAAAATATTCGGATCCCCCTGGGTGATACTTGCTATCAGATTTTTATCACTGTCATAGGTTATCTCTGACATATCAGTAACATACCCCTTCTCTATCTTATATACATTGCATTTTGTAATCTGGATAGTGTCATAAGTCACCTCCTGATACCAGACATCTTCAATGGCAGGCAGATCATGGATACAACAGGGACCGCAAAGTGCATGAGCGGGAATCCCGGTTAAACCTGTTTGGATGGCTGCTGTTACATCCGAACTGTTACCGTCATAATTCTCAGCTTTTAAAGTACCATTTTGAAAGGTAACTTTTATTGTATAATCTATAATACCGGAGGCTCCCTGGGTTATATCCTGGCCAGGAGTATAGCTTCCGCAATTATGTGAATGTTTAACTCCCGGGACAGCCGGGCTGCCGCCATTACCGTTTTCATCCGGCGGTACTGCCTCTTTTGGTTCTACATGCCAACCGGATGCATTGTGTCCATGACCGCAATCGGAGTAACCGCTTCCTACACCTAATTTACCGGCATTCCACCCCCAACCGCTGCCCAATCTTCCTTTATCAGAACTGGTTAAGGAAGCTCCTGCAGCACTGGAAGAGGTATAGTTTCCTCCGCTATAACTTCTTTGCTTAGTATTCGTATAACTGTTATCTCCTCCGTTCAGGGTAACGGTTATTACCGCGTCTCCAACCTGATATTGTCTGGTCTGTCCATCACTGTCCGCAATCTTTTGTACAGTGTAAGTACTATTGGTTGCTTCCATTGCTTTTGCCCAACTGATAGCCTGCTCCAAATTCTGATTATAGGTATCAACCTCCCAGCTGGTACTGGGTTCGTCTTTGGTTCTTAAGGTTCCCGGATCAAAGCCAAGGCCTGCGCAGGGAGTTCCCGGTTTACCTGGATCGAATTTACCGATATCCGCAGGTTCCTGTGTACCGTTTCCAATGGTTCCTTTCCACTCTGCCCATAAATCCGTATTACTTGTATGATTGTTGACGGTTATATTCTTTGTTTTGCTTCCGTCAGGCTCAACTATTTTAGAGGATTCGGCAACAACATTCTTACTGATTGTCTTACCTGAGCCATCCCCTACAAAAGCCTCTGTTTTGCTATAGGAGCCGGTCCCTCCTTTTAGCTGGTCATTCTTCTTGAATTCACACTCAGTTCCATTATAATGGCTGATATATTCTCTTATTGCCGTTCTGTCTGGTTCGTAATCCACCCTTAAATCTACCATAAACTCGTTACCACCGGAGGAAAAATACAGTGTTCGGGTAGACGGAACTCCTGCCATTGCTTCAAAGGTTTCATTGTAGATAGAGCCTTCTTTTAATTCTGCATAAGCTAATGCCGGCTCCTCTGAATGCCAGCTGCTGCTGGGGAAGTTTAAGTATACAGGAAGCCTGTTCCAGGTATATTTTATTTCAACTTTATTGGTTAACCGTATATCCGGGATTTTAGATATATCCTCCGCTTCAATAAGATCCTTTTCTGCAGTTTCATCCGCTTTTCCAGTGGTGTAATACCATTTTTTATCAGTTGCTTTGTATTGGATATAGACTTTCGCTGAATAAATAATATCCTTTTCTTCCTTATCTGATACTTTTAATTTACTGATAGTATCATCAGACCATTGGCCAAGCGGGATTTTCCCCCGTAACAGTTCCAAAAATTTTTCTGAAGTAACTGTTTCCCAATCAGTAGAAGTACACCATTCAACATTGTTGGTATATATTTGCTTAAAATCTCTGCCTTCAATTGGAATACTGGTAAAGGCTGTACCATTGAAGTTTCTGTTTAGTTTGATCAGTAATCTGAACTCCGTAATATTATTCTTTTTGATAAACGTAGTCCACTCATCAATGGAATTTTCCTGCCCCTGACTATTCCCCTGTGATGTAAGTGCCTTTAATGTTACCTGTAAGTTAACATCGTCATCTGTAATAACGGTTTGTTTTTGCTGTGCCCTTCTATCGACATAATATTTTACTAAATCAATTATGCTATTATCCTTTTTATACTCTTTTTTGACTTTTTTATTAATTTTATCCAGGTCTTTTGAGTTTAACGTTAGAATTGCCTGATAATTTATAGCAAGAGTGGTTATAGGCGGTTCAAGCACCCAGTTAGTCCCATCCCAGGTATCACCTTTAAAATTAAACTTTAAGAAACCACTCAGATTCAACGGATTATTTGAACTTCCCCAACTCAGCCTATTATTTACAACGGATCTCACTCTTTCGGATATAACTCTGCTTATAATATTAGGGGAATAAATCGAATCCGTATAATATGTATTTGATTCTGACAAGCTTACTGCTCCTTTCAACCGATTGATATAATCCGTTTTGTTTACATTTTCATAAACAGTATTTGATGGAATCAAATCTGATAAATTATAATTTTTCTGTACTCGGTATGCATCCTGTGTCAAGTCATTACAAGACATAAAAACAGTTGCCGGTTTAACATTTCCTCCTTCGGTACTAACACTTTCAAATCTTCCTATTATCCCCTGTGTTATGGAAATATTTGAGCTTCCATTATTATCTGTCATGAAACTTTTTATCCCATCTGACCAATAGGTTTTGTTATTTGATATTATATTCAGGGTCATTAATAAATCCAGGTATCGCAAATTAAAACAGTCAGCTGCCGTAATCGTATATCCATTGGTTGTAAATTTTGATGTACTTGAATCATTCCACTTATTAAAATCCAGTCCTGCATCATAAAGTTCCTTAACATGCAGGAATTCGTCAATCTTTTCCTTAATATAAATTTCATACTCACTACCGCCTCCTACCGGAATTACTTTGACATCCGTTATGTAGGACCATAACTCTAAGGAATTCGTTAACTTTGACTCATCGTCTGTATTTAGGTACTTTAAAAACTCACTGTCTTTCGCCAGCAAAGCCATGCTCCGGTTATTTGCTATAAATAGATCCAGGATTTCTTTATAGAAAACTCCTTGATTAATATTACCGCCAAAGGTTGTATTTTTATTTCTTGATAAATACTTAATTCTTCCTAAGGCATCTGGATTACTCCTACCGCCAACAAGGTTCAACTGTGTTAAGGATAAACTCGTTTTTCTTGCAAAATATACCTGCTCACTGGTATGGAAATTATGACGAATCATATACTCGGATAGAAGATTGGAGCAAAGCCACATAGCATCCTCAGTAGCATAAGGAATCACTGTCTTAATAGATTCAACCAGCCCATCGTAAGAACCATTATCTGTACTCATTCCATCTATTTTAGAATATAACTGCACAATAAACACTGGTTCTGTTATGGGCCAGATATCAATATCTCCACTTGTAGTATGCGGAAGAACAGCGCTACCGTTAGAACCGATAGCATAACCGTCATCACCGTATGCATTGATATTCTTCCATATCAAAAAACCGGAAAAACAGCATAGGAATACTACTCCAATTAATAAAATCTTTAATTTCCTGCTATTGCATCTAACACCAAACATCTTTCTTAAAACTACTTTGAAATTATGAAACATTTTTTAATCTCCCCTCTTATGAATCTGTTTCTTAATTGAAAGTATTTCTCAGATATAATATGATGGAAAATTTTAGATTAAGGTGTTTATTTACATTTTTTGCAGGAAATCTCTATTTCAGATGAAATATAAACCTTTGAGATATAATTAAAAACTCAGTAAGAGAATAGTTATGCTATTTCAATAGTAACTTCTTCTATTTGAACTATGATTATGAATAGTAATTCCTCTAGTTAAACTTTGATTATGAATAGTAATTTCCTCTAGTTGAACTATGATTATGAATAGTAATTTCCACTAGTTGAACTATCATTATGATTAGTAATTCCCTCTCTTTGAACTAAGATTATGAAACAGCCAATTTCTAACTCATTTTTTAATAAGAAAAAAACAGCTCCCAAAAATCAGGGAGCCGTTTATGTTAATTCTTTATTGGGGAGAACCTATCCCTACTACTACAGTTACAAAGCCGTTTATATTTTGTTAACTTTTTTATTCCAGGGAATTACTATAAGGTGGTACTCCACTATTCATAATTACAGAAAAATACCCTTCTTCAATTAATCTATGATCCTCCCAAAGATTTTCCGATAAGAAATATTTAAAACTGTTAAGTCCTGCGTTCCAGTAAGGATCTATATAATACCAGGTTCCATCAAGCTTTACCTTATTCCATGCATGGCCTGCGAATCCAATTCCGCTTCGGTTATCTGCACTTCCAATACAATAATATACTTCTATTCCAATACATTCAGAAAGGAAACAAAAGGTTTCTGCATAAGAGGCACATACTCCGCTGCCAGTCAATATAACACCTGATATAAGATCCGTATAAGTATCGTCGACAAATTTGCCTGTATAAGTTGAGTTCAGATAAGTCTGTAAGATCTTAACTTTTTCTCTGTCACTTAAAGTTGCTGAAAACAGGTTATTATCCTCTAGTAACTTTCTGACAGCTGTCATCGTAATTAATTCTTTCCCTGTATAACCACTCAGATTATTGCTTTTGATTGCATCAACAGGATCAAGTTTTTCATATCCGTCACCGACAACAACTTTTAATTCTTTTGTGATGCCCGCAACAGTAACTTTTATATAACAGGTTCCTTCTTTTATGCCTTTTACGTAAATACCTTCACAGCGCTTATAATTACTGTTTAGATCTATGTGATAACTTTTTTCTGCTACCGCGATCCCATCGTTTGTTGAGATAATTTCAACGTCCTTCATAAGCGGCAGTATATCTTTAGCAAAACCTACATATTCCTCAATATTTGTCTCAAGCCATAAATCCGGAACCGTAAATCCATCATAAGCAACCGCATTCATAGCAATGGTCTGAATCTTTTTACCATGTACAGAGGCAATAATTTCAAATTCTCCCGCTGAAGCAGCTGTAACCAGCCCTGTACTGCTGATTTTTACAGTTGAATTACCGGTAACTTTATAGCTGATCCCTAACTTTTTCAACTCGGCTGCAGTGTAGGTGTCGGATACGGGATTCAGACTTACTCCAGTTCCATTTACGAATACAGTAGTGTAAGCAGGTTCAAAAGCTATTTTTGCAGGATTTATTACAGTTATTTTACATTTATAATTTTTATTACTTACGGAAGCCTTAATAAAGGTGCTTCCATAACCAACAGCCGTTACTTTTCCTGAACTTGTAACTGTTGCAATATTTTTGTTTGTAGAAGTCCAGATTATTTTCTTGGATGTTCCTGATATTTTTAAGGTTGTGGTTTCACCTTTTGTCAGGTATGTACTTGCAGTATTTAATGAGATTGCAGTAGATTTTGCTGAAGCAGATGCAGTAAGTGATTGATTTGCAAATATAAATCCGATTGAGAAAAGCATTGTAAAAACAAAGATACTTATGGTATACCGTTTTTTCATCATAGATTTACTCCCCTGGTAAAGTGTTTACGAGTTGATTGCTTTACTTTTATGAGTTCAAATACAGATTTTTATATATTAATACATATTATAGCATTATATACATATTCTGTCAAAATTATCTTGCTATAATAAAGATTTTCCATGTTTTTGGATGGGAATACAATGTTATTTCTTGTGGATTATGTAACTGATGAATTCAAATCAGCAATTGCTTAATTACAATATAAAGCCATATCTATTATGTAATGGCTTATCAGCATATTTCTTATAGAATCAAATTTTTATTCCAATTATACTCTTATGAAATTAGAATCATGATAATAAATATATTACTTAATATTATTGTCTATTTCATCAAGGGAATGAAAATTATTATTTATATATATATCAAGCTCTTCCTCTGTGAATCTGTATTCTTTAAATTTACTCGTAGTATGCAATAGTTTTGAGCTTGCATATATTATTCCCTTTAAACTAAATGGTCCGGAAAAAGTACAAAAGTTTTTTTCATCTGTTACATATGTATACCAACTTGATTTTCTTTTAAAACATCCGCACTGATTTGGTACTTCTAAGAGCTCTCCAACATGAAAATTTTGATATTTCTCCATGTTTCCTTCCATATTTTCATTTAATGTATTTTTTATTATTTCTATTTCTTCATTTAGCATATTATCCATAATTCAATACCTCCAATACTAATTAATTACAGCCTTTCCTATATCAGATATTATTCCAGATTGCTTAAGTGTTCCCCAACTATAAATTGTATTCATTTGACCAGCTCCTCCAGCCATCTTTACATTTCCAACATTCCATTCTGCAGCATTTCCATAATATCCATATTTTGACTCTATTGTTTTACCTAATAACGCAATACCCTCAGATATATTGTTTTCTCCTACTATCTCTGGTCTCGTTTTCCAATTATTAAAATCTTTTATCATATCTTCTGCAACATTATCGTCAATTCCTAATTCTATCAACTGATGAATCTTGCTAGACATGCTTCCTTCGCTAGTAACAATATCCACTGATGATTTATACAAATCAACATTAAAAGTTCCTGTATTTACCTCAGCAGACCCTTTAGGAATAGCTCGCTGGGAGTTGTTTGCATATGTTCCATCTTTATTTTTTCCAAATCCCATAGTATATCCCCCATCACCACCATCTCGACTTACAGGTATTTTCCCACTTAAATCATCTATGCTGGAAATTGTAATAGGCTCATACCCACCATACTTAGGCCATTCAAGATTAAATGAAGTTTTTCCTGTAGAATTAGTAATTAATTTAACAAAATCCTTAGCATTATCTGGCGTTATTAGATCATACCCTTCAACTGCCCATGATTCAGAACTATTTTTCACAAGATTGTATATATCTTCACTACTCATATTGTTAAAAGCAATTTTTTGTTCGTTTACACTTAGCTTTTTAAAATTATTGTATGCAGACTTACTACCACCCTTTATTGCATCAATCTCATCCAATCCTGTAACCTTAATTCCGTTCTTAAGCAATGCTTTATCCGCAATCACTCCCGTCGTGGACCCTAACAGAATCGCCAAAGCAACCGTCACCGTAGAAGGCACTCCTGCCTTATCACAAACGATTACAGTTGACCCTGATACCGCTTCAGCCAGGATATCTGCAGCAAACATTTTGGCTAAAGCTCCACCGCCTTTCGCAATTGCTGCTCCATATCCTAAGGTCACCAGGCTTACTGCCCCTGATACTACCTTAAATGCTCGTTCATCTCCTGTTAGATAATCTCCTGTTATAAGGGTTTTACCCGTTGCTGCCTCAATAATGGGAATAACGACAGTCATTTCACTTAACGATTCTAATAGTTCCTTCCAGAAAGGAGCATCCTTTTTATGGGCAAATTCTTTTAATACCAGGCTGTCCAGATACTCCTGTAAAGTTACTTTACTTGGGTCTATTTTAT
>Ga0208297_1001145_pt1 | contig 30451 bp, 26 predicted proteins | sample LMS_cellobiose_e_FD_187367 | JGI IMG/M metagenome (GOLD analysis project Ga0208297, IMG submission 187367) | Rumen-fistulated moose microbial communities from Alaska, USA - LMS_cellobiose_enrichment (SPAdes) (version 2) | ecosystem: Host-associated > Mammals > Digestive system > Stomach > Rumen... | reverse complement strand
GATGTCGGCTCGTCACATCCTGGGGCTGGAGCAGGTTCCAAGGGTTCGGCTGTTCGCCGATTAAAGTGGCACGCGAGCTGGGTTCAGAACGTCGTGAGACAGTTCGGTCTCTATCTGTTGTGGGCGCAGGAATATTGAGAAGGTCTGACCTTAGTACGAGAGGACCGGGTCGGATGAGCCTCTGGTATACCGGTTGTGGCGCCAGCTGCACCGCCGGGTATCCACGCTCAGTCAGGATAAGCGCTGAAAGCATCTAAGCGCGAAGCCGTCTTCGAGATGAATATTCCCCAGAGGGTCGTGGGAGACTACCACGTTGATAGGCAGGAAGTGTAAGGCCGGTGACGGTTTCAGCTGACCTGTACTAATAGCCCGAGAGACTTTTTCTGGAAGAAAGATAGGTCTGTGGAAGCGCGAAAAGTAAACACTATCGAGGAGCGAGTCGGAAGACGTCCTCATTAATTTTTTCTCTCAAGTAACATATTGCGGTGGCTATAGCGGTGAGGATCCACCTCTTCCCATTCCGAACAGAGAAGTTAAGCTCACCATCGCCGATGGTACTGACCCACCAGTTGGGAGAGTAGGTAGCTGCCGTTCTTCGGGACCCCTGAGAGTCTTACGACTCCCGGGGGTCTTTTTTTTGTGCCTTCCGGGGAGGGAGCATTTTCACCGGCAGCTACCGGTTAATGACATAATTCCCCTTCGGGGCGGAGAGGCCTGCTCCTCAAATGACTCATACCCAATCCCTTCCAGATTTTTCCCTACTCCCTCCGCCTTAGGGAAAAAGTCATATATCGCTGATATGTAGCAAGATACATGGCAGGAGCTGCAGACTTGCCGGGTGCGTTTATATTGCCGGCGGAAACATGCCTCTCTCTTTCCAATTCCATCACGAGTCTTTTGCGTTTCTGGCTCAAGACTTTTCCACCTTCTCTGTTCCAGGTCTACTTTCAGAGGGGTGACCTGGAACAATCAGATTTGGCTGAAACGGCTTTCGAAGGCCTTGTAAGGCCGATTATGTCATTCTTTCATGTTCCAGGTCCCCGACCTAAAAAGAGACCTGGCACAATGCTGGTCCATCATCCGTGTCCATCTTGTCCCTTCCTTCATTTCTCTCTCCTAGTACCATCGGAAGGTCATTTCGTGGCGCATTGCCGCCGGGAGGAGGATTCGTGGCGCTGTCCCGTCAGGAGGTCGTTTCGTGGCACGGTTTGCAGGTTTCGGCGCTCTGGTTCACTGGCGCAGGTCGGGCATAAGCTCACCGGCCGTACACCGGAGAGGCGTTGTGGTGTACATAAGGTGGCTGGAGAGAGTCGCCGTACACCGAAGAAGTGCTATGGTGTACAGGAGGTGCCTGGAGCGAGTGGTCGTGCACCGAAGAGGTGCTGTGGTGTACGGGAGGTGATCGGAAGTGGTGGCCGTACACCGAAGAGGTGCTGTGGTGTACGGGAGGGAGCCGGAGTCTGTGGTTGTGCCTCCGGAAGGGTGTTTCGTAATGCGGCAAAAAGGCAATAATTACAAATCGTGTTGATTGTGATTCGGACGCTGGAGGATCTCTTCCGCCAGACTGATCACCCGGCTGTCAGAGGAAAGTGTCATAGTCATTTTGTTGTCAGGCTGGCCGATTACTCTTCCATCTAGGCGAATTATTCCATTCTCTTCTGATAGAATATACATCCTATCATTTCGGCGCTGACCTCTTGTTACCCAAAAGAATCCCCGCTGAAATGAGCGAGATCAGTACAGTAGATAGTATTTTCCTCATGGTTATTAGTTTTCCCTACAAAAATGGAGAATATCAGAGATAAAAAAAGCACCTACGTTGCCGTAAGTGCTTGATTTAATAAGGTCTGGATGACTGGACTTGAACCAGCGACCTCCTGGTCCCTAACCAGGTGCGCTACCAACTGCGCCACATCCAGAAAACGGTCTTTTTCCGAACCGGACCGCAAAGATAATCAAAATATTTTGATTTCAAGCGATCCGGGTAGGAAAAAACGACTTTTATCTGAGTTTCTTGTATCCGTAAGCAGCAGTGTCACCAAGTTCGATCTCAATCTTCATGAGACGGTTGTACTTGGCGATACGGTCGGTACGGCTGAGGGAACCGGTCTTGATCTGGCCGCTGTTGGTAGCGACAGCGATGTCAGCGATAGTGGTGTCCTCAGTTTCGCCGGAACGGTGGCTTGTTACGGTTGTGTAGCCGTGACGGTGTGCCATCTCGATAGCGTCGAGGGTCTCGGTAAGGGAACCGATCTGGTTGACCTTGATGAGAATTGAGTTGCCTGCACCCATCTTGATACCTTTCTCGAGGTATTTGACGTTGGTAACGAAGAGGTCGTCTCCAACGAGCTGGCAGCGGCCGCCGATAGCCTTGGTGAGCTTGACCCAGCCTTCCCAGTCTTCCTCGCTGAGACCGTCCTCAATCGAGTCGATAGGATACTTGGTGATGAGCTCTTCAAGGTAAGCGATCTGCTCCTCTGAGGTAAGCTTCTTGCCGTTGGGATCTTTCTTCTTGCCGTCCTTGAGCTGCTTGTAGTCATAGTAGAAGGTGTCGCCCTCTTTGAAGCAGAACTCGGAAGCAGCGCAGTCCATAGCGATGGTTACATCCTTACCAGGCTCATAGCCGGCGTTCTTGATGGCAGCCATGATGCAATCGAGTGCGTCGTCGATGCCCTCAAGCTTCGGAGCGAAACCGCCTTCATCACCGACTGCGGTAGAAAGACCGCGGCCTTTGAGAACCTTCTGGAGTGCGTGGAAAACCTCAGCACCGATGCGGACAGCCTCAGCCTCGCAAGCAGCGCCGACGGGACGGATCATGAACTCCTGGAATGCGATAGGAGCGTCAGAGTGAGCACCGCCGTTGATGATATTCATCATAGGAACCGGGAGGACATAGGTGTTGGTGCCGCCGAGATACCTGTAGAGAGGGATCTGGAGCTCAGCTGCAGCAGCCTTGGCAACCGCGAGAGAAACACCGAGGATAGCGTTAGCACCGAGGTTAGACTTGGTAGGGGTGCCGTCGAGCTCGATCATCTTCTGGTCGATAGCCCTCTGCTGGAGAGCATCCATTCCGACGATTGCGGGAGCAATGACATCGTTGATGTTCTTGACAGCCTTGAGAACGCCCTTGCCGCCGTAGCGCTTGGGATCGCCGTCGCGAAGCTCAAGAGCCTCGTTTTCACCTGTTGAAGCGCCTGAAGGAACGGCTGCTACACCTACAAAACCAGAATCGAGGATAACTTCCGCCTCGATAGTAGGGTTGCCTCTTGAATCGAGGATTTCCCTGCCGGTAACTGATACAATCTGCATAATGAATTATAATTTAAATATTGTTGTTTTCTTTAAAAGTGCCGCAAATTTAGCAAATTCCGCTCACAATTACAAAGGCCTGACAACCTTTATTCCTTGACATCCTTTCCTGACCTTCAGAACATAGTCTGCGATGCTCTGGGGCTGCTCCATCACGAGGCCGCCTCCCTGTGAGGCATGGATGAATCCGACCTTGCCGTCGTGGACATAAGCGATTGCGACATGGCCGATGTCAAGGCCGTCGGTGGTGGTCATGAATCCGATAATGTCTCCCGTCTTGATTTTTGATTCGACGGACTTTATTTTGGCGGCAGGAATCCAGCTCTGGGGCTTCTCATTCAGCTTTTTCTCGACCTCGGAGATGATTCTTCGGTTCTCGGCTGCGACAGGGTCGGTGTCCGCATCGCGAAGGTGCTTGTAGCTCTTGTAGTGGGTAGACATGAAATTGATAGGCTTCGGGAACTCCGACCCTCCTATTTCGAGAGTTAAATCCTTCATAATCCCGGCAGCCTCGCCTCTACGGATCCATTCTGTAGTGTAGTGGATTCTGTCTGCATAACTGCTTATTCGCCCCCTGTAGCGGGTACTTGCAACCATTGAAGACAGAGTCTCGAAATCGGTATGGCCGGCCCCGACAGTGCGTGCCATGTTCAGGCAAGTCTCCACGAAAATGATGCAGTCAGTCTTTGTAGTATAGACTCTAAGTTCTTCTTTATCACCTGCTTCCAGTGTGCTCGCTACATAATCTGTCCCGAGCATCTCTTTGGCGGCGACGATCATCCTGTCGGCGGTAGAACCCTCCCGGGAGGCCATTATTTCCATAATCCTCTCAGCTTTTGCAACGTCCTTTGGGGTGGTTACCGCGAGCCCTTTGACAATCTCTCCATCCGTGCGTTCAAGGGAAAGGGAAGAATCTTTGACAGGACGGGACTCACGAATGAATCCGGCTCCGGCTATAGTGCTGAAGCAGACCGCGGCGGCTGCAATAATGATATGAAGTGTTCTCATAAAAAAATCCGTATATCTAATTTTGTAAATATACGGATTTTCTCTTTTTTTTCTAAAAATGGAGATATTATTATCGAAAAAGAAAATTTTATTATATTTGTCATTAGAATAGTTTATGATGAATAATCGATTTTACGCATCCGCTTATGATAGCTATTATCCTACAAGATAATAGCCCGGACGTCGTACTGTCATAGAGTATTTTATGAGGCTGTCCGGGATGCGGGCGGCTTTTGTTTTATTATGAAGAAAGTAGCTATACAGGGATACAAGGGATGCTTCCATGAGGAGGCGGCGCGGACATTTTACGCCCAGTCCGGTCTCGTTCCGGATATCCTCGAGTGCGATACCTTCGAAGGCCTCTATCGGGCTTTGGAAAACGAGGCTGCCGATGCTGCCGTCATGGCGATCGAGAACACCGTTTCCGGAGGGCTCATTCATAATTTTGAACTCCTCCGTCGGTATGACCGCAAGATAAAGGGAGAGGTCTATCTCAGAATCAAGCAGAACCTTATGGCCCTTCCGGGTCAGTCGATAGAGGATATTAAGGAAGTCCGGACCCATTATATGGCTATCAATCAGACCCGTGATTTCTTTGAAAGGGAGTGCCCATGGATTACTCTAGTTGAGTCCGAGGATACTGCAAAAAGTGCCGCTGAGATTGCCGGGAACAAGCTTTTCGGGGTAGGAGCGGTGGCCTCCAGTCTTGCCTCCGAACTTTATTCTCTTGAGATTCTCAGGGAGAGCATAGAGACATATAAGCAGAATTTCACCCGCTTTCTCATTTTCGATGAAGCCGTGACCCTTCCGGAGTCGGCCATAGATAAAGCCTCCATATGCTTCACCCTTCCTCATAAGCCGGGGTCGCTGGCGCATATACTGACTATCCTTTCGTTCTATGACATGAACCTTACCAGGATCCAGTCGCTTCCGATTCCCGGCCGCGAATGGCAATATTTTTTCTATGTGGACATAAAGTTTGACGACTACAACCGCTATCGTCAGGCTCTTTCCGCTGTCCGCCCGTTAATAGATGACCTCAATATTTTAGGAGAATATAAAGCTGCGATATGATTATTCAACCTGCAAAGAGGACCGAATCGGTCAAAGAGTACTACTTCTCCCGTAAAAACAGGGAGATTGCTTCTATGAATGTGCTTCGGAAAGAGGCCGGCCTCGACCCGATAATCAATCTTGGAATAGGGGCGCCGGATGGAATGCCGCCCAAGGTGGCGATAGATAAGCTTGTGTCGGAGGCGGTCAAGCCGGGAGTGCATGCCTATCAGAGCTATATGGGCATACCGGAACTTCGCGAGGCTTTTGCATCGTGGTACAAAAGATATTACAGGGTTGAGCTCGACCCTTCGAAGGAAATCCAGCCTCTGACAGGTTCCAAAGAGGGTATTTTGCTCATTTCCCTCGCATTCCTCAATCCAGGCGACAAGGTTCTTGTCCCGGATCCGGGTTATCCTACATATTCTTCATCGGCAAGGATAGTTGAAGCTGAAATTGTTCCTTATGACCTTTTGGAGGAGAACGGGTGGCAACCGGACTTCGACGCTCTTGAGAGAATGGATCTTGATGGAGTGAAACTAATGTGGACCAACTATCCTGGAATGCCGACGGGAGGAAGGGCTACAAGGGAGCTTTACAAGCGTCTGGTCGATTTTGGCCGACGGCATAAGATACTTATTGTCAATGATAATCCATATAGTTTCATCCTCAATGAAGACCCTCTTTCGATACTCGAGGTTGAGGGGGCAAAGGACTGCTGCCTGGAGCTAAACTCTCTTAGCAAGGCCCACAACATGTCAGGATGGAGACTTGGGATGCTCGCTGGCGAGGCCGCCATGGTATCGGAAGTGCTGAAGGTCAAAAGCCAGATGGACAGCGGCATCTTCCGCCCTCTGCAACTTGCTGCTGTCGAGGCTCTCGGATGTGGGGAAGAGTGGTTCTCCGAGCTGAATGCGGAGTATAGGAAGCGCCGCGAGGCTGCCGGCCATATCTTCGATGTCCTCGGAGTCAGCTATGACAAAGCCAGTGCCGGTCTTTTTGTATGGGGAAAGGTCCCTGAGAAGATAATTGCCGCGTCGGGCAGCGATACGGCAATGACTGCAGGAGAAAGGCTCTCTGAAGCGATTCTCCATGAGGCGGGCGTATTCATTACTCCCGGCTATATTTTCGGCCACAATGGTGAAAACTATATCCGCGCCTCCCTATGCGCTCCCGTTCCAAAACTCGAAAAAGCGGCGGAACTTATAAAGAGTCATCTTGAACAAATTGAAAATCAGGTATTAGCGTAATATGACAGTAGGAATAATAGGCCTTGGCCTTATAGGAGGCTCGATGGCGATTGATCTCAAAAGGCGTGGGTTTGCAGACAGGATCATAGGAGTCGAGTCCAACTCCATCAATGCTTCAGCAGCCGAGAAGATTGGCCTTGTAGACGAGGTGGTAAGCTATGAGACATGTGTGGAAGAAGCTGATATCGTGGTGGTTGCGGTCCCCGTCGGGGCGGCTGTGAAGATGGTTTCAGATATCCTCGAGCGCTTCCAGACGGCTGGCGCCAAAGAAAAGATAGTCATCGATACTTGTTCGACCAAAGAGCAGATCGCTCTTGCAACTCATTACCATCCTTGCCGCGGTCAGTTCGTCTCGACCCATCCTATGGCGGGAACGGAGTATTCGGGTCCATGGGCGGCCATGCCGAATCTTTTCGATGGCAGGGCATGTATTTTCGCAAACCCGGAGGAGTCGTCTCCGAAGGCACTCAAGACGATAGAGGAAATGTATGATGTCCTCAATATGAGACCAATCTATATGAATGCCTCCAGTCATGACCTTCATACTGCCTATGTCTCTCATATTTCGCATGTTACTTCCTTCGCCCTGGCCCTTACCGTGCTCGATAAAGAGAAAGACGAAAAGCATATTTTCGACCTTGCTTCGGGAGGTTTTTCCTCTACGGTGCGACTGGCGAAGTCGAATGCCGACATGTGGGTCCCTATCCTTACCCAGAACAGGGATAATGTGCTTCAGGTCATCGATACATATTTGGAGAAGATGACCCAGTTCCGTAATGCTATTGCGGATTTTGACGAAGAGGGAATAAGGTCTCTCATTGAGGATGCAAACAGAATAAAGAAAATAATCAGATAGTTATGGCAAAAACGTTGGATTTAGTTCCGGTAGGCGAGTGGGGATTCTTCACTCTCCCGAGGCCAATGGTAATCGCGGGCCCATGCAGCGCGGAGACCGAGGAGCAGGTAATGGAGACGGCAAAGGGCCTGAATGAGTTTGGAATACATGTTTTCAGGGCGGGAATTTGGAAACCCCGTACTCACCCGGGGAGCTTCGAAGGAATCGGGACTCCCGGCCTCAAATGGCTCCAGAAGGTGAAGAAAGAATATGGGATGAAGGTCGCTACCGAGGTGGCCTCCGAGAAGCATGTTTTCGAGTGCATAAAGTATGGGGTAGACATGGTGTGGCTCGGGGCGCGCACAACGGCGAATCCTTTTCTTGTCCAGGAAATAGCTGAGGCCCTGAGGGATACGGATATCCCCGTGCTAGTGAAGAACCCTGTCAATCCCGATCTCGACCTTTGGATCGGAGCGCTCGAGAGACTCAATCGCGAGGGAGTCCGGAAGCTCGGAGTCATCCATCGCGGCTTCTCTACCTCGCAGAAGATTGCATATCGAAATGACCCCCAGTGGAAGATAGCCATCGAGCTTCGCACCCGCTATCCGGACCTTCCTTTCTTTGCTGATCCGAGCCATATGGGTGGCAGCAGAGACTATCTGTTGGAGCTGTCCCAGAGGGCTATGGACCTCGGTCTTGACGGGCTCATGATAGAATCTCACTGCAATCCTTCCACCGCTTTGAGCGATGCGCACCAGCAGCTCACTCCTCCTGCCCTTAAGGAGATGCTTGAGTCGATTGTCGTTCGCGAAAAAGATACCGACAGCCGCGAGTATCGGGATGGAATTGTCCAGCTTCGCGCTCAAATCGACATTATCGACGAGAACCTTCTCTACGCGCTCAACACCAGAATGGGTGTCAGCCGAAAAATCGGCCAGTACAAGAAGGAGCATAATATCGCTATCCTACAGACCTCCAGATGGGATTCTGTCCTAGAGGACATGAAGAAGAAAGGCCGCGCATACGGTCTTTCAGAAGAGTTTATCGAAACGGTATTCAATGCAATCCATGAAGAATCCGTTCGTGCTCAGAACGAGATTCTGGAGAGCTAGTTGTCTGCTCTGGAGGATTTCTGGATTAGTTCGAGAAGAGTTTCCTCGAATATAGCGGTCTCCTCGGGAGAGAGAAAACTTACTTCAATAGGTACCTGGAACAACCTCTCCTTGAGGCTTCCGGGTACTTTTTTCGTGTCTACAATTCTCTGTGCATCCTTCTCGGTGGTTGCGACTACCGCCGTAGGATTTGCCCCGACAGCTCTCATTATGTTCTTGAGGTCGCCGTAAGAATACTTGTGGTGATCCGGGAATTTCATCCTTTTTACCAGCTTGTATTTATCCGAGAGGTAGTTGATAAGCGGTCCGTCTTTGGCGATGCCGGAGAAGAGAACCAGCCTTTTTGCATAAATGAACCTCTGGTCGGCTTCTTCGTAGACTTGTTTCATCGGGCGATAACCGATATGGGAGAAAAGGAGAGTCCTTTCATGGCCCTTATCGTCCCTCCCTTTGCATGTGGAGGTGCTGTAGCTGCTGAATCCCAAGTATTTAGCCCATTTGCCCTTTTCCCACTCGTCGAGATACGGAGGGCACTTTGTGACAATCACTATGTCTGCCTGACGGATACGTTTCGGAAGATCCCTCAGCTGGCCAAACGGAAGTAGCTTGTCTTTGTGGATAGGGCGGTTGTAGTCGACCAAGATGACATTGACGTCGGCTTTGAGTTTCCGATACTGAAAGGCATCGTCGAGGACAATAATGTCGCTTTTCGGGACATCCTTATCGGCGCATTTACGAGCCTTTTTGGATGTCTGAAGATCTTCGGGATTGCAAAGGAAATGGCACCCCTCGACTCTGTCCTTGTCCACTGCCACTGTCACGGAAGGGAACTTTTTTGCTATTTGGAGGGGCTCATCCCCGAAGGTCGCCGCCGTCCCGTCCCTTGAAACTTTCTGGAATCCTTTGGATTTGCGCTTGTATCCCCTGGAAAGAACGGCGATATTGCTGTATGCCCATCGGTCACTCCTTAGGAGAGTCCTTAGAATCATCTCTGTGTGAGGAGTTTTACCGGTGCCTCCGACAGTGATGTTGCCGACACAGACGGTCGGTACGTCTGCTTTCTGTGATTTTAGGATGCCCTTGTCATAAAGGGCGTTTCTGATTGCGAGAGTGAGAGTATAGGGAAATAGCAGTATCCTGTCTATCATTGTATGGGCGTTGTGTGTGCACAAATAACAAATCCCACAAATTTATAAAAATTATGGCATTCTTCACCTAATTTTTTGATGAATATGAATTTGTTAATTGACGAAAATACGGTATCTTTGCATCCTCTAAGTGCCTTAACGCCCTGATGGCGGAATTGGTAGACGCGCTGGACTCAAAATCCAGTGGCCTTTAAAGCCGTGCGGGTTCGATTCCCGCTTGGGGCACGAGACCGGAATCTTTCGAGCCACTCGAGGATTCCGGTTTTTTCTTGCCTATTTCCCCGATATAATGTTGCAAAAAACGGTAAGCGGCTTCAATCTCGTCGTTTTCCCGCCGGGCAGTCGCAGGAAGCATGATTGTTCATGGCGCAGGTGCGGATTTTTCGTGGTTTCCTGCGCCATCAGAAAAAGATAAGTTATTGACTTTCAGGATATTAATAATTTTTGGCGGCGCGGGCTCCCTGCATTTTTTCGCACCTGCGCCATGTTGAATGCCAAGAAAGGTGTTTCGTTGCGCGGCAGGACGGTATCATGTCCTTTATATCCTCCAGTAGATTATGATTTCGGGGGCAGAAAGCCATTGTTTCGCCCCCAAATGCATTCACGGTGAAGAACTTGGGGGCTTAGAGGCGTGTTTCCGCCCCGTTTTTGTTGCCAGAAAGATCAATCTGCCTGGAGAAGAATATCCGGAGCTGCCCGCGGTACACCAAAACGGTGTCCTGGTGTACGACATGGAGTCAGAGCTGCCCGCGGTACACCAAAACGGTGTCATGGTGTACGACATGAAGTCAGAGCTGCCCGCGGTACGGCACCAGATGTAAATCCTCTAATCCGCTCAACCTCATAGGTTTAGTTTCCAGCCACTCTTTTCCCTTGAAGGTATTGGTTCATCCTTTCTTGTGCCAGAGTTTGTTCTTGGATGGTCATTTTTACCTCGTGAGGTGATATAAGAGTGATCTGTGTCCAGGTGTTATTCACCTCGGGAACGTGAAGAAGCATTTTTATTGTTGAGATTGCTGTTTTCTTCTTGTTTTGTTCAAAAGTAACCAGAATAGAGTGGGTCGTTTTGTCGGTTGTGGTGGTCACGATGCTTCCACTACCGATAAAGGAACGATAAATACTCTCAATTCTTTTCAAATCTTTCGAGAAGTGAATTGTTGTTTGGTTGTTCCTATTAATTCCTTCAATGATATGGTAGCAAATATCTCCAGATTCAGTTACAACTTTATGAAACAGAAGAGATTTATTATCGAACGCTTTTTTAAGATTTCCGCGATCATGAATAAACCAAGTCAATTCAGAAGCATAAAGGAAGGCAGTTGCGACTCCGTCATTCACCAAGGTGTCAACAGATTTTCCAAATGTTTCCCAGAACAAGGGCGGATCATCTTTATCATGGCCATGAATCAGGGCTATTTCTGTCATCGAGGAATCTTCAATACTAATTGTTGTCGAAGATGATTGAAGGTTATAATCTATTCTGTATTTTTGCCCAAATACCGTATCACAGAATCGAATAGACCGGATGATTTTCAGATACTCTTTAAGGATACGGATGTTTTTTGCCGCAATTGTAGATGTTCTCAATTCTTTGACTGGTATCTGAAATGTCAAACAAGATTTTGTTTTTTCCGTGAAGACCAGATCAGAAGATCGTATTCCAGCAAATTCAGCGCATAACCTGTCACCGATGCGAACCATCGAAGGATCAAGACAGAATTCGCCCTTTTCATTGCACGTGCCTAAATACTCGTTATTCAGCAGGATGAAGGCATATTCCGCCCTGCTGTCCCCGATGTGGACGATAATCGAATGTGTCTGTCCAAAGAGTCGAAAGGAACAGAGAAAAAGAAAGAAAAAGAATGATAATGAATACCGAAAAGGACGGGGCATTACTTCTTATGATTAGCGATGTAAGAATCAAATACATCCATGAATTCTTCCGGATGATAGAGGGAGAAGGGTGGTTTTCTTAGAATTTTTTGATTGGGCGAAATAACTTCATGGTGTGGAAGGGCATTGAATCCGAAGAAGGTAGAGAGAACAGCGAACTCATAATCAGACATTCTGAAAACGTCTTCAGTAGATAAGTGATTCTGGGAAAAACTAGTGAAAGAAGGTTCTGGGGACCATTTTTCAGATGTGACAAAAACGAGTTTGATGTCATCCCTCTCAGATACTCTCTCTCGTAATTTGGCAGAGTTAATAATGGCTTCTCGACAAGGACCGCAAGTTGTTCCCCAAAAGTCAAGATACACATATCTCCCTTTATATCTCGAAAGAATCATATTGAGAATCTTTTTCGCATCTCCGTTTGGAAAATCATATTCTGACTGATGATCTTTCGCTATTGAAGCTCTCAGAGACATGAGTTTTTCTCTAATGTAAAATGATTGGATTTGTTCTGCTCTTTCTTTAACCTGATGGTTAAATAGTTCTGTATCCGATTCATAAATATTTTCAAGGGTTGGCCGAGCACAGAGGATAGACTGAATAAAGAGTGAAGGGCTATCAGAAGAAAAGACTCTCTTATCAATAGAAACCATTTCATTGGGACTCGCTTGCTCTTTTTCGTTACTGCTAAACAGCCAACTGAATTGGTACATATTGTTTAAATGCATCATGTCGTCAGGCAGAACGAAAACCGTCAGATCGTTCGGAGCAATTGTGTTGATAATACGGTATGAAGATGGATTAGAAGCCTCTCTTTTTCGTTGCTTCCTTACTTCTTTTGTACTCTCCCGTGCCATCGTCAGTAAATGGAAATAAAGTTCAGACATGGCCGCTTCCATCCTGATATGCGTAATGAGAATCTGTGTTTCCTTTTCTGAGAACTTTTTTTTATTCGCTACCTTATGGGCCATTATAAGATTCTCTTCCATACATTTCTCAACCTTGGCAGAGTAATCCTCCATTGTAATAGTACAAATTTCTTCGTTTGTAAGAGAAGACGTGGAGAACGCCAAATGCTTCGGACAATCGTTTGACATCCACATGACCAATTTATCACATTCTCCGCTACCATTGAATCGGATTTGCCCGTTTGGAGAGATTGTCAGATGAACCGTTTCTCCAGGGGAGGCGTAGAACCAATATTTTCGGTGAGAATGATCCCAAATGAAAGATAGAATTGGATGGTCCAAAGGGATGGATATCTCAAAATCGCCTTTTTTATCAACTCTTGCTATTTGTTTATTGTTTTCCTGAAATGCATTTTTTCCGAGATATTCAACAAAATCGGGGTGTGAGGAATCACTATAATGCCCCTTTACAGTAGCAACCCCGCTTTTAAAGAAAGAGGCTTCGTTGTAAGTTTCCCGAGCCTCTCCGTTTAGCGAAAGAAAGAGGCATAGCCCAAGAATAGAAAAGATGTACTTCATGGCTTTTGCGTTAAACAGTCAAAGATAAAAAAAAAGCGGATAATCACAAAATATTAATCGTTTTTTAGGGGGGAGCCTTACAAGATTATTGTTTCCTCTTCATGATGATTTGAAGATATTTTGCGATCTGATCCGGGGTTGCGTTGGTTTTGCCGGAGAGGAACTTGAACAGGGTCCATTTTTCTTCGTCAGGTAGGGAAAGGACTTCATGAATGTCCGTAAAGCGCCCGGAGTCCATCAGAATCCGGGTCATCTCTTCGTAAACGGCATCGGAGCGGCCGATGAACTGTTCCTTCAAATCGTACTCCGAACCTGTGGTTGAATGGACGGCCGTCAGCATATTCTCAAGGGAACCGAAATTCTGAATGACAGTTTTATAGTCAAAGACTGAATAAGTTGAAATGATGAAATTCGTCAACTGTTCTCTCTCTTCGGAGCGGAGGGGCTTGAACAATTATCGAAGTATATCATACCTGAGATACCATCCGTTCTTGTGGTATTTTTTTACCCTTTTCAGAGCACGGCGAAGCGGGGCGGAAGCCTTACTGAGTCTGATCGGTTCAGAGTACGGATGACTGTTCTCCGCATAGGCCAGGAAGTTCCACCGGTACTCTTCAGCCCTTTGGCACACATGGCGTTCAACCGGGTTGTTGTCCAGATAGATAATTGTAGAACGTACCTTTTTCTCTCCTTTTTTCGGGACGCTTCCGAAAGGAGACTCGAAAAATGGACCTTTCTTGCCCCGCTGCTGATTATTTTCCCTTGAGAACAAAGAGATGAGTTCTTGGATGAAGCGTGAAAGTTCCTTCCGGTTCCGGGCGATGACCGCCAAATGGTAGTGGTCCGGCATCAGGCTGAGTTTCAGAACGATGATGTCAAACCGTAGCGTGACGACGCAGAACAAGGTATAGAACAACAGGTAATCATAGAGATTGTAAAAAATCAAAAAACCGTTGATGGTCCGCTGATAGCAATGATTCGGAATGCCCGGAAGGCATTTTCGGTTCTGGCCTTTCATAGTTTAGTCGTTTGTCTCCCCAAAGTCGCCATCTTTTATGGAAATAGCAAATCGTGTGGAGCCCGAATGCTTCTGCCTCAATGACTTAGGTAATGTACCTCTGGTTAAAATGCCTTAGGGAAAAAGTTATATACCGCTGATATGCAATAAGATACCGGGCAGGCGCAGGAAGCATGATTGTTCATGGCGCAGGTGCGGATTTTTCGGGGTTTCCTGCGCCATGTTGAATGCCAAGAAAGGTGTTTCGTTGCGCGGCAGGACGGTATCATGTCCTTTATATCCTCCCGTAGATTATGATTTCGGGGGCAGAAAGCCATTGTTTCGCCCCCAAATGCATTCACGGTGAAGAACTTGGGGGCGTAGAGGCGTGTTTCCGCCCCCGTTTTGTTGCCAGAAAGATCAATCTGCCTGGAGAAGAATATCCGGAGCTGCCAGCGGTACACCAAAACGGTGTTCTGGTGTACGACATGAAGTCAGAGCTGCCTGCGGTACACCAAAACGGAGCCCTGGTGTACGACATGAAGTCAGAGCTGCCCGCGGTACACCAAAACGGAGCCCTGGTGTACGACATGGAGTCAGAGCTGCCTGAAAAAGGCCTGTTTTCATGGATGAAATCGTGCCGCGGAAGAAGCGATTAGAAATAGTAGCCTAACCTAAAGAACAGCCCCAATCCATAGAGTTCGTCATCCATATCTTCAAAAGGGGTTCTGCCGCCATATCCGGCACTAAAATACAAGGTGTGACTTTTATAGACATTAATGTCTGCTCCCAATCCTACCCAAGTGTCGAGAGTTGAAAGGGAAGGGGCCAGGCTTACGCCCAAGTTGGTGGAGATATAAGGCATAAAGCGTGACATTCCAAAATAAAAACGTGCTTCAGCCTGAACAGGAATGCTGAACTTAGGGAGATAGTCTTCAAAATCTTCCTCCCAGTCTTTGCCAAGGACATCTGCTCCGACCAATCCTCCTACCATCCAATGCTTGCTAAGTCTATTCCCATAAAACAAACGGACCCCTTTTGTATAAGATTCGAAATACTCGGCTCCAAAATGATGGCCTATTTGCTGATTATACAGTTTTTCCTGCTTTGAGATTGCTGCATCATACTTGGATTGTTGTGCAAAGATGTTGGAAGACGCCAACGCAAAAAGTAAAAGCGAAAAGAGTAGAACTGTTTTTTTCATGATTAATAATTAGAAATCAAAGCCAATGGAGGCGTAGCCGGTGAATCCGGAGATGTTGCACCACTGGAAGGCGATTTTGAGCGGACCGACAATGGACTGGCGGCCGTATTCTGCGCCAAAAGCCCAGTAAGAGAATGTATATGGAAGATCTTTAAATTGATAATTGTCCACCATTATTCCTCCTCTTACAGTCAGGAAATTCTTTCTAAGGACATTGAATCTGAGATCAAGCTGCCCGGCAAGGGTTAGGGGTGTACAGTATCGGTATCCGGTAGGGAAGCCGAACCAAGGAATCTGCCTTTCGACATAGCGGTCCGGAATAAAGCCGCCTACGGAGATGATGTGCTTCGGGTTCAAATAGTCTCTTTCCCATGAAGAATACCAGCCTAGATATGCGCTGGGGAGGATTGTGAACCATTCGAAAGGAGAAATGGCTGCCCTGAAGCTACCGAGTAAAGACGCATATGAAGGGACGGTTCCGTCTTCTGTTTTTTCATCATCTTCAGAGAAATTTTCAGCGGGGTCAAGGTCAATGGAGTATCCCTTGAAAACATATCGACCGTTAAAAGACCAGGCGAGACCCTTTGTGGGGAAATATCCATCGTTGAACGTGTCGTGCTTTAGTGTTGCGAAAGAGGAGAGCCAATAGCTTTTCCAGTCCCAGCCAAGCCACTCTTCTCCGTAAGAGAGATACCTTTCGTAGGGGTCCATTTCCGCAGTGAGTCCCAGCCTGAATGTCCCGAAACGAAGTCTTGAGTCTTCCATGAATACGTCTACGGCAGTCGAAAAAAGCTTATCTTCGATGGAAGACCAGAAGCCTGATGTCGTATTCACCAAGCGTGCCCTCAAAGAGGCTCCAAAAGTGGGAATCCAAGAGCTGAACTTATACAGCCCGTCCAGATACAAAGAGGGATTTGTCCCCAGTTTGAGATCGAAATTATAGCGCATCCCCGACAGCCTTCGAGTCCCAAGGCCAAGGTGGACGATTGCGGCCACAGCTTCATCCGTATCAGCCCTGACGCCTGTTGAAAACTCGTGGACCTGTCCTTTCTGGCAGTCGAAGACCAGTACATAAGGCTCTTCCCGGCCTTCCAGGTGATAGCTTACAGACTCAAAGGCGCCTGTTCCGTAGAGGCTGTTGAGCAGTCGCTCTACAGATGAGCGATCATACAAGCTGTCAGAGGGATAATCACTTCTGTATAAACTCTTTTGGAGGATATTGACTCGCTCGTCTTCTGTGATGCCTGTGAATCTGATATCACTGATTTTCACTTTCTTCTGGGCAAGATTGACAGCCGGCTTAGGGTGGGAGACTTTAGGGTCGGCCTTACCAGCGACAGCTGATGCTATGGACTCGAACATCTCCTTGTTCTCAAGGGCGTTATTATAGCCTTGATTGATGATATCGTCAACGCTCTTGCTGTCGAAAGAAAGCATGTTGTAGCCTTTGAGTTCGTGGTGGACATCAAGATTCACCATTTCCTTCGTCGCGTCCATCGTTGAGGAGGACAGGAGAGTGATTGTCTGCATGAGGAAGTCCGCCGGAGAATTGAGCTCGTTCAATTCGCGGTGAACGCTCATCTCGGAGCCTATGATTATGTCGGCACCCATGACCTTGGCGATATCCACGGGGAAATTATTTCTCATTCCACCGTCCAAAAGGACTTCTCCATCTCTTCGAACGGCCCTGAAATAGAAGGGGATAGCCATAGTTGAGCGGAGAGCGTCAGTAATACTTCCGCCTGTCCAGTATTTCGGCGTCAGGGAATAAAGATCAGTCGCTACGCATGCATAGGGAATAGGAAGGTCGGAGAAGGAAATATCGTCTTGATAACCGACGCTCACGCTGCTGAGGGTATTGCGGACATTAAGCCCGTACAGGTAGCCGTCGGGCATTCCAATTCCCATCCTGGCAACCGATTCGGACAACATATCTGAAGAATTGTGCCCCTGCTCGGCGGCAATCTTCTGGGCTGTCTGTTCTTTTTCGATACGATCAGCCAGATCTTTATTGTCGTAGTGAAAAGGAATGTTAATCAGATATTTATCGCGCTGCTTACGGAATTTATAGCCGGTGTAGGCATTGGGAATATTGTCAGACATCATTATCGGCCACTCGATAGCCCTCACGAGAGAATCCAGCTGGTCGTGCTTGTAACCCAGAGCGTACAAACCTGCGACAAGACCGCCCATACTTGTTCCCGTGACGATATCGACAGGAATCCCAAGCTCTTCCATATACTTGATGACGCCAAGGTGTGCGAGACCTCTTGCGCCCCCTCCGGCAAGGACGAGTCCTACCGTCGGTCGATATTGGCGGATTGAGTCCATTCGTGCTCTTACTTTGGCAAAAGCAATGGAGTCAGCCTCCGGGTGTGCACTTTGGAGAATCTGGGCGGACCCTATGAGAGGGAAGAGGCAAGCGAAAACAATCGCTGACAATATTTTTTTCATAATTCTATCTTATAACGATTTCCGAGCGGTCCGGACCGACAGAGATAATGCGAATCGGGCAGCCGGTCTCTTTCTCTATGAAGGAAACATAATCCTTGAAAGCTTTCGGAAAATCTTCATATTTACGGACCTTTGTAATGTCCTCCTTCCATCCGGGGAAGTCCGTGTAGACAGGGGTAACATCGTCGGGGCACTCGAACGGGAAGTCCGTTTCTACCTTTCCGTCGATTTCATAGCCGGTGGCGACACGGATGGTGTCGAATCCGTTCATAACGTCGGCTTTCATCATGATCAGTTCACTGACCCCGTTCATCATGACGGCATATTTCAAGGCGACAAGGTCCAGCCATCCGCAGCGGCGGGGCCTTCCTGTGGTCGCTCCGTATTCGCGGCCAATCCTGCGGAGGCGTTCTCCGTCATTGTCGAAAAGCTCCGTAGGGAACGGGCCGCTGCCGACTCGGGTGCAATAGGCCTTGAATATGCCCATGACCTTTCCAACGCGGCATGGAGCGACACCAAGGCCGGTGCAGACACCTGCAGTCATAGTGTTGGACGAGGTGACAAAAGGATATGTGCCGAAATCAATGTCGAGCATGGCTCCCTGCGCTCCTTCGGCAAGGATTGAGACATCGTTGTCGAGGTAGCGGTTGACGGCGAACTCGCTGTCAATGAAGGTGAAACGCTTCATCTGCTCGACGGCCTGGAACCACTTGATTTCATAGTCTGTAATGTCAAAGGGGAACTTGTATTGGGCCAGGAGACCGAAATGCTTGTATTTAAGTGCTTCATATCGCTGGATAAAGGCATCGGAGAGGACATCGCCTACGCGGAGTCCGTTTCTTCCCGTCTTGTCCATATAGGTCGGCCCTATTCCTTTCAGGGTGGATCCGATCTTACCCTTTCCTTTGGCGGTCTCGCTGGCCGCATCGAGCATCCTGTGGGTCGGGAGGATCAGGTGCGCCTTCTTGGAAATCAAGAGTTTCCCTGTAATGTCGACACCTTTTGCCTCTATGGCCTCGACTTCATCCTGGAGGATGACAGGATCGATAACGACTCCGTTCCCGATGATATTTATGGAATCCGGGCGGAAAATGCCGGAAGGAACTGTATGAAGAACGAATCCATCTCCGTCGAATACCAAAGAGTGGCCTGCGTTTGGACCGCCCTGGAAGCGCGCTATAACCTTGTAATTAGGGGTCAGTACATCGACTACTTTGCCTTTGCCCTCGTCACCCCACTGGAGGCCGAGAACGACGTCTACTTTCTTCATAATATGCCGGTTTTTTTGAAAATATAATCTACGTTTTTGAAATAGTAATCCAGAGTGAAGCAGCTATCTACTTCTTCCGGAGAGAGAAGGGACATAACCTCCTCATTATCTTTTAGAAGCGTCTGATAGTCAAGTCCTTCTGCCCATGATTTCATCGAAATCGGCTGGACCGTATCATACGCCCTTTCCCTCGAAAGCCCCTTCTCGATCAGGGCATTCATCACCCTTTGGGCGAAGATGACGCCGTGGGTGAGGCGGATATTGGTGAGCATGTTCTCAGGATACACATTGAGATTCTCAAGGATTCCCTTGAACCTGCAGAGCATGTAATCCAGAAGTTCGGTGGCATCCGGGAGGATGATCCGTTCGGTCGAAGAATGGGAAATGTCCCTTTCGTGCCAAAGGGCGACATTCTCGCAAGAGGCGCTCATATATCCCCGCATCACACGGGCACAGCCGCAGATATTCTCGCTCCCGATAGGGTTGCGCTTGTGGGGCATGGCACTTGATCCCTTCTGCCCCTTGCCGAAGGCTTCCTCCACCTCCCGGACCTCAGTCCGCTGGAGATTCCTGACCTCGAAGGCCATCTGCTCGAGGGTCGAAGCGATTACCGCAAGGGTGGCGATGTAGAAAGCATGCCGGTCCCTCTGGAGAACCTGGGTAGAAATATCCGCAGAAGCAATGCCGAGATGCTCGCAGACATAATCCTGAATGGACGGGGGTATATTGGCGAAATTACCGACGGCGCCGCTCATTTTACCCGCTTCAACCCCTTTTCTCGCGAACTGGAATCTCTCGATATTCCTTTTCATCTCCTCGTACCATAGGGCCCACTTGAGGCCGAAAGAGGTAATGTCGGCATGGATTCCATGGGTCCTTCCGATGCAAGGAGAGTTTTTGAATTCGAGGGCGCGCTTCCGAAGGACATCCATGAACTCCTCCATATCTTTCAGGAGGATCTCATTGGCCTGCTTCAGGAGATAGCCGTTTGCCGTATCTACAACATCAGTGGATGTCAGTCCATAATGGACCCATTTCCTTTCCGGCCCGAGGCTCTCGCTGACGGCGCGGGTAAAGGCCACCACGTCATGGCGGGTCTGCTCTTCTATTTCATGGATACGATCAACATCGAAAGATGCTGATTTTCGGATCTTCTGAGCGTCATTTTGAGGAATTATACCCAGCCTGCTCCATGCTTCGCAGGCGAGGATCTCGACTTCGAGGAAAGCTCTGAACTTGTTCTGCTCAGTCCAGACGTCCCTCATGACTTTACGGGAATAGCGCTCAATCATAGACTAGTGATATTCAATCCGTATACGAAGATAAGGATTTTCTTGGAACAAGACAAAAAATATTGCCATTATGATTTTCCATCAAATCGCCTTAAATTTGCGAACACGAAGATTATCGCATTTTGAATATGTCTTTAGCTCCTACGGTTGTGACCTCCTATGGCCCTGTAAGAGGTATCGTCAAAGACGGTGTCCTTGAGTATCTCGGCATACCTTATGCCGAGCCGCCGGTCGGCGACCTCCGCTTCCGGCACCCTCTGCCTCCGAAGCCCTGGACCGGAGTTCTTGATGCTACAAGGGGAGGGGCCAACTGTATTCAGGAAAAGAGCCGTTTTTCTACGGGAAACAACAGCGAAGACTGCCTCTACCTCAATGTTTTCGTCCCTCAAGCACCCTCGGGGAAGCTGCCGGTTATGGTCTGGATCCATGGAGGAAGTTTCGCAACAGGAGGGACAGGACGGAAGAGAAGTGATACGGAAGTACTTGAGTATGAGCTGGGAGGTTTCGCTAAAGAGACAGGGACGATCGTTGTTAGCATCAATTATCGGCTCAATCTTTTCGGATTTCTCAATCTCCATTTCCTCAGCGACCGTTTCGATATGAATTGCGGGCTTTATGACCAGCTGATGGCCTTGAAGTTCGTCCATGTCAATATGGAAGCCTTTGGCGGAGATCCCGATAATATCACACTCTTCGGTCAATCCGCAGGAGGGGAGAGTGTCCTTTCCATGCTTTCATCTCCGCTCTCAAGGGGCCTCTTTCAGAAAGCCATAGTCCAGTCTCCTCCTGTAAATCATGTCCGGACGGAAGAGGAGAGCCGCAAAGTCTCTTTACGGTATCTAAGGCTTCTTGGAATCGGCCGAAAACGGGTGGAAAAAGTGCTTAATGTTTCCCATAGTAAGGTCGCAAGGGCGAACCGTTTATTACTTTATTCAACCATCCTTAGAGGCGATATTCGTTGTCCCTTTGCTCCTGTTGTCGATGGGGAAATCCTTTTTGGAAAGCCTGTTGAAAGCCTTTCGAAGGTATCTGTGCCGCTTCTTATCGGGACTGCGGTGCATGAAGCCGACCTTTTTGTCGGTAAGAGCCTTAGAAGGCTTTCCGACTCGATTACAAAGAGCGATTTCAGCGGCCCAGTCGAGGAGGTTGTCAAGACCTATGGAGGGCCGGTTCGCCGGTATCTCTTTGACTACATTACTCCTCAGATGAGAAAATCCCATCTTCGCTGCTGCCATGCCTCCGATCTTCCTATCCTGCTTGGAAGGCCGCTCAAGGGCCTTTGCACGAAGATGGACGTGACGACTCTTCAGGTCCGCCGCCGGATGAGGGCCCTTTGGAAAGAGTTTGCCTATAATGGCCTCGATGGCTCGCTCTCCGGGGAGGGCATTTTGGAAATTAGTTTTTATGAGAAGGAGTAACCGATGATACTATTTCTGACAGGAAGTCCGACAAGATACGGGGAGGACAGGTTTACGATGGACAACGGCTTTCTCGACGAAGTCAAGGCGGCTTTGCCGGAGAATCCATCGATCCTCCTGATTTCTGCAGCCCCGGATGATCCCGACTTCACCAAATATGTAAAAGAATCCATGGCGGAATGTATCCGCCGTTCAGGTATCGCATACGGTGCCCTTGATATGCTGGAGCGCCATAATGCGTCTTCGGCGGCCTCACTAGTCGCTTCTTCCGACTTTGTCATCCTCTGTGGTGGGCATGTCCCTACTCAGAACCGATTTTTCCATGAAATCGGTCTTGCAGATATCCTGAAGGCCTATGACGGAGTTGTCATGGGTTGCAGCGCGGGTTCCATGAACTGTGCCCGGAGGGTATATTCCCATCCCGAGCTCCCCGGTGAGAGCATTGATCCTGCCTATGAGAGGTGGCTCCCAGGCCTCGGCCTCGTAGATATCAATATTGTCCCTCACCTAGGGCAGGTGCGTTCAGCTATCATTGATGGACGCCGCCTATTTGAGGATGTGATTTTCCCAGACAGCTACGGCCATCGCTTTATCACTTTCCGGGACGGCGGCTACATAGTCTGCCGAGGCACTCCCGGAGAAATGCATTGCATTCTTCGCGGTGAAGCGTGGTCTATTGAAAACGGTCTTATGCACCATTTATGCAACGAAAACGAATCTTATTCTTTTATGAACGTTATTTTTATTTCTCCCCATTTCCCCGAGACCTATGCCCATTTCTGCGCGGGTCTTCGTCGTAACGGCGTGCGGGTACTAGGCGTCGCCGACACCAATTATGAGAACCTCTCAGAGGAACTTCGTCACTCGCTGACTGACTATTATAAAGTTAATGACCTTGAGAATTATGACGAAGTATTCAAGGCTGTTGCCTACTTTTCATTCAAATATGGAAAGATCGATTGGATCGAATCCAACAACGAGTATTGGCTCGAGCAGGATGCCCGGCTCAGGACGGATTTCAATGTAAATACCGGATTCAAGACAGACCGAATCGCTTCCATCAAGGAGAAATCCCGGATGAAGGAATATTATGCCAAGGGAGGAATCCCTACCGCCAGGCAGATTAAGGGCTCTGAGGGTCTGGAGGCAGTGAAGTCCTTTGCGGCGAAAACCGGTTATCCGATTATTGCTAAGCCGGATAATGGAGTCGGAGCAGAAGGGACATTCAAGCTCCATGACGATGGTGAGCTCGAAGCATGGTTCGCATCCCATCCAAATTCCGGCGCATTTGTCCTCGAGGAGTTCATAACAGGCCTTCTGGTATCCTACGATGCCATTTTCAATAGCAAGGGAGAGCCTGTTTTCGAGAACAATAGCGTCTTTCCGACCCCTATTATGGACATAGTCAACAAGCAACTGGACATCGATTATTATACAAATAAGACTGTCCCTCCCTCTCTTGCCGAGATTGGCAGACGGACAGTAAAGGCCTTCGGAGTGACCGGCCGATTCGTCCATCTCGAGTATTTCCAGCTTGACCGCGACAGGGAAGGACTTGGGAAAAAGGGAGATTATGTAGGCCTCGAAGTCAATATGCGCCCGCCCGGGGGCTTCACTCCTGACATGATGAATTTTGCCCATTCCACCGATGTCTTCCAGATATGGGCGGACATGGTTGCTTTTGATGAGCGCCGAAAGCCGCTCGGAGACTCCCGCTACTGCGCCTATGCCGGGAGGAGGGATATTCATTCATATAAGCATTCCCGTGAAGAGATTCTTGCCCGCTACGGCTCGTCCATCTGTATGTACGACCGAGTCCCTAAAGCTCTTTCCTCCGCCCTTTGCGATGAAGTCTACATGGCCCTTTTCTCAACGAAAAAGGAAATGGACGCCTACTTCAAATATGTACAGGAATAAAAAGAAAAGTGTTCCCTCTAATTCATATCTCGATTTGGATTATCCATTTTGGATTATCTAAATTTGGATATTGTTGATAGAAATATTATCTTCGCAAAAAAGAAGAACAAGATGAACCCGTTTTTCCTTACCGGAATCATTCCAGATGCGTATTTCTGCGACCGTAAAAAGGAAACAGACACCATTATCTCTCACCTTGAGAACCAGAGCAACATCCTTCTGACATCATCCAGGAGGATGGGTAAGACCCAGCTCATCCGCCACATCTTCAACAATGACAGAATCCGCAGTAAGTACCATACCTTCTATACGGACATCTATGCGACGTCCTCTCTGCGCGAACTGGTCTTTTTCCTTGGAAAGGAGATCTACCAGCGGCTGGTCCCCGGGGAGAAGAAGGCTCTCAAACTGTTCCTGGGGACCATCCGTTCCCTGGCGGCCGCCTTCGGCATGGACCCTGTCACGGGTGAGCCCAGAATCAACCTCCAAATCGGAAACATCACTGCGCCGGAGCTGACATTGGAGGAAATCTTCGACTATCTGGAGAAGGCAGACAAGCCGTGCCTATTTGCCATTGACGAGTTCCAGCAGATCTCCCGCTATCCCGAAGCCAATGTCGAGGCCCTCTTGAGGACGCATATTCAGAAGATGAACAACTGCTGTTTCATCTTCTCGGGCAGTGACCGGCATATTCTCGAACAGATGTTCTCGTCCTATGCCAAGCCGTTCTACAACAGCGCACAGCCGGTCCACCTTGGGCGGATTGACCGGGACGAGTACATCCGCTTCGTCGTGGCGCAGTTCGAATCAGCAGGTGTTCAGATTTCCCCCGAAACAGTTGGTTATTGCTACGATGAGTTTGACGGCTATACCTATTACAACCATAAGGTGTTCCACGACATCTATGCCTTTGTGAGGAACGGGATTTCGGTGGACAAGGAGACCGTCGAACAAGTTGTCGAAAGCATCCTTGAGGAAAACTCCTACACATTCAGCGAAGTGATGTCCGGACTTACGATTGCCCAGAAGCAAATGCTGGTCGCAGTCGCGAAGGAAAAGCCCGCGAGACGTCCCACTTCAGGGGCATTCGTGCGTAGGAATGCCCTCGACTCTCCGAGCTCCGCACAGAAAGCCATTGCCAAATTGTTGGATTCACAGTTGATAACCTATACCGTCGTGGACGGCGAAAAGGAGTATTCTGTAGCAGACAAGTTCTTCGAGCGTTGGTTAAGAAAGACCTACTGATTTGTTCAGGAATAAAATGAAGAAATTATCATCAGTATTTGTCGTAGTCTTTGCACTGCTCTGTGGTTGCACTCGGGCGGTAATGAATGAACTGGATGACGTCGCCAGTTATATCCAGGCTCGCCCTGACAGCGCACTCAATGTTCTTAAGGGAATAGATACACTATCCCTCCGTGGCAGCGCTGAGAAGGCGAAGTATTCATTACTGTACGCCATGGCCATAGATAAGAATTATATTGATACTACTGATGCCGGGGTAATAATGCCGGCGGTGGACTACTATGAGAAGCGTGGCACTGATTTGGAGAAGGCCCAGTCGCTATATTATCTTGGCCGAATTCAGCAAAACGGGGCAGATTATGCCGCAGCTTGTATAACATTAAAGCGAGCGTATGATCTTCTCGATGGATATCAAGATCCATATTGGAAGGGGATGGTAAGCGCGGCTTTGGGAAGAGTACATTGCGGCAATCACAATAATGAAGATGAGCTAAAGTGGTCTAAGATCGCCTATGACCATTTTTTAGAGTACGGGGATCCCAGCCATCTGGATCTTGCTAAAAATCATCTCGCCAATGCTTATCATAATAATAGATTTTTCGAGAAGGCTGACAGTATTTTCGCTTCTCTTTGCGAGAGGCCCGATCCCTACTATATCGCCTTTCTCGGCAGGGCCTATAATGAAATAACTCAATATAATCCACAAGCTGAAAAGGTCATTCCATGGTTGGATACAGCTCTCTCTCATGGCCTTACTATGTCTGTTTATGAGTATTATAACTATGCTTATGCCCTTCTACTAGCCGGTGATAAAGAGAAGGCTTATTCTTTGAAACAGAAATTGTCAAAATATCCTGACGATGCTCAGACGTACTATTCTAAATACAGATGGTACAAAGCCTTGAATGATACAGAGGAGGCCCTTTATGAACATGAGCGCTATGCCTCAGCAGTAGATTCGACTGTTCGTAGTCTATTGAATCAATCTGTTTACAGGGCAGAATCGGATTATTATCGGCACGAGACAGAGAAAGCCAATTATGAGCGTAAGATGTCTCTGATGGAATTACTGCTTGGAATAATGTTATCATTAATTCTGATTACTGCCGTTACAATTGTAGCTGTTTTAAGAGTTAGAGCGTCGAAGGCAGAAAAAGAAGTACTTCAAAACGATCTCGAACAGACAATGATAATGCTGGAGATGGCTAAGGAGAATGAGAGTTCCGTTCAAGAAAAATACAACAATATAAGAAAGGCCTTCGCGCAGATTTTCCATTCACAGTTTGAAGAAGTGAATCGTCTGCTCGGTTATAAGAAGAACGTTGATAATATCAGCAAAGCCACAATGCAGAAATATGCCGACAAGATAGTAGAGATAGTTTCTGAAGTAAGAAATGAAGATAAACAATACAAGTTCGAAGAGAGGTTAAATGCCGAGTGCGATAATATAATGAAAAAACTCCGAGAGGATTTTCCGATGATTGGGGAGGAGAATTTCAGATTGTTGAGTTATTTAATCGTAGGGCTCGACTCTTCGGCAATAGCCTTCCTGTGCAATGTTTCCCGCGAGAATGCGCGAGTGAAAAAAACTCGAATAAAGGGCATCGTCCTTAATGCAGAGACACCCAATCACGACCTCTACTACACTTTTTTGAAGTCAGAAAACGACTCTCATTAGAAAAAAAACGTTACAACGCGGCAAACAAAGGTGTAACTGCCTGAAAATCAATATTATGTACGGGCGGAATTTGTGCTTTTGAAGTCACGTAAGCCGTGGGGTAAAAAACTAAATAGCTGATAATCAACAAATTAAATAATCGTACTTGTAACGCTTTTTTCGCCCATTTTGTTGTTTTCACGAAATATCCCGGATATTTTTGGAAAAACAAAAAAATATGAAAAAGCTAGTACTTTTATTTGCGATTGTTGGGTTATTATTCCCTCCAGTTATGTCTATTGCCTCTAATGATGGTAGCGTTTCTTTAGCTTTTTCAAATCTAATACTTTGGGGAGCTGAAGATGATTAGAAAAATATCGTTATATTTGCTTAAATGACCAATATATTATGAAACGGACCCTTATTATCTTTTCATCCCTTTTGCTATCTCTATTCATAGCCAGCGGACAGACGCGACAAACGATCTATAATAGCCGATCAATCTCTATTTTGCCTGACGCACTATTTGCTTCGGAAAGTAACTTGTTTAATATTGTGGGTAAGGAAATAGAACCAGAAGAAGTATATTCAATTATTAAATCAAACGTAGGTGTTATCTTCCCAAAAGGTTTTCATATAAATCAATATGATCTCGAAAAAAGGTTTCTTCCCAAGATACATCTTTATATAGTCGGGAAATGGATTCTTACAAAACAAAACGATACTATTGTAATAATGTATGTATCTGATGATGAGATTGAGAGTAGGGATTTTTATCTATTATCAGTAGATCAAGATTCGATAAAAGATGCTATATTATTAGCCTCTGTCAGCAAACAATATTCTCAATTTAATCTGGGTCCGATATTATCAAAAAAGATGTCAAATGGTCATATTGTACGCTCAATTCCAGAAGTGAATGAAAACAAAAGAGAGCTAGAAACTTATTCTATTAACGAAAAAGGATTCTTTGTCAGAGTCCCCGATTCCTCTGGTAATGCTACTATTAATGAGGATATATTAAGTGTTAGGTAAGCAATCCCATCCAATTAGATATGATATCCATGAAAAAGAAAGGAATCGCGTTGGTATTTAATAGGTATTCTTATAAGACTTAAGTTATACTTAGAATTATTTTAGTATATTTGGACTATGGATAAGAAACTGATATTGTTGGAGCGTCTGATGCATGTTATTGCTGCATTGGCAGCGGCATATCTGTTTTATGCTGTATTTAGCGGGACAAAGGGAGTAATCCTGGCTGCGATAGTCCTTCTTCTAGCTCTTGTCGCTATACTCATAGAGATTAAAGCAGGTCACCCAAACGAGATAGATAGGTCTCCGCTATTGGTGAGTGCTATCCTGTTTCTTGTCGGAGGGTATTTTATGATAAAAGGGACTCATTTTTCCACAGAAATCTCTCTTGTCCCATTCTTCTGCCTGATTAGTCTGACAGGTATTGTTGGTTTTGTTCAGTTTATTGTTGATAAGGACAATTATCCAAAGACCCTGAAACAATTCTTCAATCAGGAAATACGCCTGACTACCGTTCTGGACGTTGTGATGTTGGTTGGAATCGTCCTTGGAATTGCTCTTGGACGGCTTCCGCTCAATGTGGCGACGATTATTTTCGCCATGGTTTTTGTTGTAGATCTCGTAAGACAGATAATCAATAGACGTTAAAAAGTTATAATGTTTCATGCTATGAGGCTGGCAAAAAAGCGATTTTAGCGAGCCTCTCTTTTTCTGTTTATATCGTAGGCGGAGCTCGTAATCCTTCGGAAGGATTTTCCGAATAGTAGAGGAGTAGAATTACAGATTGTTGAGTTATATAATCGTTGGATTCAGTTCTTCGGCAATAGCCTTCCTGTGCAATGTTTCCCGCGAGAATGCGCGAGTGAAAAAAACTCGAATAAAGGGCATCGTCCTTAATGCAGAGACACCCAATCACGACCTCTACTACACTTTTTTGAAGTCTCAAAACGACTCTCAAATATTAAATGTGATTAAAAGCCATGAAGAAAATAGCCCTTTGTTTTATTGTATTTATTACGATTTCTACGACGATGTCTGCCCAGATTGACATCAAGCAGTTCAATAAAGTGGGTCCTGAAGCCGTTTCTGCATTGCTTGGCAATCCGCCAGAGCAGTGGAAGGATAATCTTTATCCTGACTGTTTGATTCTTGGTGATGAGGAATATCATAATAATACATGTTCGTTCAATGCGCGTATCTGCTTGAATGATGTCGATTATCGACTTGTCGGATTTGCGACGAAATCTTCTGTTTATCCGTTTTTATTAAGCTTTATTCCTGAAGGAGTAAGGGTAGGTGACCCAATATCAAAAGTGGAGTCTTATGATTTCGTTCATACGCGATATGGGAGGGGCAAAAGCGGGAATGCGTTGACTCAATCAGGCTCATATACAGATAAAACAGGTGAACTATTGAGGTATTATTGGCTTTTTTCAGAAGAATTACAAGATTACTATTTTTTAGTGAATGAGGTAGGTATTATCGTCGAAATAGGTTTCGGTGAGGAAGAGGAGGAGCCTTACCCGAATTATGACTATACAAATCTTTTGATTATGTAATTGAATGAAAAAGAGTCTTTCAATTTTGATTGCAATTATGATGTCGGTTTTGTATAATCATAATCGAAATATGATTTATGGATTTTCAATTTCAGAGTAATTATCATATCTTTAGTGCAGAACAAAATGAGACGATATATTTCTTCCACTATCCTTTTGATTTCCGTTTTTATTATAACAGGATGCAACGATTATACTAAGCATATTGCTCATTATAGAGAATTTATTCCAGGTGAGTGCCTATTAAGCGACGAACTTACAGCAAAATGGAATCTTAGTAATAATCGCAAAGGAATGAATTTGATCTTTACCCCTTCTTTCGATATAGGCGAACCCTATTATTCGAAACAGCATTGGATAAGATATCCTATGGATAACTGTTTTGCACCTTTTTCTAAAAATATTAGAAAGGCTTATGATGAATATCGCGGATACTGCGGACTTGACTTTGCAACGACAATTTTTTATGAGGAAGGGATGGTTTTGACTGCCGATAAAGAGTTTTATGGGTGTCCTGCAGGAGAGAACATAATTCCATACGCACAAGTAGAGATGTTTTATCCCGAGGACGAAGCAAGGAGATCTGGTTATTTTAAAGCTGTTCCAGGAGTTAGTTATGATTACATATTAAAAAGTGACGAGATTGTCCTGTTTTTCCCTCTGGAGGGGCACGAACTTATAAATGATTCCATCGTATTAGAATTGACTCTTCCTGTTAAGGTAGGTATGTTTCTTTCTTGGCTTAATTCTGAAAGCCCGGATGCTTCGTCTATGGAATGCCGTGACGTTGTTCTTCACGCTAGATTTGTCTTAGATAAAGACTTGCAACCAATAGCCTCAGAGTAGCTTTTTTGCTATTATATAATCTATGATTGAATCTTAGATCGTCAGGAAATATAAAAATAGCGAAAAAAAATTTGCAGAATAAAAATTTGTGTCTATCTTTGCAGTGTAATAGTAAACTAATACACTCGTAAGATATGATCCAAATTCAAAATCTGGGATTCAGTTACGGCTATCTTACCGTCTTGAAAAACATCTCAATGAACCTTGAGGAGGGGAAGATTTATGGCCTTCTCGGGGAGAATGGTGTGGGCAAGACAACTCTTCTTACTCTGCTATGTGGTCTTAAGAAGCCGCAGGCTGGGAGTATTGCAGTCGATGGCCATGATCCCTATGCCCGTGAGCCGGACTTCCTTTCTTCACAAATCTACCTTCCGGACGAGGTCGCTCCGCTTTCTGAAAAAGCTGAGTCTTTCGCTCGCGACCGCGGAGTATTCTGGCCGAAGTATGATCATGAGAAGTTCC
>Ga0208297_1001144_pt1 | contig 30544 bp, 30 predicted proteins | sample LMS_cellobiose_e_FD_187367 | JGI IMG/M metagenome (GOLD analysis project Ga0208297, IMG submission 187367) | Rumen-fistulated moose microbial communities from Alaska, USA - LMS_cellobiose_enrichment (SPAdes) (version 2) | ecosystem: Host-associated > Mammals > Digestive system > Stomach > Rumen... | reverse complement strand
AACCGGAAAACCAGGACTGAGCATACCCGCAGATGAATCAACCCTAAGCCGCTGGCGGCATTGGTTTAACAACCTGGCTGATTACTTTCAGGGCTGCCTGCAAGCCATCAAGATCAGGTACGGCTATATGCCGTGATAACCTAACGGGAAAAGTGCATATGAATATTATTGATCCAGAATTGAATGTATATTTGGTTGCTGCTATTGCTTATTTAATCAGGCAGTATTAATCAAACCACATTTATATGTGGTTATCAAGGCTAAACGGGAGCTAATGGCAAGAAACCCCGGAAACAAAATCCGGGGATTATTTATTGTCTGGAGCCGATGGGGGGACTCGAACCCCCGACCTATTGATTACGAATCAATTGCTCTACCACTGAGCCACATCGGCTTATTAAATTTTTCTACCTAGTCAACACGTATAAATTATAAAGGTTTGATCGATTCATAATCAAGTGATTTGAAGTGAGAAATTAAGGAATCATGGCTGTCTTTATTATATATTTTGTCCCAATTGGACTCCTCTTGACAGTCGACAAACAGAGTGATAACATTTACCTACCGACCGGTTGGTAGGAGGGAAAGCAATTGGTGAAATCTACCCAGACCCGCTTAAAAGAAACAGCCTTTTCGCTGTTTGCCGCCCATGGATATGAGTCAACCACCATGAGCCAAATCGCGAATGCAATAGGTATTAAAAAACCGACACTGTATTCATACTATGAGTCTAAGGAAGAACTGTTTTTATCAATCTTCACGGAAGCAGCAGAAGAATATCGTCAATATATGGAACAGATCTTGGAAGAAGCGCAGCATATGGGAAGCACTAAAGATCAACTTTATCATATCTTCCAAAAATACATTGCCTATTTTGCTCAAAACCACGAGTTATCAGCTTTTTGGAATCGCATCCTTCTTTTCCCTCCGGCATCGCTTAAAGAAAAATTGTTTACTCAAATAAGCAATCTGGAATCTAGCCTGTATGAAAAGGTGGCCGAGATTATCCAAGCTGGTATAGACCGGGGAGATCTACGTCACAGTGTGGCATTAGATACACTATTTTCGTTTTACTGTTTCAGAGAGGGCCTATTGTTAGCGTTATTGTTGAACCCTGATTTAGAACCGCGCAAGGTTGAGGCGGTTTGGGAGAACATCTGGTACGGAATTGGAAATCATAGGGGGATTGTACATGAAAAATAAAAGAGTGCTTAGAGTTGTCGAATGCAGTGGGACTTCATATGAAATTGGACGGCAATATGGTGAAGGCTGCCGGGATAGTATCCTTAAATCCCTGGAAATCAATTTTGGAATATTAACCTCCGGCTACAAGGTAAGCCAGGAGCAGCTTATTAACACCGCTAAAAAATATCTGCCTTTAGTAGAAAACTTTGATCCTGAACTGATTGAAATGATCAAGGGGCAGGCTGAAGGGGCTGGAATTAGCTTTGATCAAGCTTTCGCTTTACGCTGCACCTTGGAACTCGGTCCTTATTATCCTAAACTTTCCGGATTGTGCACATCCTTTGCTGCTCGCGGGAAAGCTACCAGAGACGGTAAAACTATTCTCGGCCAGAATATCGACTGGTACCCAGGATTTCCGGTTGATCTGCTAAAAATTACTCATGAGGATAGATTGACTCAACTGACCATTTCTTTAGGAGGTTTCGCCGAGTATACATTAAACTCGGCAGGATTCGGAATATGTGCAAATTCGACCTTAACTCCTCCTGAAAACTTTCGATTAAATATTCCTTTGGCCTGTTACTTACCTAAAGCTATGCGTCAGAAGACCATAGGAGATGCTTTAAGTGTATTGTGTCAAGCTGCCCGGGGTGTTGGCTATTACCACCTGGCCAGTGCGGAAGGTGATATAGTTGGCATTGAGAGTGTATTCGATGACTTTAATATTATTTACCCTGAACAGGACCTATTGGTACACTCCAATCATTATGTAACCGATCGTTTTAAGAAAGGCGACCTGGCTTACATGGGGATAGCAGACAGCTATCTTCGTTTAGACAGAATGAAGCGCCTCATGGAGATGGAATACGGAGACCTTACCGCGGATAAACTGATGGCTATTTTAGCGGATCACAATGTCTATCCGCTCTCAATCTGCCGCCATTACGACCCGGGGACCCCTAGACTGTTTAACGCTGAGACCCTGGTATCATATATAATGATTCCGGAGGAACAACGGATCTTTATATCATATGGGCCCCCCTGCCAGAATGAATACGTAGAGTATGGACTATAACTGTCCTAAAATAGCAGTAGTTTTAGATGGGTTAAAGATTATTTACTGCTTATTTTCGATCAGATAGTAATAACTGGGGTTGTTATTAATGACTGCCTGACAGGCAGGACATACGTAATGCAAATAGGCCTTACGATCTAGAACCTGCACCATTTTTTTTAGTATTGGTTCAGGATAAGCTTTGCTGCATATGCTGCACTTTTTTTGCATAATACGGCTTTCCCTCACAGTTAATATTATGACTAAAGGTTATTTTACACCTTGGTTCTCTGGCTTCCCAGTCCCAATTAATGCACGCAAAAAGCCGGATAGTGATATCCGGCTTTAGTCCTAATTTTATATAGACACTGTCCAAAGGTCAGGGTTCAATGTAGGACTCTTGAAAAGCAATTTCTGCTTCGGCCAGTTCCCGCACCTTATTGACTGCTATAGTCAAAACAGCTTCATCCTCTCCCTCCAGTTCCTCCATTACCAGCTGCTCAAAAGGTATGTTTTTGAGGCGGGCTACCGCTTCGGTAATCTCCACATGGGACAGGAAAGAGTTTAATATGGTCATCAGATTATGGAAATAGGTTTCCACCCATTCTTCCACCTGTTCTTCAACGGGAATACCATCCACATGTTCAAATTTACTTATCTGCATCATATCCCATCCTCCTCAGCCACTCTTGAATTTCACTGATGGCCTGGCTTACCATTTCCGGTGCGGGTCCGCCCGGAACCCGGCGCCGCGCCACACAGCGGGCTACATCTATGAATTCATATATATCTTCTTCGATCAAGGGTGAAAAGGTTTTGTATGTGGCTAAATCCACATCTTGCAGGCTGATACCTTTTTCCAGGCAGTAGAGTACGGCCTTGCCCACAACTTCATGAGCATCCCTGAAGGGCAGACCTTTGGCAGCCAGGTAATCAGCCAGATCAGTGGCATTGGTAAACCCGCCCTGAGCAGCCTGAGCCATGCTCCGTGTATTGAACCGGGCGGTCTTGAGCATGGGGGCAAAGACCATTAAGGAAGCTTTTACCGTATCAATGGCGTCAAACAAGGGTTCTTTGTCCTCCTGCATGTCCTTGTTGTAGGCCAGGGGCAGGGACTTCATTATGGTCAGCAGGGTAACCAAATCCCCATAGACCCGACCGGTCTTGCCCCTTACCAGCTCGGCCAGGTCAGGGTTCTTTTTCTGGGGCATAATGCTGGAACCGGTGGCGAAAGCATCATCCAGTTCCACAAAGCCAAACTCGCTGCTGGACCAGAGAATCAGTTCTTCCGAAAAACGGGACAGGTGCATCATCAATATGCTGGCAATGCTGGCAAATTCAATAGCATAGTCCCGATCACTAACCCCGTCCAGGCTGTTACGGGTAATCTGACTGAAACCCAGCTGCCTTGCTACCATTTCCCGGTCCAGGGGAAAACCGGTTCCGGCCAGGGCCCCCGAACCTAAGGGCATTACATCTACCCGCTTGCTGCAGTCCTCTAATCTCTCGGAATCGCGGCGCAGCATTTCTACGTAAGCCAGCAGGTGATGGGCCAGGGTAATGGGCTGGGCTCTTTGCAGATGGGTATAACCAGGCATGATTGTGCCGGTATGCTGGGCTGCCAGATCACACAGAACCGCAATTAGTTCCAGAAGAAGCTGCTTGATCTGTCCTATTTCATCCCGCAGGTAAAGACGTACGTCCAAGGCGACCTGATCATTGCGGCTGCGGGCGGTGTGCAGCTTTTTGCCTACATCCCCAATCTTCTGGGTTAAAAAGGTCTCCACATTCATATGAATGTCTTCGGCTTCAATGGTGAATTCCAGCCTGCCGGCTTCTATGTCCTCCAGGACCTCCTGCAGACCTTTAACTATCTGTTCACCTTCCTGGGGTGTAATTATCCCCTGTTGGGCCAACATGGCGGCATGGGCAATACTGCCGGCAATATCCTGCCGGTACATACGGCTGTCCACCCCTATGGAGGCATTAAATTCCTCGGTCAGGCGATCACTTTTTTTGGTGAAACGACCGCTCCACATTTTCATACTGTCTCAAGTTCCTTTGCTCTAGATTTAATCATTATTATAGCTTGATTGGAGGCGGATTGTATAGGACAGCCGGTAACATGTTTAAGCTGCTCTGTAGTGATAAGTTCCTAGATAACCTGTTTGAGCATTTCATTAACTGTGGTCCAGTTTTCCCGCAGAGCTTCGTTTCCCATCAAGGTACCTATATGGCCGCCACTGGTAATTATTTCTATAATGTCTTCCGAGGGGGTACTGATTAATTCGCGCATAGCAAAAAGCTGCGGTGCAGGGGTAATATGATCTTTCTCACCGGCCATGAGAATAACCGGACACCTGATCTTACCCAGATCCACCGATCTGCCATTCAGGCGAATATAACCTGGCTTGGTAAGACCGTTGTTTTTAAAAATTTTTTCTACGATTTCCAAATAAAAACGTCCTGGTAAATCCTGAGTATATTCGTACCAGTTTTCAAAACGGATAAACCGCTCTATGCCAGCTTCATCCCCTTCTTTCAGCATATCCCATAGCCGTTTGTATTTTAAAACATAGTGCTCCTCGGGCTGCATGTTCTTAAATCCATATAATATATATTTCCCTCTCATAACTCCCTGCCCGGTAGCCACCAGGTATCGGAAAAAGGCCATGGGCAGCTTGGCATAATCTACTAGTTGAGAAGGAGCAGCAAATACATCGATGGGAGCCGCTGCCACCACTAAGCTAGCTATTTTCTCGGGAAACAAGGAAGTATATACGGCTGCCTGCCATCCTCCCTGGCATTCTCCCACTAAATGAATACGGTATAAACCGGTACGACGGCGTATTTCCTCTACAGCTTCATCGGTTAGTCGTAAATAATCATCTATTCCTAAATCTTTATATTTCGGTGTAGCCGATAACCACTCGGTAACATAAACATCAAAACCATAGCGATGAAACACTCTTACCAGGCTTTGCTCGGAAGAATAATCGACAATGTTGGCGTGATGGCCGGCCTGGGGTGGCAAGATTAAGACCGGCCGCTCACTATCAGATATATTGGGATTATTAAAATGTCTTAGTCGCAGCGTTTGATGCTCCAAAATTATATGGTTGGGTGTTGACCAGTAAGCATATGGATGGCGTAATTGCTCCAGTATGGAGTAATAACGTTGAACTAGCTTTAGATCATTAAAGGTTTGCATAATTTCATTCCCTTCTCCCTTAATTTACCATCGCAGGTGAGCAACACTGGTTTATCTGCTAAACTATTCTAAAAGAAGCCAAAGGAAGTGGTGCCATGCCCGGATATGGCAAACCGGATTTGCTATATAGCTTACGTGTCTATGCTGCCAACAGCAGTAGTCATTGGCAGAAGACAGAATTGCGAATGCTTTCTTCCCTTAGCCAAGAACCTTTCTGTGAAGTAAATACTCACATTGATCCATATTTAATTGAGTATTTCGGCAGCAACACTCCACCAGCCAGCCATTACCTGCTGCATTCAGCACCCGGGTGGGATAGTAACTTCCGCCCGGTTCCAGTTCTTCTGGTTCATGGCGCTGGATTAGATGCCACATCTTTTACTAACCTATGGAACATGGGCCATGTGGGACTGCAGCAACAGTTAGTGGAGCTAGGCTACCGGGTCTTTGCCATTACTTTTTCCCACCCTCATGGTGACAATTATATACAAGCCCAGCAGCTGGCTGATGCGGTGCAGCAAGTCTGTTCCCGCTGCGGTGTCCAAAAGGTGGACCTGGTTGTTCATAGCAAAGGAGGCATTGCTGCTCGCATATACTTGTCCAGCTTAATATCCCCTGCTTTCCGTGGTGACGTGCGGCGCTTAATTATGTTAGGAGTTCCCAACCTGGGAAATGACTTTGCTTTTCGCTTTCCCAGTATCTCCTATATGATCTACCTGGCCGGCGGCAATGGGGTGATTGCCTGGGATCGCTTATACTGCTGGGGCAGCCCCATTGATGTTACCCTCCGCTCCATTTACACCGGAGGTGCCTTCCCGGGTCAAAGCCAAATTCTCTACCGCTGGGATGAGCAGATTCCTTTGGATATTACCCAGCAGGATTGGTGGACCACATATTACGGAGGGAAAGGTTTTATGAGTCACTCCCGCGGTATCGATGCTGCTTTGGCAGACGGGGGCTACCTCATCGAGCACCTGGAGAGACGGGGTCTGGAACCGGATATTGAGCTTTCCGTCCTGGGTGGTACCAGCTGTTTATTTGGTATGATTCCGCTGCCGGGTGGAGCTGAAAGCGATGGGGTTGTGTTCTTGGACAGCGTTTTCAATACTGAAGCCATGGTAAAACGGGGTGCCCGTTTGAAAGAGAAACAAGCCCTGCCCCTGAATCATATTGAACTATTATACCATCCCCAAGCAGCTCGATGGGTTCACCAGCAACTAAGCGATGGTTACTAAGAACGCTGGGCCAGCCATTGGGAGATTACAGGATATACATTGTATTTGGCATAGCTGCCGAACACCAGGCCGCCATGTCCCACGGGAAAGACTTGATAGGTTTTGTCCTGGGAACTGCTATGTTTAATAATACCTTCGGTCTGATGAGGCAGAACCAAATGGTCTTTTTCCCCGGCCAACACCAGCAGTGAGGCATTTATGTTTTTCATATCCACTACTTGTCCCTTGATATGCAATTGACCTTTGACTAACTTGTTCTCCTGATAAAAGTCTTTAATCCACTGCCGGTAAGCATTTCCCGGGAAGTTTACGTTATCGTTAACCCATTTGTTTAAGGCCTTCCAGGCTTCAATGGGAGTTCCTTCATCTACGGATTTCCATAGGCGTGTGTAAGTTCCCCAAAAATTTCGCACCGGTCGGAGCATCTTTACTCCTGTATCAATAAAATGTTTAGGAACTAATTGAAATGTTTCCGCTACCTTATCTGCATCAAACTCGGGGGCTTTCAGCCAGATACTGGACAATCCAGCATTTTCAAAATCAATAGGCGCTGCCAGGTAGAGGATATTACGAATTTGGGGTGTGTCAAAAAGAGCAGCATACATAGTAGTTATGGTACCGCCCATACAGTAACCGGCTAAACTGACCTGGTTACATCCGGATATTTGGACCACTTTTGCTACGGCACGGGCGATATAATCATATATGAGATCCGTGAAACTTAGATGGCGATCCTCCCACTGGAACTCCCCCCAATCCAGTAAGTAAACATCGAAACCCTGATTCACCAAATGTTCGATCAGACTCATACCGGGAATAAGATCAAGGATGTAAGGCTTGTTTATTAAGGCATAAATAAACAGAATTGGGGTCTGGTATTGAATTCCCACCGGCGGAAGGTACCGGTATAAACGAGCTTTGTTTTTGCGCCACACAATATCCTTAGGAGTCATACCGGTTTGGGGCTGCGGATCATAGGCTAGTATTTCTGCCCACCGGCGGGTGCTATCCAGCAGCCGGTCCATATTCTTTTGTAATTGGGCGCCTACCTCTTCAGGAGAACCATGCAGCAATTCTATACTTTTCATGTAGCAATGACCTCCTTTCCCAGCAGATTTCCAACCATATGATGGCGGGGAGGTATAACGATGGCCTCTCCTTCCACCAGCAGCTCCCCTTTCTGGTTATGACAAGTGGTTTTCAAGCGCACCCGGCCCGCTGGTAATAATTCTATGACTTCGGTTTGAGCGCGAATGGTATCGTTTATAAAACAAGGTCTTACAAAATGTAGACTCTGTTTTTCGTAAATAGTACCCGCCCCAGGCATCTGGTTGCCTATAACCGTGGATATTAACCCGGCCAGCAGCATCCCGTGCACAATCCGGGTTTTAAAATGGCCTTGCCTTGCTCTGACCTCATTGACATGCAACCAGCTAAAATCTCCGGTAACGCCGGCGTAAACATATAAATCCGTTTCTGTAATGGTTTTTTCCACGAAGCCTATCTGGCCTACTTTTAGCTCCTGGTAAGTGTGTTCAATCATTTATTTTTCTCCTTCCTATTCTTCTTCAGAATTATTTTCTTGTTTGGCCTTGGGGGAGGATTTTCCCTTGGCGGCCGACAACTGTTTATTTAAGCTAGTTATCTTTTTATTTAAAGCCTGGTTTTCCTTTTTTAGCGCATCCAGTTCTTTCTTGATGTTTTCATGAGAGTCCACGAGTTTTAGCAGGCTATCGGCCATACTCTCCAGAGCAGAAATAGCATTAAACTCCAAATTATCGATCTTCTCCTCCAGAGAAACGGCTAGTTCTGCAACACGAGCTACATCATTCTTGGTGGGAAAGGGGCTGGTTTCTAAAAAGCGCTCCATATTCTGACGATTTAGTTTTTCGTTAAAAAGATACTGTTCCAGAGTACTGTTCATTAGATTGACAAAAGTCTTGGTACTTAATAATTCCCGAAAAGTCTCAGACCAGATATCTTCCATACGAAAATACCATTCTTTCCACAATTCGCTGTAGTCTGGGACAAAGAACTTCTCCTGCGGGCCTGATTCATTATTTGAGGCTGTTTTTCCCTTATTTTGCGTCATGATCTTCCCCCCTTAGAGATATGTAAAAACGCGGTTTTTCCGGGTATCAATGATACCCGGAACGGACCGCGCTGGTTTGGATCAGTTTTGTTTATATTATAGTTCGTTAACTTTTTTGGATAGATCATCTACCTTTTTCTTTAATTCGTCCAAAGTATTGAAAGTGGGAATATTTATATTCTCCATGGCAACCTTCACAGCTTCCTGAATCATACTGTTCATTTGCTGCTGGTTTTTCTTGACCTGTTGCATCAATTCCTCAATAATTTTGGTGCTTTCTTCCCGGGCAGTTTTCCTTTGTTCTAAGTACTTTTTAACCATATTCTCCAGTTGCTCTTGTGACCAGGACATACTCCCCAAGCCTACCAGCCACATATCCCACATTTTTTCGAAAGCGCTATCGGCCATGGCAAAACTTCTGTTCAGGTTTTCTTGACTCAGCATGTTTTTCCTCTCCTTTCCTGATTACAGACAATCAATATAATTGATAGTCTATAAACTGTTAATAGCTTCAGTCCCCCTTTCCCAGAAACTACACTGTTACAGCTTACGTACGCTTTCGCTATTTAGAACTATAAGTAATGCTGGAAACGTCGAGATGGTTACAAGAGTGGCGTAGATCTTTATATGTTTGATGTCTTGACATTAATGGTAACTTAATAGGGTGAAGTGATATCATTATAGCATTAATATGGATAAAAGCCTACAATTTTGTATTATTTTTCACATTTAGCCGAAAATATACATTGCACCTACATGAAACCGGTCCATTCGCACAAAAAAACGCCCTGGGTTACCCAGGGTATTTCTAAAACATCTATATCGGCATTATATATTTACTACCCGGACGTTTTGCACAAAGGGGGCACAGCGGTCGGCTAATGCCTGCATCTCCTGGCGGGTATAAGGAACCACGGCACCGTAATCGGTGTCCAGGGTAACGGAAGGGTTGAACTGCTGCAGGGAATATAGGGGAGCTCCCTGTATATAGCGGGCTATTTCCTCGATATCTTCAGGGGGATGCAGGAGCGGAACTACGGTGGTACGGAATTCCACCTCTATGTTGGTTTCCATCAGCAAGCGGATGGAACTGCGCACATTGAAAAACTCTTCGGTGGTGAGCTTGCCGCAGGCGCGTAAGTACTTGCGGTAATCCAAGGGTGCTTTAATATCCATAGCCACATAATCCAGGATGCCGCTGGTAATCAGCTGCTGCAGCATAGCCGGATTGGTGCCGTTGGTATCCAATTTCACCAGATAGCCCAATTCTTTGAAAGCTGCCAGAGCATCTGGCAGCTCCTCGTACAAAGTTGGTTCTCCGCCGGTAACGGTTACTGCATCCAGAAATCCCAGCCGCTCTTTCAAGAACTCAACGGCTTCTTCCAGGGTAATAACCGGCTCACTGACCCGCGGAGAACGCAGCAGAAGGTGAGTATTCTGGCAAAAGGGACAACGAATATTGCATCCCCGGGTGAAGAGCACGGCTGTGACTTCACCCGGGTAATCCACCAGACTTTGTTTAACTAATCCGGCAAACTTCATCTATTGAATCGCCTTATCGTAAGTTTTGCGTCCCTGGAACTCGGCCTGCTTACCGGCGTTCCACTGGTCAACCGGACGTAAGTATCCTACTACCCGGGAATATACTTCGCAGACGGTCTGCCGGCCTTCCGCTTCACATATGGGGCAGGTCTGATGCCGTCCGCTTAAGTAGCCGTGGCTGGAGCAGATACTGAAAGTAGGTGTCAGGGTAAAGTAAGGCAGCCTGAACTGTTGACATACTTTGCGCACCAGCTTTCTGGCTGATTCGGTGGAAGGCACCGATTCACCCAGGAATATATGGAAAACAGTTCCTCCGGTATAGCGGGTCTGCAGGTCGTCCTGCAGAGTCAGAGCTTTAAACAGGTCATCGGTATAGTTAACCGGCAGCTGGGTGGAATTGGTGTAGAATGGTTCTGCTCCCCGCCGGTATTCAGCTTCGTTAGCCACTATGATATCCGGGAATTCCGCCTTGTCCTTGCGGGCCACACTATACGACACACCTTCGGCAGGAGTGGCTTCCAGATTATAGATATTGCCGGTTTCCTCCTGGAATTCAACCAGTTTATCGCGCATGAAATCCATTACTTCCTTAGCAAAGGCCAGGCCTTCTTCACTGGCAATGTCACTGCCCAAGAAGTTCAAACAGGACTCGTTCATACCGATTAGTCCTATAGTGGAAAAATGGTTCTTCCAGTAGCTGCCAAAGCCTTCTTTTATATTGCGCAGGTAGAACTGGGAATAGGGATACAGTCCGGAATCAGTCAGGTTCTCCAGTACTTTGCGTTTGATTTCCAGACTATCCCGGGCTAATTCCATGTTGCGCTGCAGGCGTTTGAAGTAATCCTCCCGGTCCTTGGCCAGATAGCCGATCCGGCTCATATTAAGTGTGACTACGCCAATTGAACCGGTCAAGGGATTAGCGCCGAACAGGCCGCCGCCCCGCTTGCGCAGCTCACGGTTGTCCAGCCGCAAGCGGCAGCACATGCTGCGGGCGTCCTCAGGGTTCATATCGCTGTTGATAAAGTTTGAGAAGTAGGGAATACCGTAACGGGAAGTCATTTCCCAGATCTTCTCGTAGTTGGGATTATCCCAGTCAAAGTCTTCGGTAATATTGTAAGTGGGAATGGGGAAAGTAAATACCCGTTCTTCCACATCGCCTTCCATCATAACTTCGGCAAAAGCACGGTTGAACATATCCATCTCTGCCTGGAAATCACCGTAGGTTTCTTCCATCACCTGGCCGCCGATTATCACCGGTTGGTTCTTCAGGAACTCGGGGACTTTAAGATCCAGGGTTACATTGGTAAAAGGTGTCTGGAATCCTACCCGGGTAGGTACATTCATATTAAAAACAAACTCCTGCAGGCACTGTTTAACCTGCTTGTAATCCAGCTGGTCATAGCGAATAAAAGGAGCCAGCAGGGTATCAAAGTTGGAGAATGCCTGGGCACCAGCTGCTTCCCCCTGTAAGGTAAAGAAAAAGTTGACTATTTGTCCCAGGATGGAGCGGAAATGCTTGGCCGGGCCGCTGGCCACCTTGCCCCGCACACCTTTGAATCCTTCCATAAGCAGGTCCTGGATATCCCAGCCCACACAGTAGGCTCCCAGGATGCCCAGATCATGGATATGAAAATCTCCCCTGGTGTGGGCTTCTTTGATCTCAGGAGGGTAAACCTGATTCAGCCAGTACTGGGATACTATAACGGAGGATATATGGAAATTCATGCCCTGCAGTGAGAAGGTCATGTTGGAGTTCTCTTTGATACGCCAGTCGTTTTTCTCTATATAATCAGCAATTATTTTATTGTTAAATAAAAGCTGGCTGGTTTCGCGGAGATCTTGATGCTGCTTGCGGTATAGAATATAGGCCTTGGCAGTTTTGTAGTGGCCGTTTTTGACCAAAACCCGCTCTACCAGATCCTGAATCTTTTCTACGGTGGCAATCTCTTCATCATCCATATACTGGGCTATCTCCACAACCTTTTCGGTTAATTCCACCGCGGTCTGGTAGTCCTTGCCTCCTACTGCCTGGGCGGCTTTCCAGATAGCTTTGGTGATCTTTTCTTTTTCAAAGGGTACAATGCTTCCATCGCGTTTCTTGATCTTAGTAATATCCACTCCACCATCCTCCTTTGTTAAAACCACAATATATTGTGGTGCATACTACACCAGACTACTATATTATGTGTATGATCATTATAGGGTTTCACAACCTTTCCGGTCAAACCAGAACTTTTTCTAAAATAAGCATTTCAAGCTGCTTTCGAGTTTATTTATGCTCCCACGTTGTTTTTTGTAAGAATTCTATGAAAAGTGAGGATATTAATGGAAAAATAAACGTCGATTCCGGGCTCTGTATGCTGATATTAGAAGTATTATCTGGCAGCAGCCGGTCCATAATTTATTCTTCTATATGGGACAATATGGTTCCTTCGCACTTTGGTCACAAAAAAACCGGGACTAATATGATCCCGGTTTAAAGGAACTAATTGTCGAAGCCTATTCTGTCTCCCTAAATGCCGGTTGCTTTGCGTTCCATGAGAGCCTGTACTTTAAGAGGCAGGCCAAATAGATTAATAAAACCTTCGGCATCCTTATGGCTGTAGATTTCGTCGGCACCGAAGGTAGCGAGATCTTCACTATATAAGGAATAAGGTGAGGTGGATGCCACCGCTTCACAGCTGCCCTTGTACAGTTTAACCCGCACGGTACCAGTCACGGTTTTCTGGGTTTCATCGATAAAGGCATCCAGGCACTTTTTCAGCTTGCTGAACCAGTTGCCGTCATAAACCAGTTCGGCATATTTGATGGCTACCTGTTCTTTAAACTGCAGGGTGCGGCGATCCAGGGTCAGTCGTTCCAGTTCATCATGAGCAGCATGCAGGATGGTCCCTCCCGGGGTTTCGTACACTCCCCGGGACTTCATGCCCACCAGGCGGTTTTCCACGATGGTAACTATCCCCACTCCATTGGCGCCTCCCAGGCGGTTTAGTTCGGTTAATAGTTCTACCGCACCGTATTTTTGGCCATTCAGGGATACGGGAATACCTTGCTCGAATCCTATTTCTACATAGGTAGGCTTATCAGGAGCCTGTTCCGGTGGAACGGTCAATATTAGCAAATCATCGGGACGTTCATTGGCGGGATCTTCTAACAGCCCGCCTTCATGGGAGATGTGCCATAAATTGCGATCCCGGCTGTAGATCTTTTCTTTGGTTACCGGTACTTCGATGCCGTGGGCAGCCGCATATTCAATGGCATCCTCCCGGGAGCGGATATGCCATTCCCGCCAGGGAGCAATAATCTTCAAATCAGGATTTAAGGCTTTTATCCCCAGTTCAAAGCGCACCTGATCATTGCCCTTGCCGGTGGCTCCGTGACAAATCGCATCAGCGCCTTCTTGTTCAGCTATTTCTACTAATTTTTTAGCGATCAAAGGCCGGGCAAAGGAGGTTCCCAAAAGATACTTTTTCTCATAGACGGCCCCGGCCTTCAGCACCGGCCAGCAGTACTGGGTTACGAACTCTTCCACCAGATCCTCCACATAAATTTTGGAGGCACCTGATTTGATAGCTTTTCTCTTTACCGGTTCCAATTCCTCTCCCTGCCCCAGGTCAGCACAGAAAGCGATAACTTCGCAGCCATAATTCTCTTTCAGCCAGGGAATAATGATGGAAGTATCCAGGCCGCCTGAATAAGCTAAAACTACCTTTTTCATATTTTTTCACCTCATATTGCTTAAAACTTTGCTAAGATGCTGGCTAACTCTTGGTTCCCGATTTCTTCTAAATCATATCTTACCCGGAGGGCGGGTTTATCTAAATGCATAATGCGCCTTAGATCTATAGGAGTGCCGATTATCACCAACTCTGCCGGTGAGTTATTAATGGTTTTTTCCAGTTCTTCGATCTGAGTTTTCCCATAGCCCATGGCGGGCAGAAGCTTGGACAGGTGGGTATACTTGGCAAAGGTATCACGGATAGATCCCACTGCATAGGGGCGGGGATCTATTAGTTCAGCCGCTCCCAGTTTCTCTGCCACTATAACTCCTGCTCCATAAGCCATATCTCCATGGGTAAGAGTAGGCCCATCTTCCACTACCAGAACTCTTTTTCCGGCTATTGCTTCCGGATCGTCAACGGTTATGGGGGAATTGGCCATGATTATCCTGGCTTGGGGATTGATGGTTTCAATGGTTTTTTTGACTTTCTCCACATCTAAAGGATCGGCAGAATCTACCTTGTTGATTATAGCTATATCCGCCCTTCTAAGATTAGCTTCCCCAGGGTGATAGGTGGTTTCATGACCGGCCCGGTGAGGATCCACCACTACAATATGCAAATCGGTATTATAAAAAGGCAGATCATTGTTGCCGCCATCCCAAATGATCACATCGGCTTCGGCCTCTGCCTGGCGCAGGATTTTTTCGTAGTCGATGCCGGCATAAACTACTAAACCAAGGTCGATATGGGGTTCATATTCTTCCCGCTCCTCGATGGTACAGTTATGTATATCCAGATCCTCATAGCAGGCAAATCTCTGCACCACTTGTGCTTCCAGATTGCCGTAAGGCATGGGGTGACGGACGATAACCACCTTCTTGCCCATTTGGCTGAGGACTTTAGCACAATAGCGGGTGGTCTGGCTTTTGCCGCTGCCGGTTCTGACAGCAGTAACGGCCAGTACCTTAGTCCGGGATTTTAACATGGTATTATCCGGTCCCATAAGGCGAAAATCAGCCCCACAAGCTAATACCTGGGAAGCCTTGTGCATGACATATTCATGGGAAACATCACTGTAAGCGAAGACTACTTCGTCCACCTGATATTTTTTTATTAAATCGGGCAGTTCTTCTTCGGCATATATGGGGATGCCGTCTGGATATTTCTCCCCGGAGATACTGGCCGGGTACACACGGCCTTCAATATCCGGGATCTGAGTAGCCGTAAAGGCTACTACCTCGTAGTCATCATTGTTACGGAAATAGGTGTTAAAATTGTGAAAATCCCGGCCGGCTGCTCCCATAATGATTACGCGCTTCTTGGTCACTCCTCTTCCCCCTTATCTTTTGCATTAAACGAAAATATCTCAATATCTTTTCGTTTTATCCAACCCTGTTTTTCATAAAATCCCTCCACCTCAGGATTGGTCTTCAAAACAAAAAGATGAATTTTATCTGCCTTTAATGCCTTCAGCTGCTTTACCGCTTCCTGCAGCAGTTTTTTCCCGTAGCCCTGGCGGCGAAAATCTTTATGTACCACTAAATGATATATGTAGCCTCGTCGTCCGTCAAATCCTCCCAAAACCGTGCCGATTATGGAATCTTGATATTTCAACACCAGGCAGGTGGTGGGGTTTCTTTGCATAAAGGCGGTCAAAGATATCTCGTCATCTCCGGGTCCCAAGCCTACCCCGGGAGTATCTTGCCACAATTCCAGCATATAAGGTATATCAGTTTGTCTTGCTAATTCAATAGTGATACTTTCCATAGCACCGTTATCTACATGGTTAAAGCCATTATGGCCTTGTGAGCATGCAGGCGATTTTCTGCTTCCTCGAATACCGCCGATTGAGGTCCATCCATGACCTCGTCGGTTATCTCCTTGCCGCGCTTGGCCGGCAGGCAGTGCAGTACAATAGCATCCTTATTGGCCAGGGACATCAGGCTCTGGTTTACCTGGTATTTTACAAACTGCTGTTCCTTTTCTTCAGCTTGATCCTCCTGTCCCATGCTGGCCCACACATCAGTATATACTATATCGGCGTCGCGAACCGCTTCCGCCGGGTCATTGACCACCCATAGTTTGGCTCCGGTGGCCTGGGCATCCTCCTGGGCCAGGCTTAATACTTGGGGATTGGGTTCAAAGCCAGGAGGACTGGCGATCACCACATCCATGCCTACCTTAGCCCCGCCGAACAGCAGGGAATGGGCCACATTATTGCCGTCCCCAACAAAGGCTAGTTTCAGACCCTTTAAGCGCCCTTTGTGTTCCTTGATGGTCATCAGATCACCGATGACCTGGGTGGGATGCAGCAGATCAGTAAGTCCATTAATGACAGGAATATCCGCCCATTTAGCCAGTTCCAGAACTTCCTCATGATCAAAGGTGCGAATCATGATGCCATCCAGCATGCGGGATAGTACCTGGGCGGTATCCTTTATGGTCTCACCGCGACCCAGCTGGATATCGCGAGGACTTAAAAACAGGGCATGCCCGCCCAGCTGGTACATGCCTACCTCAAAGGCTACCCGGGTACGGGTGGAAGACTTTTGGAATATCATACCCAGGGTCTTGCCAGCCAGGTGATGGTGAGGTATCCCCTGTTTTTGCTCCCTTTTGAGAGTTGCTCCCACTTCCAGTATGTAAGCTATCTCATCCGGGGTAAAATCGTGGATACTGATGAAATCCCGGCCTCTTAACGAGTTATTTATCTCCTGCATATTTACCGCTCCTTTCCTTTTATGCATCCCATTCTTTCAGGGCTTCCCTGAAAATGGCCAGGGCTTGGTTGATTTCGGTCTGATTAATAGTCAGCGGCGGTACAAAGCGTACCACATTAGTTCCCGCTCCTACCAGCAGGAGGCCCTTTTTCATGCATATATTGATCAATTCCTTGACCTCAGCGGAAAACTCCACTCCTATCAGCAAACCACGCCCGCGAATCTCTTTTACCCGCGGATCATTGATTTTTTGTATGCCTTCCCGCAGCTGCTTGCCTTTTTCTTTCACATCGTTCAGGAATTCTTCCTGATTGATGATGTCTATTACCTGATTGGCTACGGCGGTAGCGAGAGGATTACCGCCAAAGGTAGCGGCATGATCGCCAGGAGCAAAGCCGGCTGCCACCTGAGCTGTAGTAAGCATGGCGCCGATGGGAAATCCGCTGCCTAATCCCTTGGCCAGGGTTAGAATATGAGGTGTTACCCCGTATTGCTGGTAGGCAAAAAGGGTTCCGGTGCGGCCGATACCACACTGGACTTCATCAAAAATCAGCAGTATTTCAGCTTGATCACAAATATGTTTCAGGCTGCGCAAAAAAGTGAGATCAGCCGGATGAATGCCTCCCTCTCCTTGAATGGGCTCCACTATAATGGCACAGGTGTTGTCAGTTATAGCCTGTTCCACTGCGGGGAGTTTGTTGTACTCCACATATTTGAAACCTGGTACCAGGGGACCGAAACCTTCATGATATTTGGACTGACCAGTGGCAGTCAAAGCCCCCATGGTACGCCCGTGAAAGGAGTGTTCAAAAGCGATAATCTCAGTTTTATAAGCCTGCTTTTTCCGGTAAAAATACTTGCGGGCCAGTTTAAGGGCGGCTTCATTGGCTTCGGCACCGCTGTTGCAAAAAAAGGCCTTATCCAGTCCAGAACTGGCGGTCAGCTTTTCTGCCAGTTCCACCTGAGGGGGTATCCAGTAAAGATTGGACACATGCCACAAGGTCTGGGCTTGATTTTTCAAGGTGGTGAGAACTGGTTCCGGACAGTGTCCCAGGGAACAGGTAGCAATGCCGCCCACCATGTCCAGGTACTGTTTGTTATTGGCATCCCATACATAACTGCCTTTGCCCTTCACCAGGGCAATAGGGAAACGGCCATAATTATTTATCAATACCTCCTGGCCTCTGTTCATCCATTCCTGATTGGTCATCCATCCTTCCTCCATTTCTCACTAATCACTCGTATCCCGGGTATTATTATCTTATGACACAGATAGACGCTGCAACTTTAATAGTAGCATAGCGAACACCGGAAGTCCCCCAAGGGGGATGATTTAAGATAACACAGATGATACATATTATAGATAAGAAGTATATAGACTCTTCTTCGGGCACTACTTATGCTGGCCATCATTCACTGTTAAGATTACCCAGGCGTTAAAGCAACAAATTAATAAACCGATTAAAAGATAATCATAATAATCTGCGTAAATCTGCGTCTGAAGCTAGCCATTTACGACCATGGTGCCAATCCCTTCGCGGGTGAAAATCTCTAAAAGGATGGAATGGGGCACCCGGCCATCAATAATGTGGGTTCGCCCTACTCCTCCGGTAACTGCCTGGACACAGCAACTTACCTTGGGAATCATCCCCCCGGCTATAACTCCCTGGTCAGTCAGCCTGGGAACATCACTTACTTTCAAAACTGATATCAGGCTGCTGCTGTCATCGGGGTTCTGCAGGAGCCCGGGTACATCAGTAAGCAGTACCAGCTTGTCAGCTTGTATGGTTACTGCTACTGCCGCCGCTACCAGGTCCGCATTTATATTATAGGTCTGTTGCTTATCATCAATGCCGATAGGAGCAATTACTGGTATATAGCCATTTTCTATTACTGTCTCTATGATTTGCGGATTTATGCGCCGGACCTCACCCACATATCCCAGTTGACCGCTGTAATCAACCGGTCCGGCCTCTATCAGGTTCCCATCCTTGCCGGATAACCCTATGGCTTTGCCGCCGCTGGCATTCAACCCGGCTACAATTTCTTTGTTTACTTTACCGCCCAGAACCATTTCTACTACTTCCATGGTGGCTGCATCGGTGACTCGCAGGCCGTTCACAAATTCACTGGAAATATTTAAGCGCTCCAGCAGGCGGTTGATTTCAGGGCCGCCTCCATGCACTACAATCGGACGCATGCCCACATAATGCATTAAGACAATATCTTGCATAACCTTCTGCTGCAGGTGGGAGTCGGTCATAGCGGCTCCGCCATACTTGATAACTACTTTTTTGCCGTAAAAATCTTTTATGTAAGGCAGAGCTTCTACCAGTATTTCCGCCTTTTCCATTGCCGAAGCTATCATTTTCTTCCCCCCTTAGGCTATATTTTCTCGATGCAGGAAGAAACAGTCCTTTCTTGCACAAGAAAGAATCTCTTATGTGTCATTGCGAGCCCCCGTAGGGGCGTGGCAATCTCATTCAGAATATCCGGTAATCCCCGTTAGAGATCGCCACGTCGCTTTGCTCCTCGCAACCTTTATCGTACCCGCAAGGGTACATCGGTAGTCCTTTAGGGCGATGACAAGTTCGTAATTCTTTTGCACAGCATCCCGTACAAGAAAGAAGCAGCCCTCTTGCATTTTCCTTCTCAATTTCCTAACTGCGATAGGAGGCATTGATCTTCACATAGTCATAGGACAGATCACAGCCCCAGGCCACAGCCATCTCATTTCCGGATTTAAGATTAACGGTTATCACCACCGGATCTTTGTCTAGTTCCTGCCGGGCCCGGTCCTCGTCAAAGGATAATCCCACCCCGTTTTCGGCCATCTTTTCCTTACCCAGATAGATGTCTACCCGGTTAGGGTCAAAGACCGCCCCGGAATAACCGGCCGCAGCTAAAATACGTCCCCAGTTGGCATCCTGGCCAAATACCGCTGCTTTGGCCAGATTGGAGCCGGTAATGGACCGGGCTATTTGCCGGGCAGTTGCCTGGCTGGGCGCCTCGATAACCCGCACCTCGATCATGCGGGTAGCTCCTTCCCCGTCCCGGGCTATCATTTTGGCCAGTGCTATCGCCACTTCCTGGAGGGCTTCCTGGAAGACCTGGTAATCCTCACTGTCAGGATTGTTAATGAGAGGATTGCCGGCTAAACCGTTGGCAAGAATTAGGGCCATATCATTAGTAGAAGTATCCCTATCTACACTGACCATATTAAAAGACTGATCTACCGCGGCCCGGAAGGCTTTGTCTAAGCATTTGCTGTCAATAGCAGCATCTGTTGTAAAAAAGGCCAGCATGGTGGCCATGTTAGGATGTATCATGCCCGAACCTTTGGCTATGGCGCCAATGCGTACCGGTTTTCCTTGCAGTTCTATTTCCACCGCTATTTCCTTGCTTACTAAATCGGTAGTCATTATGGCCTGGGCGGCATTATGGCTGCCGTCCGGGCTGAGCTGGGCAGCCGCCGTTTTGATACCCTTTTCGATTTTATCCATGCACAGCAAAACCCCGATAACCCCGGTAGAGGCCACCAAAACATCATGGGGATCTATGTTAAGGCACTGAGCTGTTATCTTGGCCATTTGCAGGGCATCATGCCAGCCCTGTTCACCGGTACAGGCATTGGCATTACCGCTGTTGACCACAATGGCCTGAGCCTGGCCGTTAGCCAGATGCTGGCGGCTTATGTCCACACAGGCCGCCCGCACCACATTGGTAGTAAAAGTACCGGCGGCGGTACAGGGCACTTGGGAATAAATCAGTGCCACATCCTTTTTATCCTTCTTCTTAATATCAGCATAAACTCCCTGGGCGAGAAAACCCTGGGGAGCCGTAACGGATCCAGTAATCTTTTTCATAATGTTCTCTCCTCGTACTAAAACCTTTATTTTACGGATGTACCCCCGGGAAAAATAACCCGCGGGTTTCCGGCAAGCCAAACATTATGTTCAGGTTCTGAATCGCCTGCCCGGAAGCTCCTTTAGTCAGGTTATCCAAAGCTGAGATCAATATTACCTGGCCGCTGGCCTCGTTCACATGAACGCCTACGTCCAGGAAGTTGGTGCCGTAAACCCATTTGGTGTGGGGAAATACTCCTTCCGGCAGTATCCTGACAAAGGGTTCTGCTCCATAGAATTCCTCCAGAACACTGCGTACCTGAGATAGCCTGGCTCCGGGTCGCAAGCGGGCATATATAGTACTTAAAATACCCCGGTTCATTGGTACCAGGTGAGGGGTAAAAATCATTTCCACCTTGGTACCGGCAGCCAAGCTCAACTCCTGGGCGATTTCCGGTCCGTGCCGATGATCACCCACTCCATAAGCTTTAATGCCTTCGTTGACTTCGCAAAAATGACTGCTGGGCTTGGGAGATTTACCGGCACCGGTAACCCCCGATTTTGAGTCTATTATGATGCCCTGGCTTTCCAGCACTCCGGAGTTCAGCAGCGGAGCCAGAGGCAATATGGCACTGGTTGGATAACAACCCGGATTGGCCACTATAGAGGCCTGGCGGATTTTATCCCGGTACAGTTCAGGCAGTCCGTACACCGCATCTGCCAGCAGGTAGGGTGCTGCATGAACCGTTTCATAATACTTCTCATACACCGCCGCATCTTTTAAACGAAAATCTGCCCCTAGATCAATGCATCGGACCCCGCTGGAAACAAGCTCCTGCACCATAGGCACCGACAGCCCATGGGGAAGGGCCAGAAAAGCAACCTGGCAGCTCTGCTTGATTTGATGGAGATCAGTAGCCGCTAAGGTCAGATCATAAAATCCATCTAAATGTGGATATACCTGGCTGATTTTCCTGCCAGTGTTCTCCGTCGAAGTAATTATTTCTACTTTTACTTCATCTCTTCCGGCCAGAAGGCGCAAGAGGTCAGCGGCGGTATATCCGTCTCCGATTATAGCTGCTTTGATCATGGGTGAGACCTCCTTAGTTCATGGGGCGGTTTTAGTATACTTATTAGTAAACTTAAATAATTATACATACCCCTGAATATATTATCAAGCATAAAATAACTATTAGTGATAAATCATGTTAGTCCCCTTTGTTTAATTATGAACTTGCAGAGGGAAATAAAAAACCGCCGGCATGCCGGCGGTAAACACTATCATATTTTTATTCTACTGGTACAAAGTCTTCCTTACTGGCCCCGCACTCAGGGCATACCCAATCATCGGGAAGATCTTCAAAACTGGTTCCTGGAGCTATGTCCTGGTCTGGATCACCTTCGGCTGGGTCATATATGTACCCGCATATGGTGCATTCGTAAGATTCGGAAACCACAAGATCCGACATTATAATATCCCTCCTCGGTAATCATCATTGTTACGATTGATGGCAATCATCTTCCTTAGATAATCTACACGGAACCTGATTCCTTTATACCGCGAAGATCGCTAATGGGCAATCTTCGCCCGTGAGCAGGATAAAATACTGTGGCTCCTTTATTAATCAGCAGTTCCCAGCTGGAAGCTATCTGGGCGGGCTGCTCAGCGAAAATGGGAAAATTAGTACGACGGGAAAAATTCATAGCCAGGTCACCTACTATAGCTTGGCCATCCTCCAGTAAAACCGATAAGGACCCGGGGGTGTGTCCAGGAGTAGGAATGATTATACCGGCCACCCCAAATGGGGTTAGGTCATACTCCTGGTCAACAGTGATTTCCACTTTGGTTTTAGCAAAGCCCAGTATCCTGGTACTGTGCCGTCCTAACCAGCTTACCATGTTACCCAGAAGATTAGTCCCTGGAGGTATAACCACTTCTCCTGCTTCTATAATGCTGGCCTCCCGGGGATGAGCCAGGACCGGACTGGCGCACATACTCTTGATCTGAGCCAGACTGCCCACATGGTCAAAATGGGCATGGGTTATTATTATCAGTTTTATGTCCTGGGGGTCAATGTCCAGCCGGTCCAGTTGTCTTCTGAACGACCTGGCCATTGACTGTCGTCCGGCATCCACCAGTATCCACCCCTGAGCAGCTTGGATGAGATAACAGTTGGTATAAGACAGGGGCACTGTAATTACTTTCATAACCTTCTCTCCCCATTATTTAAAGAAGTTCCTGTATTCTTCTTCCTTAAAACCAGTCAGCACCTGCCCCCCTCTCACCATAATCGGCCTTACTAGGAGGCGGGGATTGGCTGCCAGCAGGTCTAAAGCCTGCTGTTCATCCAGATGGTCAGCCTTAACTCCCAATTTCTTAAAGGCTGCTCCCTTGGTATTCAGCATTTGCACCAGCGTGGAATGGTTTAATTCCGCCAGTTGCTTATATTCCTGCTCCCCCAGAGGTTGTTTGATTAGGTCGCGGTATTGGTAAGAGACACCGTGGTCATCCAGCCAGGCCTTGGCTTTCTGGCAGGTTTTTCAATTGCTGACACAGTAAAAAACGGTTGGCTGCATATTTCACCTCCTAATTCCGTTTCCTTATTTATAATCCATAGCTCGTACTCGATGCAAACAGTAAAAAGCAAAACAGGCTGCATCATTAAAGCTACAGCCTGTTTTCCTTTATAATTTATGATTTCTTTATCTGCCCGCAAACTGGGGCTTTTCTTTTTTCAAAAAAGCCTCCATCCCTGTTTTCTGGTCGTCAGTGGAAAAGCATAAGCCAAACAAATCTGCCTCAATTCCCATAGCCGTCTCGATATCAGTTTGCATCCCCTGATTAATGGCGGCTTTGGAGAATTGCACCGCCAGGGGCGCATTGGCCATGATTTTGCGGGCCAGCTTCTTGGCCTCATCCAATAACGTTTCGGCAGGATAGATATGATTAACCAGTCCTATCCGGTAGGCCTCTTCAGCGGAAATTACCTCACCAGTGAAAATCAGTTCTTTGGCCCGTCCTTCCCCTACCAAGCGGGGCAGTCGCTGGGTTCCGCCAAAGCCTGGCGTGATGCCCAGTCCTACCTCGGGCTGACCAAAGCGGGCTTTCTCCGATGCCAGGCGCATATCAGCCGCCATAGCCAGTTCACAGCCCCCGCCCAGAGCGAAACCGTTTACTGCTGCAATTACCGGCTTGGCCATGACCTCTATCTTGCGGAAAACATTTTGGCCTAGCTGGCCAAAGCTTCTGCCCTTTACAGCATTGAAAGGCTGCATTTGTTTAATATCGGCGCCGGCCACAAAAGACCGGTCTCCTGCTCCGGAAATAATTAAAACTTGGATTTCGTCATCATTACCGATATCATCAACAGCGGTACCTAATTCCTGGAGCAGTTCTTCATTCAAGGCATTCATGGCTTCCGGACGGTTGATGTACAAGATGCCCAATCCATCCTCTTTTTCCAGCAAAAGATACTTATAGGACATATATTCCCCCCCTTTTTATATTGATTAAATTATATTGAAACTCCAATTTTATTTCTAGAAACTGTAACCAAATTCTCCAGGTATCATAATCTAGATATTGGGTATGATAATCGATGAACAGCTAATCCGGGATCCTTGTCCCGGTAGCTTTCATATAAAGATGGGGAGAGCTTGCTCTCCCTATCTATTTTCTCTCTTTATTTGTGGTTAGTTCATAACCAGGCCGGGAATAGTTGAGCCGCACTGCCGGCAGACTCCATTATCCAAGCCAATTATGGTGGTTTGGTAAAAGTGGCGCTCTACCAGCAGCTGCCCGCATACCGGGCAGTAGGTTGGGTTGCTTTCCGGGCTGATATTGCCCAGATAGACAAACTTAAGATGCTTCTGGGCCTGCCTCTGAGCAGCTCGCATGGTCTGTTCCGGGGTAGGCGGTTTTTTGAATTGGTAAGCCGGATGATAGCGGGATAAATGCAGCGGTATCATAGGGTTAATGGAAGCCAGCCAGGCAGCCAGGGAGTCAATTTCCTCCCAGGAATCATTTTCGCCGGGAATTATTAAAGTGGTTACCTCCACATGGGTACGCGAAGCAGCCTGCTCAACCCGCTCTTTAACTGCCGCTAAACTAGCCTTGCACAACCGGCGGTAAAAATCATCCTTAAATGCCTTCACATCTATGTTCATAGCCCCTACATATGGCAGCAGTTCTTCCAGGGGTTTCTCTTCGATGTGCCCATTGGTTACCAGCACCACCTGCTGACCATGTTCATGCAGAAGCCAGGCACAGTCCCGCACGTATTCAAACCATACCGTAGGTTCATTATAGGTAAAAGCTACTCCAATGGAACCCTGCTGTTGACAGCGCTGAGCCAGCAGCAGCAATTCTTCTGGAGGCACATACCGGGTTGCCGGATCCTGATGGGCTATGGCATAGTTCTGGCAAAAGGGACAAGCCAGGTTGCAGCCAAAGGTTCCCACCGACAGTATCAGGCTCCCCGGGTAGAAATGATAAAGGGGTTTCTTCTCTATAGGATCAAGGGCCAGAGAACTGACCTGTCCATAGTTGAGAGAGTACAGAGAACCCTGTTCATTAACCCGCACCCGGCAAATGCCTTTTTGCTCCGGCTTGAGCAGGCATTGATGAGGACATAAGCGGCACCTGACCTTCTGGTCATCTTCCGCTTGGTAATACAGAGCTTCCTTCCGGGCCAATCTATTTCCTTCCTTCCAGTACAAGTTCTAAACGTCCCCTGATCATATGCAATGGCTGAACAACCAGGGCTCGGCAACAGTTTTAGCCTGTAAGCAGGGGTATTAGCCGGGAGTGACGTACGACGAGCCCTTGCAACTCACGGCGTTACTGAGGGCTGCGAAACGGAGCGAGAAACAGGAGGTTTCGAGCCGCGAGTACTGAGTCTATGGATGCCGAATTACGAGCGGTCCCCTTCGCACCGAAGTAAGCCGATGTGTTGCGGGCGAGGGGGCCCGGAGCAAGCCGGCTAATACCCATCTGTTCCGGATATCACTCCCGCTTAAGCTGGGCAGCTATGTTTCATTCATCTTGGCCTGTTCTACAGGTGACAATTGCGCCAACCGCATCCTGTCATCAGGCGGTATCAGGTGTAGCGGATGACTTCAAAGCGCTCTATGGAATAATCTTCATCGGGTCTGATGCCCGCTTTTTGGCAGGCAATACGGAGCTGCTCCTCTACCGTATCGACTCCTTCCAAATCGGGAAGCAGCAAACCCCGGCGGCTTCCTTTGGTTACAATCACTCCATAGCGTTTGGGATCCAGCTGATCCCGGGTGGCGGGTTCAGGCTTGCCTAGTATATCCACCGAATAAACCAAATCATCCAGTTCATGTTCTTCCACCGGCAAAAAGCGAGGATCCCGGGTGGCGGCACTGATGGCATTACCGGCAATTTCCTCGGCTAAATTGCCATAGGCAGGATTTATGGTGCCAATACAGCCCCGCAGCTGGCCGTGCTTTTTCAAGGATACAAAAGTACCGGCCATTTCATGACGCAGGTATTCCATTTCCTCGGGAAGCTTGGGCTGGGGCTGGTTAGTAATATAACTCTCAATTATCATCCGGGCCCACTTTACCGGCGGGCTTTCCTGCCGGCGCAGCTTGTCCTGCTTTCGACGCTGCCCATCCTGGAGCTGCAACAGCAGTGATGCCCGGGCAGATCCCGGCTTAAACCCGGCGGTTAAATAACCTACTCCAAAGGGTCCTTCGTAGCTGAAAACCTGGGGCTGAAAATCAATTCCATCCAGGGCTCCCAGCATTATTATTATGGAGCGATAGCCACATTCACCCGCATTACTGCATAAAGTATCGGGCAGGTTTATAATACCCTCCACATCTCCGGCTCCAAGCAAATCCCGGATGGTCTGGTCAAAGACCGGCCCATCAGGATGGTATTGGTACGGCCCATCATCTTTTAGACGGTGGGACATATCGCCGGAGGCCAGAATGGCTATCCTACGGCCTGTTTTTTCGGCCGCCTTTTGCAATACATGGCCGAACTGGTACAGCTGGATGTTAGGAAGAAAAGCTATGCTGATGGCAATAATACGCACATCGGTTAATCCAGCTGCCTGCAAGTAATACAGGGGCACCAGGATACCATGGTCTAAATCGGGATTAAGCCGGTACCTTTGCGCAATGTCCTGGTCCAGAATAACAAAAGGCAGGTTATCATCTGCTGATTGTGCAGCGATTTCCTTTAACAATTCCAGATCATTGCTCAACTGCCATTTCTGTTTAGCCCCAAAATTGGTCAGATCTCCCCTCAGTACAGGTTGTCCCAAACTGGACAGAGCATCAGCGAATACATTTCCATGGGGGGTCAAAAATATGATCGTTTCCGGTTCACTAGCCGCTAATTCCCGGGCTAAACTCTGTAATCCATCCACGGTCGACTGTACCTCTCTGATGCGCGATCCGCCTATTTCCGGGATAATCAAGGGCGGATGAGGGCTTAAGGCCGCGTAAGTGATCATGGGAATTCCTCCTTTAGGGCCTATTATTAGGGATAGACTATGGCAAATTCTCCGCTTTGGCTTTGGGATTTGGCTATTCCGGCGTAGATAGCATAAGCTACCTTGGCCTGATAATCCGGATCCATTAACAATTTGCCTTCTTCAGGGTTAGAAATGAAGCCAACCTCTACGATCACCGCCGGCATTTCTGTTTTCTGGGTAATATAATAACTGCCGGGCAGTGCTTTCCGTTTAGTATTCCCCAATATTCTGGTTAATTCCTCCTGTATAGCCACCGCTACCCGCTTGCCCTCTTCACTGTTTCGATCGTAAAACACCTGTGCACCCCGCCAGCGTGGACTGGGATCAGCATTGGCATGAATGCTCACGTAAAGCTTGGCTTTGGCCTGGTTAGCTTTTTCAGCCCGGCGAGTCAGATCCTGGCGCTTGCGTTCCCTAAGACTTCCCGAGAAATTTTCATCAGATAGGTCCCGGTCATCTTCCCGCACCATTACTACCAATGATCCGGCTTCACTTAAATGTTTTTGCAGCAGCTTACTTATAGCCAGAGTGATTTTGTCTTCAGTAATATTATCTCGCTTAGCACCCGGATCAAAACCGCCATGACCTGCATCTACCGCTATTACTTTGTTAGCCAGGCTGTAAGACATCACCATTTCCTGATCGGGTTGGCTGGCTACTACTCCCAGGCACAGTATCATGAATAAACCCAGGGCAGCACAAATGTTTACCAATCTTCGGGGAATAAATAGAGCTCGGTCCAGTAATCCTCTCTTTTGGCCTGGCAAAAGACTCCGAGCCAACCTTAACCCTGGCTTACAGGCTGACTTTGTCAACAGGCGATGGTCCTTAAGGGTCATTACCTTCCCCTCCTTATATGCTCCGACAAAAAGCTACTTCTTATATATGCACTTTCACCGGCATTTATAAGAAAAGAATACAAGGAAGGGGACCGTCTCGGCAGGAGGGTTAGCCGGCTCGTTCCAAGACTCCTCGCCTGCAACCCACCGGCACTTCGGTGCGAAGCGGATCGCTTCAATAAAACGGGGGCAATGTGACATGGTACCCTGGGAAAAATGACAGTAGGTTGCCATGAGCATCTTGGCGGAGGGGTCCAATATAGTCGATGAAGATGGGCGAACAAAGGAAGGTGAGAGACAGGATCCCGAGAGGGCTACAAAACGGGACGTTTTGTTTAGCCCGGTAGCCTCTGAGTCGCACATCGAGCGGTTACGATATCGTGACGACGAAACAGGTGCGGTGGTGAACCTAATGGATACAATGCAATGCTGTGAATATAGCCTTTGCCTGATTATTACCGAGACGATGTGGGCATCACCCCCTGCATAGACAGGCAGAAAAGCAAAAACCTCCTCGAATATATCGAGGAGGTTTGACTTGCGCTTTTAGCGTTTGGAGTACTGCGGAGCCTTGCGGGCTGCGTGCAGACCATACTTTTTGCGTTCCTTCATGCGCGGATCCCGGGTCAAGAACCCTGCCCGGCGTAAAGACGGCCGCAGATCGGGATTAGCCTTGACCAGCGCCCGGGCAATACCCAACCGAACCGCACCGGCTTGGCCGCTGATGCCACCGCCGTGTACACGGCACAACACATTAAAACGGCCTCCCATGCCAGTGAGCTCAAGGGGCTGCTGAACGATCAGCCGGCTGGTTTTGTTCGGGAAATATTCTTCAAAGCTGCGATCGTTGATAATGATGGTACCATCTCCTGGCACCAAACGTACTCGGGCGACAGCTTCTTTTCTTCTTCCGGTTCCCCAGTATTGTACCTTTGCCATTGCTATCCTCCTTACCCTCTAAGCTCTCTTACTATCGGTTTCTGGGCTTGGTGCGGGTGTTCGCTGCCCCTATATACCTTGAGCTTGCGCAACATTTTGGCACCCAAGCGATTATGGGGAAGCATTCCCTTAACTGCAACCTCTATAGCCCGTTCCGGACGTTTCTGCAGTAAGGTCTTGTAATCTACCTCTTTCAAGCCACCCGGATAGCCGGTATGATGGCGTAGTTTTTTCTGTTCCAATTTTTTGCCGGTAAGCTGAATCTTTTCGGCATTAATAACAATAACAAAATCGCCAGTATCCACATGCGGAGTATAGGTAGGTTTATGTTTGCCGCGCAGGATAGCTGCTACCTCTGAGCAAAGTCTTCCCAGAGTCTGTCCTTCGGCATCAATAACAAACCACTGGCGCTCAACTTCTGCTGGCTTAGCCATAAAGGTTTTCACACGATTCCCTCCATTATCAAGTTGTGCGCTGTATGCTCATCGTGCATTTGCCAACGGGGCGGGAGACAAACACACGTTTAGAGACTTACCTTTTAATATTAGCCAAAAATATCACGGCTTGTCAATAAATATGCCGATTATTTGCCTAAAGGCTGCTCCTTAAGAATAATGTACCTCCATCAGGTATAGTCCCTGGGGCGGAGCAGTAGGTCCGGCTAGGGACCGGTCCCGGGCAGCCAAAATCCGGTCAATATCTCCAGGGGCCAGGTTGCCTCGTCCCACTTCCAGCAAGGTTCCCATAATAATGCGTACCATGTTATATAAAAAGCCATTGGCAGTGATATCTAAATACAAAAAGGGTTCAGCTTCTTCCAGACGGCAGGATAATACCTTTCTTTCAAAATTTTTTACCGATGAACCGCTGGCACAAAAGGAGCGGAAATCATGACTGCCTTCCAGACACCGGGCAGCTTCACGCATAGCCTCCAGGTTCAATTTATCAGTACACAGGAAGGCATAGTTGCGCCAGAAGGTCTGCCCCCGGTTCTTGCGATATATTTTATAGCGATAGGATTTGCTGACTGCATCAAAGCGAGGGTGAAAGCTGGCTGCCACCTCGGTGCTATGCAGCACTTTGATATCATCGGGCAGGAAACTGTTTAAGGCATACTGCCACCGGTCCGGTGGAATGGTAGCCTCAGTGTCAAAAGCTACTACCTGCCCCAAAGCATGTACTCCTGTATCGGTCCGCCCGGCAAATAGAATAGAAGTCTTCTCTCCGGTCAATCGTTCAATACACTGCTGCATTTCCGCCTGAATGGTGTGTCCATTGGCCTGAATCTGCGACCCGTGATAATTAGTGCCATCATATTCTATTATCATCTTTATACGCCGCATTATCCCACCTCTTAAAGATATGGTAGACAACAGGTTTGTCCTTAGCACCTGATGAACAGGCCACGATAAATGAAAACTTAATCCTGTCATCGCCCCCTTCGGGGACTACTGATGTTCGCTGACGCTCACAATTATTGTTGCGAGGCCGCGAAGCGACGCGGCGATCTGTTAACTCGAACCGTAAATCAACATAGAATCGAGTAGGGTGCAGCTGCAGTAGCTTGCTGCAGCAACATCCCTCTCACAGAACCGTACGTACGGGCCTCGTATACGGCTCCTGGCAAACCTTATCTTTCGTAATAGAA
>Ga0208297_1001142_pt1 | contig 30650 bp, 20 predicted proteins | sample LMS_cellobiose_e_FD_187367 | JGI IMG/M metagenome (GOLD analysis project Ga0208297, IMG submission 187367) | Rumen-fistulated moose microbial communities from Alaska, USA - LMS_cellobiose_enrichment (SPAdes) (version 2) | ecosystem: Host-associated > Mammals > Digestive system > Stomach > Rumen... | reverse complement strand
GAGGTTGCACACCATTATCCATAATTACACAAAGATGTAATTAACAAGAGGAGAGCTCTTTGAAACAAAAATGAAATACTGTGATTTCAAGAGATATTAAAAGGAAATGGTAGTTTATTAAGGGAGGATTTTGTATTGAATAATAATTCCCGCATTTTCCTCTCCCCTCCTCACATGAGCGGGCTAGAGGAAACGTATGTAAAAGAAGCTTTTGCAAGTAACTGGATAGCACCGTTAGGGCCCCATGTAACAGCTTTTGAAAAAGAAGTGGCAGCATATGCTGGGGTAAAGGGTGCCTTGGCGGTGAGTTCAGGGACGGCTGCTATTCATTTGGCTCTGCGGTTGCTGGGGGTTGGACAAGGGGACATTGTGTTTTGCTCCAGTTTGACATTTATCGGTAGTGTTAACCCTGTTCTCTATTTAGGCGCTACCCCGGTTTTTATTGATTCTGAGCCAAACAGCTGGAATATGTCGCCGGTAGCTTTGGAAAAAGCTTTTCTATGGGCAGAAAAAGCGGGAAAGAGGCCCAAAGCAGTGATTATTGTAGATCTTTATGGACAGAGTGCCGATTTTGATTCGTTGCTGGCTATTTGCAATTGCTACGGAGTTCCGGTGGTGGAAGATGCAGCCGAAGCTATGGGGAGCACATATAAAGGTAAAGCCTGCGGTACCTTGGGGAAGTTTGGAATTTATTCCTTTAATGGCAATAAGATTATTACCACCTCAGGTGGTGGCATGTTATTGTCCGATGATACAGAAGCCTTGGAGAAAGCTCTGTTCTGGGCTACTCAGGCTAGAGACAAAGCTCCCTGGTACCAGCATTCGGAAATGGGTTATAACTATCGCATGAGTAACATTGTAGCCGCTATTGGCAGGGGACAACTAACTGTATTGGATGAACGAGTTAAAGCCCGTCGGGAAGTTTTTCAACGATATAAGGAAGCATTGGGTGATATTCCCGGTGTGGGATTTATGCCGGAGGCTAGTTATGGACAAGCTAACCGCTGGTTGACGGTAATGACTCTTGATTCAAATTATACTTCGATTACCCCCATGCAGATAATAAAGACCTTAGAAGCGGAAAACATTGAAGCCCGACCGGTATGGAAGCCTATGCACCTGCAGCCGTTGTTTGCTGACTGTATGTATTTTACCCATGAGGAGGAACTAAGTGTATCTGATAGACTCTTTGACCGTGGAGTTTGTTTACCGTCAGGATCTAGTTTAACCGTTGAAGAGCAGCAGCGGGTGATAGACTGTGTAAAAAGATGTTTAACATCTAAGTAAATGAGAAAGGGCAGATGTCCATGATCTATGTAAAAAACACCCCCAATAACACCGGTGTTGCCGTTTATGGTGACCATAGGGATTTTGAGGGACTGTATGAAGCATTGCATGACATTGTGGGGAATGAGGACGAGTTTGTAAACCATGAAGTGGTACGGATTCGGGTGCTGGCGGTATGTTATGATCTACGTCATGCTATGATGGGGGACCGTGATTTTGAATTCGTTGACAATGGCATGGACGATTTTAAGATGAGAAAGCTGTCGGTGATAGCGCCGGATAAAAATGTATATCTGAAAATAAATGTGTTGTGGCCGGAGTTACTGTTTGTAATGATGGCCTTAAATGATTTTATCCTGCTTTATGCCAAAAAGAAGGCCCGGGTAAGTTATAAATCTGTTTTGGACAGGCGCAATATCTGGGATGCTTCCATTGCTCAGGTGCGTATTTTTCAGTCTATGGTGGCTAAATGTATGGAGGAGACGGTTCCCCAGGCATCCTTTACGCGCATGATGAACCTTATGAACCGGGATTACATATGGATGGACAACTATATCACTCAGTACATAGATATTTTGAACGGCCGGTTTTTGGGTTACAGCCCGGAAAAACGATTGAAGTCCATCCCTACCATGGCCAAGCGGCTGGCCGAACAGGGTAATGAGTATATGGAAGTGAGAAGTGAAGTAATTGCCGCAGCTCAGCAGTATAACTGTCCTATAGAAAATATCCGGTTTTCGGCAGATTATCCGGAGGAGATAGAGTGGTAATTTTGTATTCTCGCCTACCAAATAGATATGCCGATTAAATAATAGGGGAACAGAGTCTGTGACCAGTGTTCCCCTATCTTGCGTTTTGTAAAGGTATATCAGCAGGCAGTAATTGGGGTAGAATGATAAAAAAAGGGTGGGGGTAGGATCATGAACAGGAGACGGGTACAAGAAAAACTCGCTAATTATAATAAGGCTTTGCAGCGGCTGGATGAAGCCCTGGCGGTGGAGAATCCCAATAGCTTCATTTACGATTCGGTCATGAAGCGTTTTGAGTTTACTTATGAATTAGCGTGGCGATTGATGAAGTCGTACATTGAGTACCAGGGAGGGGCAGATGTCCGTTTTGCCCGGGATGTTTTTCGGGAAGCTTATGCTAAGGGCTTGATAAAAGAGGGGGAAGTATGGCTGCAAATGCTGCAGGACAGGAATATAAGCAGTCATACCTATAATGAAGATGAATCCAAACAGATATATGAGCGGGTTAAAGAGTATCGACAGTACTTTTTTGCCCTTGCTCAGGAAATAGAGAAGGGATTGGCATGCACGGAGGACTGAATCATCGCGTGGTAAGGGATATTTATCAGGTACTGGCTTCTTACCCGGCAGTAAAAAAAGCGGTGCTTTTCGGGTCACGAGGGCGAGGAGATTACCGGTATAATTCCGACATTGATCTGGCTGTTTATGTGGAAGGAGAAGCACCTCCTGAACTTTACCTGGATTTGGATGAGGCAGCCGGTATCTACCAGCTGGATTACATCAATATGAATACGCTTACTGATGCGAAGCTGCGGCAGGTTATTGAGACGGAAGGAGTACAGATTTATCCATAAAGGGTAGGTACACATAGCGCCGCACTTTTGCTTTGCAAAATAGCATCGCGTGGATGGGGGGAACAAAAATTAGCGGGGAAGTATGGATTTTAGTAGCATTTATTATGCTTTTTACCGGCCTGGTTATTTTACGTAGTTATTATAAATGTTGGTACGAAATTGGTTCTTTCGTACTTCGCAAATTATCTGGCCGCGAAACTGATGAGATCATTGGAGCTTTTTTTGTAATCGGAAGCGTATTAATATTTGCCGTCTTCTGTCTCTTCCTTCAACAGGGAGTAAGACAAGTATACAAATCTTTGAGTGAAGCATTCATTGTAATAATGACAATAATAGCTTTTACTATTATTTTATCGGCAATATATGGACTAATCAGACCCTACCTTGATTTTGCGAAAAGGAATGATACTAATGTAGATAATGTGGAGCAAAATGACAGAGATTCTTTTGCTAATAAAATAGTTAAATATTTGGAAATAAAAAGAATAAAATCAAAGACATTTCATGCTATGTACCATTCTTTAATAGGAATGATTGCGATTCTACCGGCTTTAGTCATTATCGGAATTATTAAATCCTCAAATGCTGCTGAATCTTTTAATAATTTGCCCTTGCTTCTCACCTTAATAGCAGTAACTTTAGCGTTGAAAAGCCTATTTATAGCTGAATCAAACTATTCTCATTGGGTACAGATTTTGTATAGTGAATCTCCTAGATTGGCCAGAAAAGAGTTAGCGAAAGAAAGTAGCCACACGAAGCAACTGGGGAAAAGCTTATGGAAATGGATACTACTGGGAGCATTAGGAATGGTAGTAGTGCTTATTGTAAGCTGGTATGTCAACTAGCTGCAAGAGGGAGAGGATACCATTGCCGATCAGTCTAAGTAATTTTGAAGAATATATAAATGACGTAATTTTGCAACGGGGATATGACTATTTTAAGGATGGCAGAGTGAGTTGGCTAGAAGCAGCCGAGCACGGTATTGAAGCCAGGGTGGAAGGCAGCGACGACTATATTGTTTCCCTTTCGCTTGACCCCAGTGGCCATATTACATATACCCACTGCAATTGTCCCTATGATGGAGGACCCTTTTGCAAGCACCAGGTGGCAGTATTCTATGCTCTGCGAGAGCTGAACGGCACTGGAGAGCTAAAAACGGAGCAAGAGGAGCCCGAGGAGTTGGCTGAAAGTCTAAGTGCTCTTTTGGACCGGTTGAATCCAGATGAGATGCGGGATATTATCCTCAGCATTGGTAAACAGCATCCGGAAATTGCTCAAGCTTTGCTGGCCCAATATGCTGCTCCGGGAGAAGAAATAGCGGCTTGCCGAAAACTGATGCAGAAGTATATACGTAAAGCTAAACGCCATGGCTATATTGAGTGGCCACATGCTGCCGACGCTGTCACCGGCATTGTTATAACCCTGGAAAAAGCCGAAGATAGATTGGATAAGGATGATTATACCACAGCTATAGGGTTGATTCTGGCCGCTTTGCCGGTAGCGGTGGATATGCTGCAGTATTGTGATGATTCTGACGGTGATGTAGGCCAGGTTATTTACGATAGCTTGGAAATTCTGGATCATGCTGTACTGTTAGCTGCTGAACACCTGGGAGTAGCAGAGCAAAAAAGCGTCATGACTTCCATACTAAAAGAAGCCCTTAACAAACGCTATGACAACTGGGAAGATTGGCGCTATGACTTGTTAAACATTTGCGTTTATTTTGCTGCTACTCCAGTGCTGCGCCAGGAATTAGAAAATGTGCTGATGACTCTCCAGGAGAGTCTAGATGAGGGAGATCAGTATGGCCAAACCCGGCTTAAAAACATACAGTTAGCAATTATAGAGAGTTTCGATGATGCCCAGCGGGTAGAAGAATTTATTTTAACTAATGTTTCCCATAGTGACTTTCGTGAAAAGGCCATTCAAATAGCTATGCAAAAACAGGATTATGATAGAGTTGTACAACTTGCTCTAGAGGGCGAACAGGCAGATAGCAGGTATGCAGGTTTGGTCCATAAATGGAGGAGGTATCGTTACCTGGCTTATGAAAAACTGGGGGATGTGGATAACCAACGCCAATTAGCCTTGCTTCTGATATATGAGCGGGATTTCGAATACTTTGGGAAATTGAAGGCCCTTTACTCGTCCCAAGAATGGCCAGAAGTGGTTGAGGAAATACTGAAGGAATTTGAGAAGACAGCTTATCCGCCGGAGATATATGTGAACATTCTCATAGAAGAAAAACTATTTGAACAATTGTTACGCTATTGCCAGCGCTATCCCGATAAAATCATAAGCCTGTATAGCTACTTGGTAGAGGATTATCTAGATGAAGTCAGCTTTTTGTTTAGAAAGCATATCGAAAATGAGGCCCGACGCGCCAACCAACGCAGCAAATACCGGCAGGTCTGCTCTCTAATTAGGGATTACAGAGAGGCCTGTGGTGCTGACGATGCCGACCGAATTATTGCCCAATTAAAACAAAGCTACGCCCGGCGCCCGGCTTTTATAGAGGAGTTGGGTAAATTGTAAGGGATGAAGGGAAACACAGATTATCATAAGTGAGGATAACACTGTATCACTATTGACTAATTTTGGATTATAATGTTAACAAGCAGCTCTGAAATGACTTCTAAGGAGTGATATAGTGAAAAAGATTCTAGTGGTAACCTTGCTAATGTTATTCCTGTTCCCAACCACAGCCCTAGCTAGTTCGATGATGGTACTCATTGATGTTACTTCCCCATTTGCTCCCGGCGGTGCATGGAAGGCAGTTATAGTTGGCAGCGGCAGTAATTTAAATGAGACTCGTTTTACTGTTGACCCGGTTATTGAAAATGGACGCACCTTGGTACCCTTACGGCAGGTAGCCAATGCATTGGGTTACGAAGTTCAATGGGATGCTCCCAATAAAAAAATTACCCTTTTGGGTCATAACCTCCAAGAAGAGGATGTCACTCTTACCATGAAGATTGGCAACAATCAGGCCACGGTTAATTCCCAGACTGTAACCATGGATGTCCCTCCTAAAATAATTAATAACTCAACCATGATTCCTCTTCGTTTCGTATCAGAATCTATGGGTTATTTTGTGAAGTATGTGGATGGAATTATTTATATTACCAACTATGAGCTTTTGAATGATACGGACTTCCCCAGCGAATCTGATCCAAATTGGGTAAAGGTAAGTGCTACGAAGAGCCAGTTAAAAAAAGATGGCCAAACTGCTCGTGGTATTAAACTGGGAGACACTTTAGACACAGTTATTAAAGCTTATCCCCGAGGGAATAAGTATTCGTCCAACTTTTCCGATGTGCTCTATTACGACAGTACTATTCCCTATAACACAGAGAGTAAGGGAATAGTATTTGACTTCGATAAAGGAGTAGTAACAGCTATATATACTGCTAATCAGAAACCCAGTAATGCCAAATAGGGTTTTAAGGCACAATAATTAGGATACGGAATTATGACGCCCTGAAAGCTCTCGCTTTTAGGGTGTCTTTTTTACGTTATTGACGCAGAATAATAAGATGTGTTAAATCTGCACTATATGACTTAAAATAAAAGGGGTTTACGTAGTCTATTACCATGCAGTATTCAACTAACTTGTCATCATTAGGAGAGGGGAAGAACCGTGGCCTCTAAAAAGTCTGGTAAACTCAATCCCAAAGTCGATAAAATACCTATTGGAAGAACCAACCACTATCTTCTGATTATAGCTTTTATGGCAGCCGGGTTGCTAGTATTCTTACCGCCATTTTTCCGGGGGCTATTTTTTAATCCAGAAATGTATATCATGCATATTGCAACTGCTCTAGTGTTAGGACTGATAGCGTTTGTACAGTGGCAGTCTAGAGAGCTCGTTTTTCCTCGAACTCCGTTAGATTGGGCTGCTTTAGCATTCACCGGGGCTTATTTTGTTTCGCTTATCGGAGCAGTTCACCCGGGGGAGGCTTTTTATGGTTTTCTGAGGATACTGAATTACTTAGCTATCTACTGGATAATTAGTCGGGTGGTAAAATCCTGGCGGGGTATAGAATATATAGTTAAAATATTACTGGCAGCTGGTCTGGGAGTGGCTGCTATTGGGGTGCTGGCAGCTATGGGTTTGCCTATATATCCTGACGCCTGGAATGGACATGCTATCAGATCCACCCTGCAGTATCAGAATGCTTTAGGATCCTATTTATCTTTTTGTACATTAGTAGCCGTGGGTATGTGGCTTAGGGAGCAGCGTGAGGGCTGGAAAGTGTTCTACCTTCTGGTGATAATGTTTCTCATACCGGTTATTATTGCTTCTTATTCCAAAGGAGCCTGGTTGGCTGGTGCTATGGCCGCATTGTTACTGTTCGTAGGGGTACCGCGAGCTTACAAATTAAAGACAATGGCCGGTGCTTTACTGATAGCCATGTTATTGGCTATAGTGGTATTCATATTTCCAACCATATCCGAAAAAGAATGGGGCGAAAATGTAGCCAATTCAGTAATACAATCAATAGATACTGAAGTTGAAGAATTACTAAATTTAGGTGGGAATAGCTTTACCAGCAGGATGGATTTCTATAGTTGGGGCCTACAGATTGTAAAGGACTATCCTGTAAATGGGACTGGAGCAGGGGGCTGGCAGGCACTCTACCATCAGTATAAGGACGGTTTGTTGTGGACAGCTGATGTTCACAATCAATTCTTGAAGGTGTGGATAGAGTCGGGCACCTTAGGGCTTATTAGCTGGTTAGCCATATTAGGGTTGGCTGTGGTCTATGTATTACGCCTGCGTAAGAAGACGGATGAAAGAAACTGGATACTTATATGGGCGGTGCTCTGCGGGATATCTGCTCTAGTGACGCACTCTTTAATTGATTTTGAGCTGTCTATACCGGCAGTGTTTATTTTACTCTGGGTGGGCTTGGCACTGCTGGACTGTGCTAGTAGAATTCATCTGCCTGCCTATGAACGGAGCTTTTTTTCGCCGGTAATTGGACAAGTACTGGTGATCATAATGGCGGGGGTCTTGCTGATAAGCGGGGTTATGTTTTTCCTGGGGGAGCGTTATGCTCAGCAAGGAGTGACCCATCTGAAGAACTTAAATGCTGCATCCGACATTGCCGAGCAAGGATTATGGCGGGAACGGGCTAAAGAAAGCCTAAGTAAAGCGGTTGCCTGGAATCCCCTAAATGCTGAATACCAGGCAGAATGGGCTCATCTGAATGGTTTGGAATATGTTGTACAGCTACAGAAGGACCCAGCAGCGGCTAAACTTGCTTACCATACAGCAAAGGAGGCTATGGATTCTGCCCGAAGATTAGCCCCTAATGATTTGCGTATTAGAATACGTCTGGTGGAAGCCGCTGCCTTAATGGGAAATGTGCCCGAAATGCAATCCCAGGCCCGAGCAGCTATTCAAGCTAATCCTCTGGCACCGAGCAGTTATCAAGTGCTAGCCGAGGTCTTATGGCAGGGGTATCATTATTATGAGCAGGTGGGAGAGCATGAACAGGCGCGGGAATTGGCTCAGGAATTGGTTAACATTGAGCAAATAGTGGAAGAGCAAAGGGAACGTCTTAATCCTAATCGTACCTGGAATCAGAAGGGCTTGGAGCTGCCTCCTGAAGTGGGAGAGCGTATCGCTGTTACTCGTGCATGGTTGAGAGGCACCGGTGAATAGACAGGGATGTTGCATTATTATGCCAACACTCCCTGCATTTTATTGCATTGTCCGGCAGGATAATTCCCCACAAATATAGAACTTTCAATAATCGAGTTTGAAAATGTCTAAATGGAGAACACCATGAGTAACAAGCGAAAAAAGACAGCTAAACAATCTAAAGAAGTAATAATAGCACCGAAAAAAACCGATTGGTGGCAGCCAGTTCTGTTTATACTGGCAGGTCTGTTAATATTTTATCCTCCTCTTTTTAGTGGCCTTTTCTTTAATCAGCAGATGTTTGTTTCCCATATTATTACCTCAATAGTATTTTCACTGGTGCTTTTTTATCGCATTAGCCATAAAGACTATGTCCTATTACGTAACCCCTTGGACTGGGCTATTCTTGCTTATGCCGGAGGTTATCTGTTGTCCTTGGTGGGAGCAGTGCATCAGGGAGATGCTATTTACGGTTTCTTAAAAGCTTTAAACTACTTTATGGTTTATTGGGTGGTTACCCGGGTAGCAAGCAGCTATAGCTTGGTCAGGGAGATGTTGAAATTCCTTTTAGCGGGTGGCTTAGTAGTCGCTTTGATAGGTATCCTGGCTGCAATAGGATACTCCGACTACCCTGGTGCTTATGTAAGTGGAGCGATCATGAGTACCCTGCAGTACAGCAATACCATGGCGGCCTACCTGGCGGTTATGGTTTTAGTGGGGATAACCCTAGTTCAGCAGGAGAAAAGTATTTGGTTAAAAACAGTGTATAGCCTAGCTAATTATTTCATGGTAGTAGCCATATTAGGGGCCCTATCCAAGGGTGCCTGGATCATCCTGGTTGGCGGTACTTTGCTTGTGTTAATAGGCATGCCAGGTATGCACAGACTAAAATCCCTTTACTATATTGGCCTGGCGATAGGAGCAGCCGTAATGGTCTATCCCCAATTTGCAGCCGCGATAGTGGCTGCCGACGCTAATCAAGCTTGGGTCTGTGTGGGATTAGGTATTCTACTGGCTGGAATAGGAGTGATAGTCTGGGAAGGTCTGGAAAAATTGTGGAAAAGCCAGCGTCTGGCACCGGTTATTATCACAGTAACAGTTGCAGCACTTGCAGTTGCCGGCATATTAGCCCTTGGAAACCAAGTGGTACTGTCTGACGATGTAGCTAAAGAAATCTCTGGTTTATTGAATTTGGAAAGCTCCAGCTATACTGCTCGGGCGGAGTTCATGCGCTGTGCAGTGGAGATTGTTAAAGACCATCCCATTATTGGTGCCGGGGCCGGAGGTTGGGAAGCTCTTTACCGGCAATACCAAAACTACTCCTATTGGACCACTGAAACCCACAGTCACTTTCTGCAGGTGTGGGTTGAAACCGGGACAGTTGGCTTGTTGGCTTTCTTGGCTATGTGGCTTATTTTGTTTTTTTATGTAATCAGAATATACAAGGCTAAACGGAAAGAGGAGGATAAAAGCCACTGGATATTATCCTGGGGAATTGCCAGCGGAGCTCTGGCTCTGGGGGCCCATGCCGCCATAGACTTTGACCTGTCTATACCGGCCATGTGCATGGTTTTGTGGTCATTGTTGGCCTTAGTTAATAGTTTATATAATGAAAGCTTCCCAGTACCCGAGGCTCCCAGCAGGCAAAAACCGACCTGCGCCTGGGCGCAGATGGGGGGAGCTGGCTTGCTGGTGATGCTGCTGCTGGTCAGCGGCGGCAGGTATTTATATGCTATGAACCAGGCCGGCCAGGCAGAAAAAGCTATACTAGAACTGAGCCAGGAGACTGATGCCCGCAAGCAGGTAGAACTGCTGAACCAAGCTTCCCTTAAGTATAATCAGGCTGTCAAGAGTGATCCGTGCAATGGACATTATTTAACCAGTCTGACTACAGTCTATACTAATATATTCACCTTCTTGCAGCAGCAGGGTTTGCCTGAGGCCGATCAGGTGCGGAGACAGGCGGTTAAGGATATTGACCGAGCTGGTGAGCTGAGACCATACGATATTAAAAGCCTGACCATACTGATTGACAATGCGGCTCGACTGGGGCACACGGAGGGACTTATTAGTTTAGGGCAGAAGTCTATTAAAGCTAGTCCCAATGATATAGTGGTTTACAAAAATATTGCCAATCTATGGTGGGATGCCAGTCAGCAGTATCTGGAGGCTGGGCGGGAAGACGTGTCAATTGAGTTTGCGCACCAGATCCAAATTCTTGAAAAGAGCCTGCTGAATCAAATTGCAGGAGTTAACATAGAACATCCTTACTGGGTGGGGCCTCGCCTACAAATAGATACAGAGCTGCAGAATATCTTTGACCAGGCGGATGATTATCTAAATCAGAATGAAGAATAAACTGCTTACAAATTAATAGTGATAGCTTAAATCAACCGGAGTTTTGCTCTGGTTTTTTTAAGGGTGCAGCAAACAACCAGAGGAAAAGAAAGAAACAATAGCAGAAAAATGTGGAACATTTTTCACCATACTGGCGTCTTATGTATAGCCATATTTATCTAGTGAAGGTATATTATGTGGCTGGGATACAAAAACCTTCACTGATCACCTAGGTAGAAACCTGTATTCCAGAGGGGAGGGAATAGTGACCTATCAGGAGTTGACCATTAAGGTAGAACACCTAGGAATTATATCTTATGTATAAAGGAGGCAATAAAGTGCTAAAAGCAAGAAGCAAAAAATTATCCCTGGTACTGGTTCTGGCCATGCTGATGACCATGTTTGCAGGTCTGGGTACAGCCAGCGCTGCTACTGGATACAGTGCTAGTGATGTGCCGATGGTGGCCACCGATAAACCAAATGATGCGCAAAGAGTCGGATCCATTATTATGACATTTGATAATCTGCCTGCAGTTCAAACACCGGTACCGGGTGCAAACAAATCACATCAATTTATAGTGAAACTGCCTGATAATTTTGATATTGAGAGTGCAACTGTTACAGTTATAAAACCAAGTCCACCTCCAACGGGCTTTGATGTAGCAGCTCTGACTCCTGGCGGTCCCGTTTCGCTTATCGGTGGAATACCTGTTGCTGATAATACAAACCAATTACTTATAGAAGTATACTCACCAACTTTGGTTTCTGAATTGAAACTTGCTATCGATTTAACCACTAAAGTTCCTGCCAGCGCACCTGAGACCATTGATGCATTAATTATCGGTGAATCCGGAAGTGTATTTACTGATGGAGCAGTACAGGTAGCCAAGACTTCTGGTGCGGCAGTTACCGCTTTAGCAGGAGATCCGGTTACTATAACCGGTGGCGGAATTTCTAATAAAGGCAAAGCCAAAATCTACTTCCGTGAAAACAAAGCGGGAGCATTGCTGTTAGGCGCAAAGAGCTTTACTGTTAAGCTTCCGCAGGGATTTGCATGGAATGAGGCTGCAACAACTTTTGCGACTTTGAGCGGTGGCAACGAATTTACTATGACCAAAGCCGATGATCGTACTCTTGAATTTAGACGTAATACAGCTAATTTACCCGGTTCAATTTGGCTGTTAGAAGCCAGTGACATTATCGTTGACGAGTCAGTGGCTAAATTTGGAGATGTAGAGGTCACCATCAGCGGTGCCAGTTCAATTACTCCGACTTCAGTCACCATTGGTACTTATGCTGACTATGGTATAGAAGTAAACATCGACGATCCGGAAACTAAAGTTCTGGCTGGTCGTTCCGAACAGTACATTTCCGACATCGAGATAAAAGAACTGATTGGGGATTCCTTGCTCCCTGGTCGTACCATCTATCTGGAACTTCCGTCAGGATTCCGTTGGATGAATAACTCCTGGAGCAGAGTGGTTACTGGTGGTATAACCATTAAGAGTATGAGCGTTGTCGACAACAAACCAGAACTCCTCAAAATAGTCTTTGATTCTCCGGATCAAGACTCCTCTAAGGGTACTCTGAAAATCAACCGCGCCCAAATTGAAATTGCCGGCAATATCCCACATGATACTGATGTAATGGTAAAATTCTGGGGCAATGCAGGTGTTGAAGAAGAACTGGCTGTAGCCAAGGTTGTTGCTCCTATCTCCGTTACTGCTGATGTAAAAGACATTAAGATTGGTTTGCAGAACCAGGCCGCTGGCAATATAGTCATTACCGAAGCTCAGGCTGAGGCTATTGACAGTTGGATATATGGAACTGGCCAAACTGCTCTAAATGTAGTTCTGCCTTTCAATGTAACCTGGGGTGCTATACCGACCGTTAAAGTTATTGAAGGTGACTTGGAACTGGGAACCATTACCCGTTCTGATTCGAACAGAACACTGGTAATACCGATTAAGACCTCCAGTTCCGTAGCTTCCAAGATTGAAATTTCTGATATCGTCTATACTGCCGACCGCACAGTTCCTGAAGGCGATATGGAAGCTGATTTTGGCGGAAACGCTGTAGTCCAGACTAACTTCGTCAACAGAAATTATATAACCAGTGAGGTTGTTGCTAACTGTGTAACTCCTGCTCCTGGTGAGACCATTGGCAGCGGCGAGTTCCGCATCGGCTCCAACATCTACTATGCTGGTGGAGTAGCCAAAGTTATGGACGTAGCTCCTTATATCAAGGACAGCCGCACCTATGTACCGATGCGTTATTTGGGTGAAATCCTGGGCGCTGAAGTAGTATGGGATGATGCAGCTCGCACCGTAACTCTGACCAGAGGCGACACCACTGTAGTGTTCACCATCGGCAGCACCACCTACACCGTAAACGGTGAAGCCAAGACTGCTGACGTAGCTCCTGAAATTACTAACAGCCGCACCATGCTGCCGGCCCGCTTTGTGGCTGAAGCATTCGGCGCAGTAGTTGGCTGGGATGCAGCTACTCAGACTGTTCTGATTCAGAAATAAGCTTAGAAGCTTACGACCGGGCTCCTTCGGGGGCCCGGTTTTTTTTAATTGTTCTCATTCTCCGACAAGTCATACATGCCCCGCCTGATAAATTCTGTTTTTCCTCCATAAAAGAGATCGCCACGTCGCTTCGCCCCTCGCGATGACACGGTCAGAACCAATTTTCACAGCAATGACAAATTCGGGAACCAGTACACAGAGCACGTAGGGAAGATCTCAAAGTCAGTAAAGGATAGGAAACATTCTGACGAGTAACAGGAACATTTTGTCGTTTATTGTCGTCATATATAACAGCCATGTTTATCTAGTGGTGGAACCCCATGGCTAAATGCAAATCATCCACCACTGATCACCTGTTATAAGCGCGAATTAACAGGAAGGGGGAATAGTCTTAACCAGCAAAACAGATGACCTAGAAGTCGAACACCTGAAATAGTTTGTACAATGTATATAGTAAAGGAGGAACACAAGTGCTTAAAGCAAGAAGTAGAAAATTGTCTCTAGTATTAGTTCTTGCCATGCTTATGACCATGTTTGCTGGTCTAGGCGTAGCTAATGCTGCCACCGGATACAGCGCTACCCATGTACCGCTGGTTAATACGGATGGAACAGAACAGGATCTGGGTGCTCTTATTGTAACCTTTGACAACCTGCCTGCTGGCGATAATGCTTTTATTGTTAAACTTCCCGCGAGTTTTAATTTAGGTACACTTGATACTACCTATATTACTGGGACAACCACCGTTAGTTTCCCGGGTTATGACCCTGCTGCTGATACCAATCAGGTAATGGTTAATGTTTATGCAGCTACACTGCAAAGCGAAGTAAAATTTGCAATAAACCTTAAATCCACTGTTCCTAACGGTGCTCCCGAAGCTATCAATGCCACCATCATTGCCCAACCGGGCAGCGTTTTTGCTGATGGCATAGTACAGGTAGCTAGAACCGCTGGTGGCGCTGTAACCGCTCTTGCTGGTGATCCTGTTACCATTACTGCCGGTGGAACTACTGGTGGAAAGGTGATTATTTACTTCAGAGAAAATAAAGCTAATGCTTTGAAATCTGGTGCAAACAGCCTGACCCTAAAGCTCCCCCAGGGCTTTGAATGGATATCCCCTGGTTTTGCAACCATGGCTGGCACCTTCACTACCGAATTTAGTGTAAGTAAAACCGACACCCGTACTCTGGAAATAAAGCGTGATGCTACGAGTGCTCCAGCTTCTATCTGGAAGTTAACTGCTGACGTCGCTGTTGACGAATCTGTAGCCGACTTTGGCGATGTAGAAGTAGTTATCGGCGGAGCTAGCAACATTACTCCTAGTTCTGTTGTAATTGGCAAATATGCTGACTATGGTGTAACAGTAGTTGTTGCTGATCCTGAAAAGGAACTGTTAGCTGGACGTGACGGACAGGTTATCTCCGATTTTAAATTCCAAGAAAACATTGGCGAGTCCCTGCTAAAAGGCCGCACCATCTATGTTGAACTTCCTTCCGGTGTTAAATGGGTTAACGTTGGTGAATGGTCCGTTGGCAAAAATGGTGGCGTGAAATTTGCCACCGGCAGTCCTGCGCTGGTAACCAATAAATCCAACATTTTGAAGATAGTTATAGACGATGATGGAACTACTAAAGGTGCGCTTGAAATAAACCGCGCTCAGGTTGCAGTAGCTGGTAACTATACTGGCGATATCACTGCCAAAGTTTGGGGCAATGCCGGCATCAGCGAAGAAGTTGTTCTGGGTAAAGTAGTTGCTCCGATTAGTGCCACTACCGATGTTAAAGACATCAAGATCGGTGTCCAGAAGCAAGCCGCTGGCAACATCGTAATTACAGAGACCAAAGCAGAAGCTATTGACAGTTATGTTTACAATGCCAGCCCAGTGCTGACTGTAGCTCTGCCCTTCAATGTATATTGGGGCAATGTACCTACCGTTACAGTTATCGAAGGTGACATCGAACTTGGAACCGCTTCCGTAAGCGGCGGCGTTCTGACCATTCCGGTTAAGACCTCCAGTTCTGTAGCTTCCAAGATCGAACTCTCTGACATAACTTATACCGCTGACCGCACTGTCCCCGAGGGTGAAATGAAAGCCACCTTCGCTGGAAACTCTATAGTACAGACTGACTTCACCAACCGCAACTATGTGGTTAAAGAAGTTGTTGCTAACTGTGTAACTCCTGCTCCTGGTGAGACCATTGGCAGCGGCGAGTTCCGCATCGGCTCCAACATCTACTATGCTGGTGGAGTAGCCAAGGTTATGGATGTAGCTCCTTACATCAAGGACAGCCGCACCTATGTACCGATGCGTTATCTGGGCGAAATCCTGGGCGCTGAAGTAGTATGGGATGATGCAGCTCGCACCGTAACCCTGACCAAGGCCGACACCACTGTAGTGTTCACCATTGGCAGCACCAGCTACACTGTAAACGGTGAAGCCAAGACTGCTGACGTAGCTCCTGAAATTACTAACAGCCGCACCATGCTGCCGGCCCGCTTTGTGGCTGAAGCATTCGGCGCAGTAGTTGGCTGGGATGCAGCTACTCAGACTGTTCTGATCCAGAAATAATTACTTAAACCAACCGACCGGACCTCTGCGGAGGTCCGGTTTTTTAATCTGGTCATTAAGGGGCAGCTGGATTATTCTATAAGCAGTGGAAATGCAACTAATATCATCGGAGGTAAACCCTATGAAGAAAGCTGTTGTGTTGTTGGTTTCGATTCTGATGCTGGTTTGTATAACCGGTACAGTCTGGGCTGCCGAACCAGAGAACCAAGCGGGGACTGATACAGAGCAGGTGTCTGCGCTGAAAATCGGCCAGCAGAACCAGCCGGGCAAATCCCTGATTCTAGTCGAAGCACAAGCTGGGGCTATCAACAGTTTTGTTGATGGGGTAGAAACGGCGGTCATTACTTTGGAACTGCCTGCCGGATTAACTTGGGCCAGGTTGCCGGAGATCCAGGTTAGCAGCGGGGATCTGGAGTTAGGGATTCCCTACTATGACCAGGCTATACTTACCATTCCTGTAAAGGCTAGTAGTTCGAAGGCATCAGTAATAGATATATCGGGTATCGCCTATAACGCTGACCGCACCGTACCGCTGGGAACTATTTTGGTTACTATAGGAGGCAGCGCCCTGGTACAATCTGATTTTACCGGCCGCAACTATATCACCCGGGAAGTAGCAGCCGAATGTGTAACTCCTGCTCCCGATACCCAGCGTAGGGCGGAATTAAAGATTGGTTCAACTATATACCGGTCTGGTAATAAGGCTGGGCAGCTGCAGATGGCTCCCTATCTGGTTAATGGGCAGACCTATATGGCCGTAAGGGACCTGGCTGCATTACTGGGAGCGGAAATAGTCTGGGACGGTGGGAAACAGTCAGTTAGTATGGTTAAGGGAGAGACCCGTGTGGAATGTTCTATCGGCAGCGCCATTTATTTGCTAAATGAAAAAGCCTATACCATGGCTGAACCAGTGGTATTAAATCAAGGATTTACAGTGCTCCCTGTAAGAACTATCGCCGAATTATTTGGTACTAATGTTGGCTGGGATGGGAGTCAGCAGAGTTTAGTTATTGAGAGTTATGAGTAAGATTCCGATTCAAGTATTGAAGATCGCCACGTCGCTTCGTGGGCTCGCAACATTAATAGTGAGTTCCAAAGGAACGAACATCCGGAGTGCCGGAACGGCCAACATTGATTACGACCGGAAGGGAGCATCAGCAACCTTATTTGTGTTCTCAACCCGTAGGGTTTGAACACATCAGGGGTCCCCGAAGGGGGGAGTCCCCGAAGGGGGCAATGACATGTCCGAAACTCATTTTCATAACAATGACTGTAGAACCCGTTGGGATGCAATGAGACGATGTAAGCAAATTGACTGGCGGGTCGGGGGTAAGTTATAATGGGTGCACAGGTGAAAAATGGGGATAAAGGAGACCATACATATGAAGAAAATTATGGCAGTTCTGCTGGTTATGCTACTATTCACAGCCATAATCGCCCCGGCGGCGCTGGCACAGGATACAGCAACCCAGACAGGGGAAAGACAGTTGACCTTACAGGAGGCTTATGATCTGGCGGCCAAGAACAGCCGCTCCTTGAAACAGGCCCAGCTGGCGGTGGATCGGGCATTAGAAGTAAAGGATTTTCGCTTAAATCAGGTTACTTATACACCATCGGGACCAACTCCCACGGAAGCCGCTGCTACCTTTACTGCTGCGGCTATGGCGGACACTGCCTACCAGATGGCAGTAAAGAGTAAGGGTGCAGCCGAAGACACTCTCTACCTATCTGTTGTGCAGAATTACACCAACCTCTTAACCGCTCAGGAAAACCTGGAGTATAGTAAGAAATCCCTCGAAAATGCTCAACTGCAGAACAAGATCAATAATTTATCCCTAGCCTTAGGAATGACCAGTCCTATTCAATATGGGATCGGCAATTCGGCTTATGAGACAGCGCAGTTGTCCTTGGAAACGGCTCAGACAGCTTTAGAGAAAGCGTACACCGATTTCAATAACCTGCTGGGAATAAATGCAGCCGAGCGCCCTGTGCTGCTGGATCGGCCCAGTTTTGAGCCGCTAAATATTAGTAATATAGAAACTCATATCAGCCGGGTTTTGAACCAGGATCCCAACATCTGGATGAAGGAGCAGAGCGTTAATCTGGCAGCAATGGAGCTGGATCTATACAATTATATGAATCCTCTCCGGGATCCTTATGCGGCGGAGAAAATTGATGTGGAAACTGCAGAACTATCTGCTGCTGATACTAGGAGTCAAATGGAATATATGCTAAGAACTCTTTATAACTCGGTAAAGCAGCTGGAAGAAGGCTATAAAATGCAGGAGCAGGCTTTAAACATAGCTGAGCAGTCCCTTGCCTTGAAGAAGCTTATGTATGAAGTGGGTATGGCAAGCAAAGTAGAGTTGAGTGCTGCAGAATTGGAAGCCAGCAAAGCCCGGCAGGATTTAAATAAGACTGCATATCAGCATATGTGCTTAAAGCTGGCATTGGAAAAACCCTGGGCTTATGTGTCTAGTTTATCTGCTCAGCAGTAGACCGTAGTATAAGTATAACAGGATGTTTTTCAGATTTGGAAAAGGGGTGTAAATATTGAAGGTTAAAAGCTGGCTGATTGTCGCCCTGGTGCTGGTTTTAGTGATGGGAGTCGGAACTGCTGTAGCTGTAGATCCTATAAAAATTATTGTAAATGGTCGGGAAGTAGTGGGTGATACTCCCGCTCAGATTATAAATGGCCGCACTATGGTGCCTATCCGCATGGTAGCGGAGGCACTTGGGGCTGACGTGCGCTGGGATGAGGGCAACCGCCAGGTTTTGATTACTTCTGCTAAAGTTAATGAAGAAACCTGGAATCTATTGAAAGTAAATGGAGAGCCAACTACCTGGCCTTATTGGATCATTGACGGGAAACTGTATATGGAATACAGAAATTTGTTAGATTTGCTGGAAACAGTATACAAGACTCCGTGGCATATAGTGGACTACAATTCTATAAATAATTCCTACCTGATTGATCGTAAAGCGGTGCATGTTTACCCCAAGCAGGTGGGAGATTTCAAAGTAGTACCTTTAGAGGATCTGCAACGTCATGGTGTGATAAAGTATGAATGGCAGGAGAATGAGGAAAACCTGGTGTTTGATTTGAGTAATTAGATCGCCACGCGCTGCGCGCTCGCGATGACACATAAGATATCTTTCTTAGATGACCACGTCGTTGCTCCTAGCGATGACAATTTCAAATTTTACAGCCTGAGTGTCGAATAGACTCAGGCTTTTTTGTTGTCTATCTATTGACCATATATTAATAAAGTCGCTATACTTTTATCATGACCGACTCGTCGGTCGGGAAGTGTAATTAACATACAAGTAAATAAACATATACTGGGAGGGACACCGGTGAAAACCAGACGTAAGAGTACATATTGGGGACTGATTGTGGTATTGATAGCAGCCTTTTTGATCAGCGGGTGCGGGCAAAAAGAAGAAGCTGTCAAGGAAACGGAAATCAGTGTTAACACAGCTCAAGTCGAGGAGCGTAGTATAGCCAAAAGCGCGCGTTATGCGGGAATAATTAGGGGGCAGAATGAAGTTTATGTGATGCCCAAGGTAGCTGCCCGGGTAACGGGTATTCTGGTTAACCCTGGTGATTGGGTAACCCAGGGGCAGGTTTTAATGACCCTGGACAGCAGTGATTACCAGGCTAGCGTTGCTCAGCTGGAGGCTGCGGTGCAAAATGCGGCTATGAACTTGGAAAATGCACGCCTGGCTTTGGAGCGTACTCAGAAGCTTCACGAAGCCGGAGCAGCTTCGGATGCAGATTTAGAAAAGGTTCAGACTGCTTATGATGCTGCTCAAATAGCAATGGACCAGGCCAATCTCAATTTGTCAGATATGCTCAGTAAATATTCCCTGACTGCTCCCATCAGCGGAGTGGTGGGATCGATTAACCTATCTTTAGGCGATATGGCCAATCCCGCCTCACCAGCGGCGGTGATCAGTGAAACTTCCCAGTTGGAAATAGAAGTAATGGTCGGTGAATCGGAAATCAACTTTATCGAAGTAGGCAGTCCGGTGGATGTTTATATACGGGCGGTCAGCGAGGAGGCCTTTAAAGGCCAGGTGGCCAGTGTGGCTACGGTACCGGATCCGGTTAAGCGCAACTATGCGGTGAAAGTCACCCTGGATAATCCGGAAGGCAAGATAAAATCCGGTATGTTTGCGGAAGTAGCGGTAAACACCCTCAGCAAGGATAATGTAATATGCGTACCGGCCAATGCGGTGGTACCCAAGGGTGCCCGTACTGTAGTTTATGTGGTTGATGAGGAAAGCCGGGCCCGGGAACGGGAAGTGGAGATTGGTATTGAAAACTCCAGTTATGTGGAAATAGTCAAGGGACTATCTGCTGGTGAACAAGTCATTACCAAGGGGAGCACACTGGTGGCAGAAGGTACCCTGGTGAGAGTAATAACCGGGGGGGCTAACTGATGAGTCTTATTAAATTTGCCGTAAATAGGCCGGTCACCATGATTATCATGGTGTCAGTGCTGTTGATATTGGGTTTTTTCACTTACAGCAAATTGACAGTGGATCTGCTGCCGGAGATGGAGCTGCCAGTGGCCGCAATTATAACCAGCTACGGCGGTGCAGGTCCGGAGGAAGTAGAGTCAGGGGTCACGAAACTCCTGGAGAGTGCCCTGACCACAGTTAGCAATGTTGATACCATACAGTCCATATCCACAGCAGGACAATCCATCATCATAATGATGTTTAAATGGGGCACGGATATGGACGCGGCAGGTATTGAGATCAAGGACAGCATTGGCTATGTGGAAGGCTTTCTGCCCAGCGGGGTAGAGGATCCCATGGTAGTAAAGATGGATCCCACTATGATGCCCATCATGCAGATAGGTGTCAGCGGTGAAGATCTGGAGCAAGTGCAGGAAATTGCCGAAGAAGTTATCGAACCGCGCTTGTCCCGTATACCGGAAGTAGCCTCGGTAATTATCACCGGTGGGCAGGACCGGGAGGTTAAAGTAGAAGTTGACCCGGTCCGGCTGGAAAACTACGGTTTAACTCTCTCCCAGGTAGCCCAGGTTCTGCAGATGGAGAACTTCAACATGTCCTCAGGTAAGGTAACCAGGGGCGACCGGGAGTATTACGTGCGCAATATGCAGGAGTTTGAAACCGTAGAGGATATCCGCAATGTGGCCATTTTAACCCCTACGGGAGCTAGCCTGCGCCTGGGTGATATAGCTACGGTTACCGATGGTTACAAGGAAATGGAGCAGTATACCCGGGTAAACCATAAGGAAGCGGTGGGCATCCACATTATGAAGCAGACGGATGCCAACACCGTGAAAACCAGTGAACTGGTACGTAAAGAATTGGCCAAAATCCAGCAAGAAAGGAACCTGGATTTTGAGGTAGATGTGGTCTATGATGCCGCCTCCTATGTGCAGCGATCCATCAACAGCACCATCCGCATGATTTTTGAAGGGGCATTGCTGGCGGTACTGGTATTGTTCCTGTTTTTGCGTAATATGCGCAGCACCCTTATTATATTTACTTCCATACCCTTGTCCATTATTGCTACTTTCATAATGATGTATTTTTACGGTACTACTCTCAACCTAATTACCATGGGCGGATTGGCTCTGGGAGTGGGGCGTATTGTGGACGACTCTATTGTGGTGTTTGAAAATATATACCGGCACCGGAGTTTGGGCTTGTCGCCCATAGAGGCGGCAATTACCGGTGCTTCCGAAGTGGGCGGCGCGATACTGGCGGCAACTATGACCTTTATTGCCGTTTTCCTGCCCATGGTCTTTGTAGAAGGGCTGGCTTCCATTGTTTTTAGTCCCATGGCCATGACTATATCTTTTGCTATATTGTGTTCCTTGTTGGTAGCTTTGACAATTATACCTTTGATGTCGTCGCGCATTTTAACTGACCAATCCATGCAGAGAACCAGAACCGGCAGCGGCCGTATATTCGATATTATGCAGGGGTTTGGGAATTGGATCGATAACTTGGGGGAACGCTACAAGGTTCTCCTTCAGGCTTGCCTGAACCATCGCCGACGGGTGATTATAATAGTTACTCTTTTGATGGTCGCATCCTGTGCGGCTATCCCCTTGGTAGGTGCGGAATTCTTGCCTACAACCGACTCGGGGGAGATTTCGGTAAGCATTGAGACGGATAAAGGCAGCAGCCTGGACGATACCGATGAGATCGTCCGCCAGGTGGAAGCGCGCATACTGGATATACCCGAAGTGGAAACGGTATTCACCAGTGTGGGATCAACGGGAACTATGCTGATGAGCATGGGTGGAGGCAGCAATAATTCTACCCTTTATGTTAAACTGTGTCCCAAGAACGAGCGGCAACGGGGAGTGGAGATAGTAGCTGAGGAAATCCGTCAGAAGCTGGCTGGTTTGGCAGGAGCCAAATATTCAGTCTCGGTAATGGATTCCACCAGCTCTATGGGTATGGGAAGCTCATCTCCGGTGGTGGTACGGATCAGCGGTGATGACCTGGATGTGCTGAAAGAACTTTCCACTGAGGTGGCTGACATAGTACGGTCTACCCCCGGCACCCGGGAGGTGACCTCCTCCCTGACTGACGGTAACCCGGAAATGCAGATCAGAATAGACCGGGACCGGGCTGCGGCCTATGGTTTGACCCCCATGCAGGTAGCCGGCGAGATTAAAAGTGCTATGGACGGAACCGTGGCGACTCGCTATAAAGTAGAAGGCGAAGAAATCGATGTCCGCGTATCTTATGCCTCGGAAAGTTATAATGATATGGATTACCTGACCAACATGACTATTCTTACTGCTCAGGGAGCGGTGGTTAAACTTTCCCAGATTGCTACTTTTGAATTAGCCCAGGGTCCGGTGCAAATCATCCGGGAAGACCAGGTGCGTAAGGCCGAAGTTACTGCTGATTTGCTAAACCGGGACTTGAACAGTGTTATGACTGATATACAAGCCCGTGTAGCCCAAATGAATCTGCCCGCTGGCTATGAAATAAGCTACGGCGGGGAGAACGAAGAAATGATGGAAAGCTTCGCCAGCTTGGCGATAGCCTTGTTACTGGCCATACTGCTGGTGTATTCAGTTATGGCGGTACAATATGAATCCTTCTTTAATCCCTTTGTTATCATGTTCTCTGTTCCCACCTGTATTATCGGAGTGGTTTTCGGATTGCTGGTTACTGGCCGGGCCTTCAGTATAACTGCTTTTATAGGAGTAATTATGCTGGTGGGTATAGCCGTATCCAATGCCATCGTGTATGTGGATTACCTGAAGCAACTGCGGGAACGGGGTATGGAACGTAATGCTGCTATAGTTGAAGCTGGGCGTGTACGCTTACGGCCGATATTGATGACTGCTTTCACCACTATTTTAGCCATGTTGCCCATGGCCATTGGTTTAGGGGAAGGTGCTGAGCTGATAGCTCCCCTGGCTACGGTAGTTATCGGCGGTCTCCTGGCTTCAACCCTGATTACTCTAGTCCTGGTGCCGGTGGTTTACAGCATCTTTGACGACTGGGGCCGGAAAATCAGTGCCCGCTTCAGCAAAGGGAGCAACACCCAGGGGCCCGATGTGAGCGTATCCTAAGTCATCTGTGTGATTGCTGGGCGTGCAAGAGGGGACGGTTCTTTCTTGCACGTCCAGTTCAAATATTTGGAGAGCATAGTATGCTTCGACGTGCAAGAAAGAACCGTCCCCTCTTGCACATGGTGTACGTTACCAGGAGGTACGGGGAATGAACCAGGGTCAGAAGTTGGGAGGAAAAAGAGAAGCCATTATTCAAGCGGCGTTGCAGGTATTCTCTGAAAAAGGCTATCACAACGCCCGCATGGAAGAGGTAGCTACTGTGGCTGGTATAGGCAAAGGCACTATCTACGAGTACTTTGACAGTAAGCTCCAGCTGTTTCAGGCAGTTCTGGAAAATTCTATTAAAGTGTATTACGATAGTATCATACTGGAAGAAAATCCCTCTCTTTCTTTTGAGGAAAGGCTGCGCCGCCTGATCCATAGCCATGTGTGCTTTTCCCAGGAAAATCGCCAGTTAACCCGTATCGTTTTTTGGGATTCAGACATTATTGACAGCGAACTGAAAGATTGGGTCCTGTCGATGCGTAAAGAAAAAGAAGAGAAAATGATGGAGGTCATTCGCCAGTCTATAAAAAAAGGCGAACTGCGTGACGTTGATCCCTGGCTGCTGACCATAATGCTGGAAGGGGTCGTTGCCTCTCTTTGGGGGCCCATCATTTTGGATGACTGGAACGTTGAAGCAGCCGAGCTGGCGGATTCTATAACCGACATGATAATGCGCGGAATAGCGGCGCGATAAGGGGAGGACGTGCAAGAGGGGACGGTTCCTTCATGCATGTCCAGTTTGAGTGTTGTAATCATACGTATCATCCTTTTCGGAGCAGTATATATGTCATTGCTGTGAAAACGGCTTCCTAGTATGTCATGGCTGTGAAAATAGCTCCCAATTGTGTCATTGCTGTGAAAATGGCTTCCTTTTATGTCATCACGAGGAGCGAAGCGACGTGGTGATCTCAACCGGTAAGCCCGGCTGATTTGAATGAGATTGCCACGCCCCTGCCGGGGCTCGCAATGACAATTAAGAATTCCTTTCATAGCGATGACAGGCTTAAGTTTTCGTTTATAGTGGCCTGTTCTACTGGTGACAATTGCTGTGAAAATAACTACGCTGTGTCATCGCGAGCGCGTAGCGCGTGGCGATGACACAATGGTTGCCTTTTTACTGACATGAAAGCCATTTTCACAGCAATGACAATTAAGAATTCCTTTCATAGCGGTGACAAGCTAAAGTTTTCGTTTATCGTGGCCTGTTATTCAGGTGATAAATGCGAGGAGCGGCGAAGCAATCTCCAATGAGGACTACTGAAAATCTCTTTATTCGGCAGGTATTATAATGGCGCTCTATAAACGGATTATCACAGCATTGCTGATGGTTATATTTATCGGAATAGCCCCGGGTGCAGCCCAGGGCTTCTCCGATACCCGCGGCCATTGGGCCCGGCCGCAGATCGATCACCTGCAAAGCCGGGAACTGTTGTCGGGTTACCCGGATGGCACTTTTCGCCCTGATGCTTATGTTACCCGGGAAGAATTCGTAACCTTGGTAATCAAAGCTCTGAATAAAGAGAGCGAAGCCCGTCAATTGGAAAAAGGGCAGGGCTTTTTTAAAGATACGGGCCAGCGGTGGTCCCGAGGGTTTATTGATTTGGCCTTCGAATTAAATATCACCGCTGGTGATGGTATGGGCAGCTTCCACCCCCAGCGGGTGGTTACCCGGCAGGAAGCGGTTACCCTGCTGGTAAATGCTCTGCACAGGGGAGATGAGTTACCTGATTATAATGAGCTTCTCTTCTTGGACAGTTCCAATATAGCTGAGTGGGCCCGGGCTTCGGTAGCCTACGCCTCCCGCCATGGTATCATCAAAGGCTTTCCCGACTTGACTTTTCGCCCCCAGCAGCCGGTTACCCGTGCTCAGGTAGCGGTAATGCTGGAACAATTCCTTGAGCTGCGCGGGCAGAAATATCATATGGCCGGCACTCTGCTGACTATTAATTTGCCTTTGCGCCAGGCGGTTATTGAAATAGATGGCCGCCGGCATAATTTCGAGCTGGATGAAAACTTGGCAGTTTACAAAATCGATTCCCAGGAACCCCTGGTCGAACTGAATCTTCCGGCCCCGGGCTATTTTGACCTGAATCGGGAAGGAAAACTGGCCTTTGTTGGTTTAGTGGAAAATCTGCCGGAATCCAATCTGGATATTAGCACTAGTAAATTAACTTCTACACCTATTCAGAGAACAGGTTCTACCATTGTTTCCTCAACTCTGGTGCAATTAGCCCAAGAAACTGAAGCTGCGGAAACTTCCCTGGACAATCCTGGAACCAGCCTGGAAAACACCCGCCAGGCTATGCGGGTGCATGAATTCATAAGGGAAAGCGGAGCTACCGGCCGGGGACAGCTAGTGGCGGTGATAGACAGCGGCATTGATCCGGGTCACCCTGACCTGCAGACCACCGTGGATGGATATCCCACCCTGGTGGACTTTATCGACTTTACCAATGATGGCAAAGTGGATCTTTCCCGTATAGGCAAGCCCGTTGATGGCTCATTTATCGCCGGCGATCAAACCGTAAATGTAAAAGGAATAGCTAATGCCGCCGGTGATTTTCGTTATGGATTTTTGGACGCTTCGGTTCTGCCGGCGTCTTTCACGGATGATTCGCGTATCAAGTCTGTTCTGGTTGTGGCGGCAGCCAGCCAGTACTGGTATCTCTACGACACCATATATATCGATACCGATGGAGACGGAGATATAACCGAAGAAAAGCCCCTTAAACGCTACACTCCCGGGGATTATGCCAGTATAGCCGGTGCTGGTGATAAGCGTTTAAATGTAGTGGTGGCCGAGATTTCCAATGACCCGCCTTATGTAAAGCTGGGCTTTGACGGACTGGGCCACGGTACGGAAGTAGCCGGTATAGTAGCTGCCAATGGTGAAATTACCGGTATAGCTCCGGGGGCGCAAGTGCTGGCGGTAAAGATTCTGAACCGCCTGGGTGAAGCCAGTATATCTGTACTGCAGCAAGCCCTGGAAGCTGCCGGCCAGCGGGGAGCCCGGGTAGCGGTGGTAAGCCTGGGCCAATACCAGCTTAGCCAGCGGGACTATGATCAGTTGGCCAGTACTGTTGAACTCATGTGGAAACGATATCAGATGCTCATCTGCATGGCGGCCGGCAACAATGGACCGGGAATAAATACGGTGACCAGGTCTTCTGCTCTGGGGAATGTTATAAGTGTGGGGGCATATGCCACACCCCAGATGTGGTACCGTGATTATGGCTGGAAAGTGGAAGAGCCCACCCTGTGGTATTTCAGTTCCGCAGGACCATCAGCCGATGGATTGCTGGCTCCTACTGTAATAGCACCGGGTAATGCTATTTCTACCTACCCCCTATGGGGAGATTCCATATACCGGCTGGATGAAGGCACCAGCATGGCTGCGCCTCATGTAGCCGGAGCGGTGGCTCTATTGTTGGATGTGGCTGCCCACCAGTTGTACAAAAATGATACCCTGGCAGTTTACCAGGCCTTAATCAGCGGAGCCGTGCCCCTGGACAATTTACAGCCGGCAGAACAGGGCTTTGGGGCGGTAAATGTAATGCGGGCCTGGCAGGAGTTAAAGGATATGAAAGATTCTTTTACCGCTTACAAAGTGCGCCAGTACACTCCTGGTTACGGGTATGGACAGGGTCTTTATTCCCGCGGGCTGATTCCAGCGAAAATGTCGGTGAAAATCAGCAATACCAGCAATACCAGCCGCCAGCTGGCGGTGGGGGGATTGGCGGACTGGATCGAGCCCAGCCAGTACTGGCTGCAGGTTCCGGCCGGCAGTGAACGGCGCATTAATATTGAATATCAGGGTTTGAATGAGCCGGGCTTGTACAGCCAGTTTTTGGTGGCTGATGATATGGATACTCCCGGGACGGATCTAAATATTTTGCAAACAGTAGTAGTTCCTTATGAGCTGGCTGACCTGCCCCAAAAGACTCTTACCCAAAACGCTAATCTGCCAGCCGGCCAATTTAAGCGTTATTTTCTGCAGGTGCCTGAGGGCACGGGCCAGTTAAACTTGTCTTTAGAGGTGGGCCAGAAGGGAAGAGCTCGCATGCATGTCATATCACCCCAGGGATGGCAGGAAGTAAGCAGCTACGCCGGGGTTGGCGACACTGCAACCCCTGGAGAAGTTAAACTGACCTTTAATCAGCCTGCGGCAGGAGTATGGGAAGTAGTTGTTTACAGTTCATCCACATTAAGTTCCTTTAACCTGCGGCAGACCAGCTATACTTTTAAGGCTTCCCTGGAAAATGTGGTGCCTGTATCACAGAAGAAACCGGAGGAGCGCTATTTGATAACGGCAGTACCATCAACGTTGCAGGAAGAGGGGAAGATGACGGTTACCCTGCATTTCTGGCATTACAACACCAAGGTTCCGGCAGAAGGAGCGGTAGTAATCAATGACCGGCTATATGAACTTGATCAGGGCACTGTCACTCTGAACCTTCCTTTGACAGAATCTCCTGTACCAATACATATTTCTTGGTAAGAGATCGCCACGTCGCTTCGCTCCTCGCGATGACACATAAGATGACTTTTTTAAGATCGCTACGCACTATGTGCTTGCGATGGCACATAAGATGGCTGTCCTTAAATCGCCACTTCACGGCCGCTGCTCGCGGGCAACCTTTCCCCTTACTTGCTTTGACTTGCGACTGGTAATAGTTTACTATGAGTCTAAACGACTATTTGTTATGATGCTGAAGGGGGACAAACTATGGACCCAGCCCTGGTTAATAAGGCCCGCGAGCTGTTGAATGCCAATTACATCTCCACCACCCTTAGCACGGTAGATCGGGATTATAACGTAAATGTTGCGGTCATTTCGGTTTTAGAGATGATCGATGACCAGACCATTATCTGTGCCCGGTTTGGGGCGGATCGTACCTACGCTAATCTGAAGGAAACCGGCAAGGGAGTATTCCTGGTTTTGCTGACTGACAATGAGAAGACCAAGGATGGGATACGGGTTTATGTAAAGCTGGTGGACGATCAGCAGGAGGGCCCGTATTACCAGCGAATCAAAGAAAGGTTGGCTAATACCCGCTACCGGGATTTTCCTTTGAAGAATTGCCTGGTATTCGAGATCACTGATATCCTGCCGGTGTCTATGTTGAGAAGGTAACAGGAAGTGCAAGAGGGGACGGTTCTTTCTGTCATGTTTTTCCGTTCCTCTCAACAACAGAAATTTATAATCCATGACAGAAAGAACCGTCCCCTCTTGCACTCAATGTCAACTAACGGTTTGAGTTAACAGATCGCCACGTCGCTTCGCTCCTCGCGATGACATTGTGCGGTGTGTCATTGCGAGGAGTACAGCGACGAAGCAATCTCGAAAGAGCAGCAAGTTCAGACTCTGCTTAGTTCGGGGGTATATAGTAATCGTTCCGTTACTGGCATTTCAACATATTGTAGAGTAATAGAAGGTAATACAGGGGAAAGAGATTAAGGAGGGCACTATGCATCTTGGCAAGGTAATGGTAGTTTTCGGTACCCGGCCGGAAGCAATCAAGATGGCACCGGTCATCAGGGAACTGCGTGAGGTCAAAGATATTGATACCGTGGTAGTGGTAACAGCCCAGCACCGGGAAATGCTGGATCAGGTGTTAAATTTGTTTGCTATTCAGCCTGATTATGACCTGAACCTTATGAAAGAACACCAGGATTTGTTCAATATTACAACCGGAGTTCTCAATGGTCTGAAAGAGATTCTGGAAAAGGAAAAGCCGCACCTGGTTTTGGTGCATGGGGATACTACCACCACCTTTGCTGCTGCCCTGGCGGCATTTTACCAGCGGATTCCGGTAGGGCATGTGGAAGCCGGTTTGCGTACCCGCAACAAGTATTCTCCTTATCCGGAAGAGATGAACCGTACTCTGGCCGGACGTATTGCCGAGCTGCATTTCGCTCCTACTGATACCGCCCGCGACAATCTGCTGGCTGAATCCACTGCCTCTTTTAAGATATGGGTAACCGGGAATACAGTCATCGATGCGCTTTTGGAAACGGTACAGCCGGACTACACCTTTGGGCCCGAATTACAGGGTATCAACTTCGATCGTCGTTTGATCCTGGTCACTACCCACCGGCGGGAAAATTGGGGCAGCAGTATGCGTAATATTTACCAGGCTTTAATAGATATTGTAAATGAGTTCCCCGATGTGGAAGTGATCTTTCCAGTACATCGCAACCCCATTGTAAGGGATGTTGCCGAAGAAATGCTGGCGGGGCGGGAACGTTTCCATTTGATTGATCCTCTGGATTATGAACCATTTGCCAACTTAATGAACCGCTGTTATATGGTAATGACTGATTCGGGCGGGTTACAGGAGGAAGCTCCTTCGCTGGGCAAACCGGTTTTAGTTTTGCGTGATACCACCGAACGTCCCGAAGCTGTGCAAGCGGGAACAGTGAAGCTGGTGGGAACCAATCAGCAAAAAATATATGAGGCAGCTCGGCTGCTGTTAACAGATAAAAATGAGTACGATAAGATGGCCCGGGCTATTAACCCCTATGGCGACGGCTATGCCGCCCGGCGCATAGTAAACGTGATTAAGGATTTTTTATATTCCCGGATCGGGGCGCAGTGACGTAGTACGGCTAATGGGAGCTATCTTGTATGTCATTGCTGTGAAAACACGTCGGTCGTGTCATTGCGAGGAGCGCAGTGACGAAGCAATCTCGAACGATGACCGCAGGCTATATTGAATGAGATCGCCACGTCTTTCCGGGGCTCGCAGCCTTAGTCGTGATCAAAGGGAGCATCGGGAGTGCCGGAACGGCCAACATCGGCTGTGAGCGTCAGCGAACATCAGTAGTCCCCGAAGGGGGCGATGACAGTACAGCTATCTTTTGTGTCATTGCGAGGAGCATAGCGACGAAGCAATCTCAAACAGGGATTGCAGGCATTAGAAAGAGATCGCCACGGCACTTCGTGCCTCGCGATGACATAGCGCGGGTTTGGTTCAAAGAGGCTATCTCACGTGTCATTGCGAGGAGCATAGCGACGAAGCAATCTCAAACAGGGATTGCAGGCAT
>Ga0208297_1001140_pt1 | contig 30745 bp, 36 predicted proteins | sample LMS_cellobiose_e_FD_187367 | JGI IMG/M metagenome (GOLD analysis project Ga0208297, IMG submission 187367) | Rumen-fistulated moose microbial communities from Alaska, USA - LMS_cellobiose_enrichment (SPAdes) (version 2) | ecosystem: Host-associated > Mammals > Digestive system > Stomach > Rumen... | reverse complement strand
ATAGCAAAGCCAGCCGAGCCAGTCAACGGTCAAGATGAACGGCGCATTTCATGCGCCGCCGTTGACAGTCCCGCCCGTCTTTGCTAAAGGGTAATCAAGGCGGGAAAGCCCTAAAATGGCTTCACACCTATTTCAATAATTGGAGGAGATAAAAATGAGATCAGAAAAGGAAGTTTATGATATTGTTTTGAATTTTGCAAAAACAGACAAACGCATTCGCATGGTTACTTTGGAAGGATCTAGAACAAATACAAATATTCCGCCTGATGATTTTCAGGATTTTGATATTACTTTTTTTGTTACGGATATGGACAGCTTCACAAGTGATGATAAATGGCTAGATATATTTGGTGAAAGGTTGATTCTGCAAAAGCCGGAAGATATGGAATTATTTCCAGCTGTAGAAAAGGGATTTTCATATTTAATGCTGTTTACTGATGATGTTAAGATAGATTTAACTTTGCTGCCGCTGGAACTGATAGACGAGTATTTTACATGGGATAAACTGGTAAAGTTACTGTTGGATAAAGACAACCGTATCGTAAAGCCGCCAATACCAACGGATATAGACTACCACTTGCAGAAGCCTACTCAAAGAATGTTTGACGATTGCTGTAATGAATTTTGGAATACTACAACATATGTAGTAAAGGGCTTATGCCGCAAAGAAATTCTTTTTGCTATTGACCATATGAATGATATAGTACGAAAAGAATTGCTTCGCATGATTTCCTGGCTGATTGGTATCAAACAGGGATTTCATTTCAGTTTGGGAAAAAACTATAAATTTATGAAGCAATATGTCCCAGAGGAATTGTGGGAACGACTTATGTCCACTTATAATATGGATTCCTATCCCCATATGTGGGAATCCTTTGAACAATGTATGGCATTGTTCCGGGAGGTTTCGTCAGAAGTGGCATGCCAGTTGGATTACCAGTATCCACTATATGATGAAAAAATCAGTAATTATGTGATTCGGCAAAAGAAAAAATATGGCATTGAAGATGATAACAAATAAAATTTTTTCAATCGAAAAAATTTATTTTGATTATTCAATTTTGAAAAACTGAATACCTCAAAATCAGAAAGAGAGCGGCCAAGCACTTTGAGGGATTGGCCGCCTTGTCCACCCATCCAGCGGGACAGCGGGCGGAGGTCAAGGCCGGGTGTAAACCCGTTCATTTCAGCCTTGACGGTTGCCCGTTGTCCTGCTACTTTTCCGGGAGTGTGGCCACAACTTCGGGACACTTTGTCCACAAGTTGGAGCGTAGGACGAGGAACTGGGGCTTTCATATACGCCCTGTCTGCTGATGAGTCCAGACCTGCGCTTGCGGCTCCACGCCACGCAAGCACAGCCCTGTTTTCCTGCCGCTTCAAATGCCCTTGCCCTCCCCGGCGGCAACGGCATTTTCACGGCAACGCCGGCAGAGCGTATAACACACTACACTTTGCTTCGCAAAGTCGTGTGCCAAATGGGGGCGTTGCCCCCTTTGGAAACCCCCACAAGAAAAGGCGGTACGCTACCCCTCCACGGGGCGCATACCGCCTTTTCTTGTTATCCAGCCCTCCGGCTGTATCGGTTGAGCAAAAGTCCGCGTGGGATTGATGTGGTATCTTTAACTTTGGGAAACTCCGTTCTCCCAGTTCGATATGGTCTGCCGCGTGACGCTGCACAGCTCGGCCAGCCCCTCCTGCGTGAGGCCGCGGTCTTTTCTTATCTCGGCGATCCGTTTTCCTAGTTCCATCTGAACGCTCCTTGAAAATTTGTATGGTCAGCGTAGCTTAATTATACGCCAAAGTCTATCAAAGAGCCTTTGCGGCGGACAAAAACCGGGCGCAAAGAATCTTTGCGCCGGGGAAAATGGGGCGTTTCAACGGCTGTGGGCGTATAAACTACATTTTGAGACGATCGTGTTTTCTAGGCGCGATGGTCGAGGACCCAGTTCAGCAGCTCCTGATAGCCCATGGATCCTGAGGCGACAGCAAGCCCTGTTTCGGCAACCTCCTCGTTCGTTGCCTCGATGCGGATCCCGTTGACTTCTAAAAAGGTCAGCATGACGTACATTCCGATCCTCTTGTTCCCATCTACGAAGGCATGGTTCGATATCAATGTAAATCCGAGCCTGGCGCCTTTTTCTTCCTTTGAAGGATATAGGTCTTTGCCATCAAACGTGGCAAAAGCCCCTTCGATCGCGGATTCGAGGAGCCCCTCGTCGCGGATGCCGGTACTGCCGCCGGTCTCTTCCGAGATCAGCTGATGAAGGAGCTTAACTTTATCTTTTGAGAACTTTATCATTTTGCGAGCTCCAGAAATGCCGGTTTATACTTTTTAAGAATTCGGGCAGCGACAAAATCTATCTTTTCGTCGTCTGTCATTTCGATCGGAGGATTCTGATCGATGTCGACGAGAAGATATTTCGGTCTGTTGTTCTTGAAAATGACAGCCTGCCCGGTCCTTTCCGCAAGACGGGCAGCCTTGGAAAAGTTCTGATTGGCCTCGCTGACGGAAATAATGCAGTTCGTGTTTATAGTCATAGAAACACCTCCAATTCCATTATAGGGGTAATTAGGTAAAATTCAAGCTATAATTTGTGGAGCTCTCCACCGGAGCCTTATGCTCTCACGGGTCCAGATCCCGCCTTTCAGTAAACAAACAAAAATACCGGTCTGTCGACCGGCATTTTCGTTCGTATGGTCCGAGTGGCGGGATTTGAACCCACGGCCTCTTGGTCCCGAACCAAGCACGCTACCATCTGCGCTACACCCGGATATGGTCTGCGCTCCGCCCGCGGCGGGAGCATCGGGAAAATGAGCCTGAAAACAGGCACTAAAATAATATACCCGCTCGGCCGGCGGTTGTCAACAGAAAATCCGCGGGCGCCTCAGTTCTTTGGGGCCGTCCCGGGGGTGATCCAGTCCCTTCTGATGCACCAAAGGCCCGCCTGGACGCCGCCTTCGCAGCCGGAAAAGTCCCCGGCGAGGACCTCCTCGTGGTGCCTGAACAGCCGGTCCCAGGTGGAGACGACCGCCTGCCTGAGGTCGGGATAGAAGGGTGAGAGGACGGCCTTCTGGGCGGTGATCCCCCGGGCAGTCAGCTCGTCCCTGATCCTGCGCTCCTCCGCCGGATCCCCGCAGAGGGGTCTCAGCTGCATGATCCTCGTCCAGTCGGCGGCGTCGAAGAACACGGCCTGATCCGTTGGAACTTCAAGGGTTAGGCAGTTCTCCTGAAGGGGGCCGCCCTCGATATTGTAGAGGTCTCTGAAGGCCCAGTAGGGAAAGGACGCCCCTTCGGGCGGGGGCAGCAGGGCCGCGGCTCTTGAGACGAACCACCTGTAATTGTGCACGAAGAGCGGGGCGGATTCGCCGTATTTTTTCTCAACATAGGCCTGCTTCGAATAGCAGACGCCGTCCTCTTCTATCGCCCGACGGACGGGGGCCTGCTGAAGGCTGTAGAGCCTGATGACGCCGCTCATTTTATGACCTCCCTGACCCATTCCTTCCGGATCTCCCAGATCAGGCCGTAGCTGGTCCCGACGTGGTCCGGGGACGCGAAGGCCCTGGGCCAGCTGTCGACGATCTCGCGCTTGATCTGCGGATAGAAGCTCGTCATGACGGCCTTGGCGTCGCTGGCGCCGTAAAGGTCCAGGAGCTCCCGGTGGCGGGCGGCGTCCGCGTCGTCTTTGGGGATGTACCGGTAGTCGAGGACCGCGCTCCAACCGTCGGTGGAGAGCCTGAGGAGCTGCTCTTCGGGGACCGATAGCACGAAGATGACTCCGCTTTCCGCCGGATAGCCTTCTCCCTCTCCGATGGTGACCCAGACCGGATAGCTGGCGTCCGATGGTTTGGGGATCCGCTCCGCCATGGCCTTTGCCAGCCAGTCATAGGACTTGAGCATGATGCTCCGAAACTCGCTCCCGTCCCCGGCAACATACCTGCTGTCTGTTACGTAACGTCCGTCTCGCATCAATATCTCTTCGACGGCCCTGTGCTGCCGCGTTCTCACCGTGATCTCCGCCATGTCCGGACCTCCTCCGTTTCTTTCAGCCCGATTATACCATAACGCGCCCCCGGACGCCCGCTCCCCGGCGCCACCCAAAGATCCTTTTTTCAGACAATTGTCCCGCGCCCGCTTGTGCTATGATGACCACATAGGGCAGACCCGCCCCTAAAAGGCTCCCTGCGCGCAGTTTTCCGTCGGTCTTTCGCATCTTTTGCTCAAGAAATGAGTATCGGGCCCATCTTTATGATAAAATAATAAAGTTCGATGCGGATCCCGAGGGCCGGCTCCTCTGTCCGGACCCGTCCGCAGATAAAGACATATGCGGCCCCGCCGCGGAAAGGAAACCATGTTATCATTTGACGAAAAATACTGCCTTGATCAGCTCAAGGCTCTGCTGGCCATCGACAGCACCACCGGCCAGTACGAAGAGATCGAGAGATATATGCTTGACCAGTGCGAAGAGCTGGGATTCAAGGCCTGCACCTGCCGCAAGGGCGGCGTCATCGCTGACCTGGGCGGAGAGGGAGACCCCATCGTGGTCACCGCCCACCTGGACGACATCGGCCTGATGGTGAGAAAGATCAATCCCGACGGCACCCTCAACGTCTGCACCGTCGGAGGACTTCCTCCCCAGTACGCCGTCACCGAGAACGTCAGGGTCCACACCAGGGACGGCAAGGTCTACACCGGCACCGTCTGCCGCACCCCCGGCTCGGTCCACGTCACCGAAGAGGAGTTCAGGACCACCCTGCCCGACTACAGAAAGAACGTCTGCATCGTCCTGGACGAGCCCGTCAAGAACGCAGGCGACACCAGAGCCCTGGGCATCGAGACCGGTGACATCATCGCCCTGGACACCCGCTTCACCATGTCCAATGGATACATCAAGTCCCGCTTCGTGGACGACAAGGCCTGCGTCGCGGTGGTCCTCACCTTCATGAAGTACCTGAAGGACACCGGAAAGAAGCCCTGCCGCAAGGTCTACGCCTACTTTGCCGCCTACGAGGAGATCGGCCACGGCACCTCCTGGATCCCCGAAGACACCAGGGACATCCTCGCTCTTGACATCGCCCCCACCGGCCCGGACCAGAACTCCGAAGAGCACAAGGTCTCCATCTTCGCCAAGGACACCAGCTATCCCTTCCACTGGGCAATGACCAACGAGCTCAGGAAGGTCGCAAAGGACCAGGGCCTCAACTGGGTCATGGACGTCTTCACCCCCCACTACGGCACCGACGCCGAGACCTCCATCAGGGCCGGCTACGACATCCGCCACGCAGCCATCGGGCCCGGCACCTCCAACAGCCACGGCTACGAGAGGACCCACATCGACGGCCTCAGGAACACCTACTGCCTGATGGCGGCCTATCTGCTCGGATAAGCCGCTCCGCGGCCATCGGGCCGCCATATGATCCAAGAAAACAAGGACCATAAGCCCCAGGACCGCCGTCCCCCAAAGCAGAAGAAAGGAAAACACATGGAATTTGATCCCCAGCGCTACCGCTACCCGTCCAAGCGCACCATGGCCGTGGCGACCCGCGGCATGGTCTGCACCTCAACGCCTCTGGCCGCTCAGGCCGGTCTCCGCATCCTGCAGGAAGGCGGCAACGCCTTCGATGCGGCAGTAGCCACCGCAGCCTGCCTTCCCGTCGTAGAGCCCACCAGCAACGGCCTCGGCAGCGACGCCTTCGCCCTGATCTGGTCCAAGGGAAAGCTCTACGGACTCAACTCCAGCGGAGTCTCCCCCAAGGCCATAAGCCTTGAGAAGCTCCTCGCCAAGGGCTGCAAGACCATGCCCGACATGGGCTGGGATCCGGTCGACGTGCCCGGAGCCCCCGCCGCGTGGGCCGAGATCAATCAGCGCTTCGGAAGGCTTCCCCTCTCCCAGGTCGTGGAGCCCGCCGCCTGGTACGCCGAGCACGGCTACGCCGTGAGCCCCACCGTCTCTAAGTTCTGGAAGAGGGCGGTCCCCAGGTTCACCGCTCTTCAGGGCGAGGAATTCAAGCCCTGGACCGAGTATTTCACAAAGAACGGCAAGGGCCCCGAAGTGGGCGAGATCTTCCGCTGCCCCGACATGGCCAAGACCTTAAGGGACATCGGAGCGACCAACGCCGAGAGCTACTACAGAGGCGCCCTGATGGAGAAGATCGTCGGCTTCTCGAAGAAGACCGGCGGCTGGTTCACCGAGGACGACTTCGCCAACTGGCATCCCGAGTGGGTAACCCCCATCACCACCAACTACAAGGGCTACGACGTCTACGAGATACCTCCCAACGGCCACGGCATCACCGCCCTCATGGCCCTGAACATCCTCAAGGGCCTGGAGCTTCCCGAGAACAGGGAGACCGCCGAGGCCTATCACAAGATGATCGAGGCTCTCAAGCTGGCCTTCATCGACGCCAAGGAATATGTCTCCGATCCCAAGACCATGAAGACACCCGTCGAGTGGCTCCTCAGCGAGGAATACGCCGCCCAGAGAAGATCGCTGATAGGCGATGAAGCTATAGATCCCAAGCCTTCCGATCCTTACTGCGGAGGCACCGTCTACCTCTGCGCCGCCGACTGCGAGGGCAACATGATCTCCTACATCCAGAGCAACTACAGGGGCTTCGGATCGGGCATCGTGGTCCCCGGCACCGGCATCTCCCTGCAGAACAGAGGCTTCGGCTTCAGCCTCGATCCCAAGTCCGACAACGTGATCGAAGGCGGCAAGAGGCCCTACCACACCATCATCCCCGGCTTCCTGTGCAAGGACGGCGAGGCCGTCGGGCCCTTCGGAGTCATGGGCGGCTTCATGCAGCCCCAGGGCCACATGCAGGTGGTGGTCAACGCGGTGGACTATCTGATGAACCCCCAGGAGTGCCTGGACGCCCCCAGGTTCCAGTGGACAGGCGGAAAGCACATCCAGCTGGAGCACTCGGTGGATCTTACCATCGCTCTCGAGCTCAAGGAGAGAGGCCACGACATCGAGATCCTGTCCGACAACGGCGCCATGGGCAGGGGCCAGATCATCTGGAAGACCCCGTACAACACCCTGATCGGCGGCACCGAGCCCCGCTGCGACGGTCAGGCCGCGGTATTCTAAGGACCGCGAAAGGAGAACAAAATGGAAAACCCCATCATTAAAATAAAAGTAAAGGACTACGGCGAAATGACCGCCGAGCTCTACCCCGACATGGCCCCCAATACCGTCGATAACTTCCTCGGCCTGGTCGAGCAGGGCTTCTACACCGGCAAGGTCTTTCACCGGGTCATCAAAGGCTTCATGATCCAGGGCGGAGGCTTCACCGCGGAGTACGAGCAGATCAAGGCTCCGGCCATCAAGGGCGAATTCGCCTCCAACGGCTTTAAGCAGAACACCCTGAAGCACACCAGAGGCGTGCTCTCCATGGCCAGGACCAACGATCCCGACTCCGCCAGCTCCCAGTTCTTCATCATGCACCAGGACGCTCCCCATCTGGACGGCCAGTACGCCGGCTTCGGCAGGCTGACGGACGGCTTCGACGTTCTGGACGCCATCGCTTCCTGCGACACCGGCCTCCTGGACTGGTACATGTCGGACTGTCCCGTGAAGCCTGTGGAGATCGAGTCGATAGAGGTCGTAAGACCGGAATGATATAATCAGGCGGGGGTCTTCGGATATCCGGCCGAAGGCCGTCCGCCGGGCAGAAAAGGGAGGATAAAAGATGTATTACAGCGATTTCAAGGGCCTCAAACTCTCAAAGCTGGGCTTCGGCACCATGCGCCTTCCCCTCATGGAGGACGGGAAGACCATCGACAGCGCTCAGACCGAAGAGATGGTGAAGTACGCTCTCGATCACGGCGTGAACTATTTCGACACCGCTTATCCTTATCACGAGGGCAAGTCCGAGCTGGTGGTCGGCGAGGCCCTCAGCAAGTATCCCAGAGAGAGCTTCTATCTGGCGGACAAGTTCCCCGGCCATCAGGTCATGTCGACCTACGATCCCGCGGGGGTCTTCGAGGACCAGCTGAAGAAGTGCAAGGTCGATTATTTCGACTTCTACCTGCTCCACAACGTCAACGAGTACTGCGAAGAGGTCTATAAGGACAAGCGCTGGGGCATCATCGACTATTTCCTTGAGCAGAAGAAGCTGGGACGCATCAGGCATCTGGGCTTCTCCAGCCACGCCGGCCTTGAGATGCTGGGGGAATTCATCGACTATTGCCACGGCGAGATGGAGTTCTGCCAGATCCAGCTCAACTATCTCGACTGGACCCTTCAGGACGCCCAAAAGAAGGTCGCCCTGCTCAACGAGAAGAACGTGCCCATCTGGGTCATGGAGCCCGTCCGCGGCGGAAAGCTGGCAAAGCCCGGAGAAAAGGCCGAGCAGATGCTCAAGGAGAAGGTCTGCCCAAAGTGCACACCGGCGGCTCTCGCCTTCAGGTGGCTTCAGGCCGTCCCCGGCGTCACCGTGGTCCTTTCCGGCATGTCAGATCTTGAGCAGATGAAGCAGAACATCGAGACCTTCGATGAGCCCGCTCCCCTGGACGAGAAGCAGTTCGCCGGCATGCTCGAGGTCGCCGAGGTCTTCAAGGATTCGGTGCCCTGCACCGCCTGCCGCTACTGCTGCGAAGGCTGCCCCATGCAGCTGGACATCCCGACCCTGATCTCCGTCTACAACGAAGTCAGGATCGCTCCCCACTTCAACGCCAGGATGCGGGTCGACGCAATGCCCGAGGACAAGAGGCCCACGGCCTGCATCGGCTGCGGCCAGTGCTCCCAGATCTGCCCCCAGAAGATCGACATCCCGTCGGTGATGCAGGATCTGGCGGACAGGCTGTCCAAGATCCGCAGCTGGGCCGAGATCTGCGCAGAAAGAGAAGCTGCGGCCAAGGCTCTCGCCGCCAAGGAAAAGGGCGAATAGCGGCCGGCGTCATCCGCCCCGGGATCGCCGGGGGCTTTGCGGCGGTAATGCAGCGGGAAAAAACCGGTCCGAAAAACCGCAAAAAACCCTTGCATTTCAACTTCCGCACAAGTATAATATCAAGGCATTCGTCTTCGGACGAGGCTCTCTGCCGCGGGGGAGGACCGCGGCCATCCAGACCACAGGGAGGTTAAACAATGAATAAGTACGAAGTAATGTTTGTCCTCGATCCCGCTCTTGACGATGAGAAGAAGGCAGCAGCCGTCGAAGCAGTCAAGGGTATCATCGCAGACGCCGGTGAGGTCACCGAAGTCAACGAATGGGGTCTGAGGAAGCTTGCTTATCCTATCCTGAAGAAGACCGAGGGTTATTATGTCGTCATGCAGTTCGACGCTCAGCCCGAGCTTCCGAAGGAACTGGACAGAAGGCTCAGGATCTCCGATGATTTCCTGAGACATATCATCGTCAACAAGGACGAAAAGTAAAGGCGGTCTGTCATGAATCAGGTACAGTTAGTCGGAAGGCTCTCAAGAGACCCGCAGGTCAGCTACAGCGCATCCACCCAGAATGCTGTCGCCAGGTTCACCGTGGCGGTAGACAGGATGCCGGACAGAAACGGCAACAGGCAGGCTGATTTCATAAGCTGCGTAAGCTTCGGAAAGACTGCTGAATTCATCGAGAAGTATTTCACCAAGGGCAAGCCCATAGCCCTCACCGGCCGCATCCAGACCGGAAGCTATGAGAAGAACGGCCAGAAGGTCTACACCACCGACGTGGTGGCAGACAGGGTGGAGTTCGTTCCCGGCGGAAACGGCGACGGTCAGACCGGCGGCCAGTCCGCTCCCCAGGGCTTCTCAAAGAGCGGCTCTGACGATAAGCCCAGCGGCGGCTTCGACGAGATCCCCGATCTCATACCCGATGACGACATTCCCTTCTAGATCTGATACAGGAGGATAAGCATTCAATGGAAAGAGATAATTTCAAGAAGAAGAGCTACAACGGCGGAATGCACAGAAAAAAGGTCTGCCAGTTCTGCGCTGACAAGACCATCGCCGTAGATTACAAGGACGTCGATACTCTCAAGAAGTACATCACCGAGAGAGGCAAGATCCTTCCCAGAAGGGTCACCGGAGCCTGCTCCATGCACCAGAGAGCTATCACCACTGCCATCAAGAGAGCCAGGACCGTTGCCCTGCTGCCCTTCGACGCAGACCTGTAAAGAGAGCTTTGAAACAAAGACCGAAGTCCGCCCCCCGGGCTTCGGTTTTTTCATGCCCAGGGGCAGGTGAGATCTGCAGGCTCTCATGGTCAGATGGTCCGAATTGCTCAAATATCCAGAAAATGTACACAAACGCTCTTGAACTGGGTTGATGCAAAATGTATAATCAATCGTCTGATCTATTGAATTTTCACATAAACTCAGAAAGGAGCAAAAATGTCCATCTACGACTTTAAAGCCAATACCATAGACGGCGTTGAAAAGTCCTTTGAAGACTATAAAGGCAAGGTCCTTCTGATCGTGAACGTAGCCAGCAAGTGAGGGTTCACGGGACAGTATAAGGGCCTGGAAGGTCTCTATGAGAAGTACAAGGCGCAGGGCCTTGAAGTATTGGGATTCCCCTGCAACCAGTTCGGCGGTCAGGAGCCCGGCTCCAACGAGGAGGTCAAGAGCTTCTGCACCGGCAATTACAACGTAACGTTCCAGATGTTCGAGAAGATCGACGTCAGAGGAGAGACCGCTCATCCTCTGTACGACTACCTTTGCAGCAAGCAGCCCTTCCTGGGCTTTAAGGGCCTTCAGGGCAAGGCTCTCGAGATGGGGCTCAAGGCGAAGTTCGGCGAGTTCTTCGGCGACGACAGCGTCAAGTGGAACTTCACCAAGTTCCTGGTGGACAGGGAAGGCAATGTGGTCGGCAGGTTCGAGCCCAACGTCAATCCCGACAAGATCTCGGGCGAGATAGAAAAATACCTTTAGCGGCACAGTACATATACCCGGAAGGGCCCGGCCTTAAGGCCGGGTCTTTTTCGCGCCTTGAACAGATCCCGGATCCCGAGCAAAATAGGTCGGTTTTCTGGGAAGGTGACGGAGTAAAGTGGAACTTCACCAAGTTCCTCGTGGACAGGGAAGGAAACGTGGTCGGCCGCTTCGAGCCAACCGTCGATCCTCAGGACATCGAAAAAGAGATCGAAAAGTATCTGTAGCGGCAGGGCGTAGGACCCGTTAAAGCCTGACCGTCCATGCGAAGGCATGACCGATCCCCAAAACCCAAACTTTAGTCGCATCAAGGCCCGGCGCGAAAGCCGGGTCTTTTTATGCGCCATGGCCGGGTGCTGCACCCTGAAAGCGCGTTTTTCACGGCGCAGCGCTGAAAACCTGCAGATCCGACCGTCACCGCATTTGACACGGGGCGGCCCAATTGTTTAAAATATGGCCATTCAGCGGTGTTGAAAAACGCCCTGTTTTCGGATATCCTTTAGTTCGGTCTGCCCGAAGCCGCGCGGCGCGGGCGGAAGATGGAGAAAAGCATGAAATATCAGGAATACGTGATCTATCCCGCAGCGGAGGAGCTGGACCTTCTGGTCGAGGAGCTTTCCGCCGCAGGCCTTGACCAGCTGGTGATCCAGGATCCCAAGGACACCGAGCTCTTCAACGGCGACGGCACCGGGACCAACTGGAACTACATAGACAAAGAGGTGCTGGAGAGCGTCAGGAACAATCCCGCCGTGACCTTCTACCTTGCCATGGACGAGAGCCTGTCCGAAGGGGCGGCCTCCATCGTCAGAAGGTTCGACCACAAGCGGACCGTCGTCGACGACGAGGACTGGCTCCACAAGTGGGAGGAATACTACGTCCCCGTAAGGCTCAGCCCCCGGGTCGTGGCAAAGCCCGCCTGGCGGCAGTACGAGCCCAAGGAAGGGGACATCGTCATCGAGATCGATCCTGGCCTTGCCTTCGGCACCGGCACCAGCCCCACCACCTATCTGGCGGTGAGGCTCATGGAAAAGTACGTGAAGCCCGGCGACAGGGTGCTGGACGTGGGCAGCGGTACCGGGATCCTGAGCTGCGTCGCGGCAAAGCTGGGAGCTTCGCATATAACGGCGGTGGACCTGGACCCCGAGGCGGTCAGGAGCACCCTGGTCAACGTGAAGCTCAACGGCTGCGAGGACCTGGTGACCACCGGCATCTCAGACCTTCTTAACGACACCGAGGACCGGGGCGACGTGATCTGCGCCAACCTGCTGGCTCCCCTGATCATCAAGCTGGCTCCGGACGTTCCCGCCCACTGCCAGGGAAGGGGCCTCTTCATCTCCAGCGGCATCATCGATACCATGGAGGAGCCCTGTGTCAAGGCCGTGGAGGAAGCGGGCTTTGAGGTCATCGACATCGAAAGGGACCAGGGCTGGTCCGCCATCGCCGCCGTCATGAAAAGGTGATCTTTCACATTTCTTCCTGCCTGCGGCGTTGAAATCGAGGCTCTTATGATATAGAATAACTAATTGCGGAGGGGTAAACGCCCGATGACGGGCTGATCCCTGAAAGCCTTGATATCATAAGCTTCGCTCAATTATCCTCTGCGTTACGTAACGTTTGTTTTGGATCCTGCGGCCGCTTTTTTCGCGTGCTGCGGCATTTCCGCCCCGGAGGGCCTTATGGCAAAGGAAAAGCATAAGATAAATATCCTCGACCCCAACGCCAACCCGAGAAGGCTCATCATGGCCCTGGTCTGGCCCATGATCATCGAAGAGATCCTCAGCATCATGGTCAACTTCGTCGACACAGCCATGGTCGGTTCTCTGGGAGTCTACGCGACGGCGTCGGTGGCGGTGAGCAATCCGGCCATCGAGGTCTGCAACGGAGTCGCCATCGGCCTGGGATCGGGCTTCGGCGTCATGATGTCCCGCCGCATCGGCGAGGGCAGAAAGGACCTGGCCCTTAAGACCATGCGCCAGTCGCTCTATTACATGCTGATCATGGGCGGCTTCATGACCCTGCTGTTCTCGTGGATCCTGGCGGACAATCTTCCCCGCTGGATGGGCGCTCAGCCCGACATCTGGGAGACCAGCTCCGTCTACCTCCGCTATTTCGGTTATTCCAGAGGCTTCATCGTGGCCGCCGTGGTGGGCAACAGCTTCCTGAGAGGCCAGGGCCACACCAAAGAGGCTATGATGGGCAACGTCATCGCCAACATCACCAACTGCATCCTCAACTTCCTGTTCATCTATCCGACCAGAGAGCTGACGGTCTTCGGAAGGACCTTCACCATGTGGGGACTGGGCCAGGGCGTCGCGGGAGCCGCCATCGCCAGCTCCATCGCCAACTTCGCCATGTTCGCCTACGTCGCCTGGAGGCTCTTCGACAAGAACCTGACCGTTCCCTTCTCCCTGGGCAAGCCCGAGAAGATCGACGGGGAGCTCTACAGGTTCTCCTTCGGCCTGGGCGGACCCAACGCCATCGAAAGGCTCATCAGCTCGTCGGGCCGCATGGTCTGCACCAGCCTTCTGGCGGGCATCTCCAACGTGGTCCTGTCGGCCCACCAGCTGGCAGGCACCGCCGAATCCATCATCTTCATGTCGGTCATGGGCTTCGGCATGACCGGGACCACCCTGGTGTCCCAGTGGCTGGGCGCCGGCAACAAGGACAGGGCAAAGCTCCTGGCCCACGAGACCTTAAAGCTCGCCTTCATGGTCGGCTCCGGCGCGACCATATTCGTGTTCATATTCTGTCCCCATATCATCGGCTTCTTCACCAAGAGCGAAGAGGTCATCCGCATGGCGACCCTGGCCCTGCGGATCCAGTGCATAATCGAGCCCATCGAGGCCCTCACCATGGCGACGGGCGGCGTCTTAAGGGGCGCCGGCGACGTCAGGATCACCGCGATGACCTCTCTCATCGGCATGTGGGGCATCAGGGTGCCGGGAGCCCTGCTCCTGATCAAGGTCTTCGGCTGGGGCCTGCTGGGCGTCTGGGTGCCCATGGCCGTCGAATGGTTCCTGCGCTTCTGCATCCTCTACACCCGCTACAGGAGAGGCCGCTGGGTCGACGCCTGGGGAAGAAAATAATATAGGACATACGACAGGTCTCTTTGTAAAACAAGACCTCCTATGGCGCAGCATTTTGACAGTGCCATAGGAGGTTTTTCCGATTTCCCGCTATTTTCTGATCAAACAGATCGAACACTTCGTTTTCGACGGACAGGATCGATCTTCCTATACTCACTCATCCACACAAATTGGAAGTTGTTAATCCAAAACGCCTCTTATAGAATCCTCATAGCTTTCGGTGATCAGAGTAATCTTTTCTCCATTAGACTTGTAACCATCTGTGACCTGGTGATTGTCTTGTTTCAGCTGTTCGACTGTGCAATAAGAATCATCTAGTCTTGTTTCAATATCTGAACCATGTGACTTTATCTCTTCAAAATGCGTGTCTATATATTCATCTGACATAGCAAGACAGATGAACCTTATCGACTGAAGATACTGCTCATCAAAACTGTCTCTCCAATCAAAAGGTATATAACAGCCCTCAACGATAAGGTTTTGCTGGTTCTCAATCACGGTTTTCATGATCTCTCGTACAATTGGCCACAGATATCCTGTCAGAGACTCGTCGTCTTCCGGTGTCAATACCGTATTGCCACTGCGGATCAGGCCCATTTTTAGGTGATCGATCGACAGATACGGATATTTGTATTTTTCGAGCATCTTTTGTGCCAGAAGCGTTTTTCCAGTGTGAGATGCACCCGTAATCAGTATGATCATAGTCTTGCCTCGATCTCTTTCCTGACCTTCTCCAATTCACTGCAGGTCAGGATCGGAATCAGACTGTTTATTTCTTCAACGCTTTTATCCCACCACTTGAATTTGAGCAGCAATCCGATAAGATCATCATCAAAGCGTTTCCTCAAGGGTTTTGCAGGATTTCCAACAACGATAGTATAAGGATCGACATCACTTCCGACAATGCTGTTTGCTCCAATGATCGCTCCGTCGCCGATATGAACGCCAGGAAGAACCACCGCATTTTGCCCGATCCACACGTCATTGCCAATTACAGTATCTCCTTTGAATGGCATTTCAGACGGATCGGGAGTGTTCATTTCCCATCCTTCAAGCGTATAAAACGGGAAGGTTGAGACGGCGTTCATCTGGTGATTAGCATCATTCATCACAAACTCGACACCTGCTGCGATCTGACAGAACTTGCCGATGATAAGCTTATCCCTGCTCCAGGGATAAAAGTTTGTTACATGACTCTCAAATTCTGAGTCTGCAATGTAGGTAAAATCCCCGACGATGATATTCGGATTTGTAATGGTTGGTTTCACATATATCTCTTTGTCATATCCTGCGACCGGATGGATCACATTTGGATCCGGTTTTTTACCATTTTTCATAGTTGGTCACCTCGTCAAATCACGATTTAGCGACATCCTGGCAAACCGGCATTTGTCAGTATCGGTCTCCATATTCCTTTCGTGCTTCTGACGTCCATTTGGAGACGAAATCGGTCTTTGCATTTGTATAAGCATCGCGGTTATGTTCATATTGCTTCCAAAGCCGGAGCTTCAATGTTTCATACTCTTTTGCCACAACAGGATGCTCATTCAAATAATCACGGAAGTACAGTTCATCATTGTCCCCGGCGTACCGCAGATGGATATGATATACTTTATCCGCAAATCCATTTATAGAATATCCCTTATTGAGCGAGATCCGTTTTGACTCGGAGGACATGACGGTAAAACCGTTCTGTTCCAATATCCGGGCCATATCTCTCATGTCAGCGCTTTGAGAAATCTCAACCATCACATCAACTATATTCTTGGCCCATATTCCCTGAATGGCGGTGCTTCCGATATGACTGATCCGGACAACAGGCTGATCGGCTAAGAGTCCTGTCAGCGTTTTCTCGATCTCATTGAAGTTATCTTTCCAGTGGTCATCGTGCGCCACAAGAAAGATGGGAAACAATTCCCACAACTCTTCCAATGCCATTTCTGATAAATCTTTTCCCATGCCAAAAGCCTCACAAATCCCGAGTTAGCAGCATCTCGACAAACTTGAATTTGTAGTACTACAGCCTTATCAGATAATATTGGCTAGTTCTTCCTTCTTTATAGTTTTCGTTTTCTGCAATAAGCGTCCCTCCATTCTTTTGAATGGTTGCTGCAGAGGCCAGATTCTCTTTATAACAGCCAAGTATAACCTTTTCCATTCCTTTTTCTTTGCACACTGACAGTGCATATTTGAGCATCGCAGTAGCATAACCTTTGTTCCTTTCGGATGGCCTGACTCCATACCCAATATCGCCGTATTTTTCAGAAAGCACTTCTGGCAGTTCATATCGAACACTTAGCAAACCTATCAATCTGTCCCCATCAAAGCAAAGATACAGCAGAGATTTACCCCATTGTTCATCACCAGACAGAGCATTATTCTTTATCTTAGTTACCCACTCAGTATAATCAGAGGATGATAAACCCAAGCTCGCACTGATGCTGGTTTCTCCGTTATTATGGTGTTCTTGTACATATTTCTGTAGTATATCTTTGTCGTTAATATCAGGAAGTCTATACTTCATTTTTCTCACCTGCAAACTGCGATTTATGCATAGTATAGCATATGATCACCAGGAAAATGTGAAATGGCTTAGATGATCATTATTACGGCGTTTTATTCATGGGTGTTCATTTTTTTCAGGGCGTCCCTCAGCCTGTCCATGAAGATGCGGGCGGCGGGGGAAAGGGGCTGGTATCTTTTCCAGATCACCGATCCGTAGACCGTGATCCCGGGCTCGAGGGGCCTGAAGCAAAGGGGAGACTCATCCCCGGTATCGACGAGGCCGTCAAAGCAGATGGCGCAGCAGCCCATATCCTCCACCATCAGCGATGCGTTGTAGATCAGATTGTACGTCCCGAAGACGTCGAGAGCCTTGAAGGCGTCAGCCCCCATGAACGAAGGGGCCTCCGCCCGGGAGATCATCACCGGGACGCCGCGAAGATCCTCCGGCCTTATCCTTTCCTTTGCGGCCAGGCTGCAGTCCTTTCTCATCAGGACCACGAACCGGTCAGGGACAGGCAGCCTGATATACTGGTATACATCCCGGTCAAACCCGCTGAAGATCAGGGCAAGGTCCAGAAGGCCTCCGGACAGCTGGTCCATCAGGTCCTCCGTGTCGCCGCTGGTCACGCTGAAGCGGATCCCCGGATATTCCCGCGAGATGTCTCCCGCGACCCCGGAAAGGATGTGGAAGGCCGCCGACTCACCGGCTCCGATGTTCACTTCGCCGGTCAGCCCTTTACGCGCCCCTTCGATGTCTCTTTCGGTCTGGGCCATGAGCCTGATCATCTCGTCGGCGCGCCGCCTGAGGATGATCCCCTCATCGGTCAGGGTCACCCTCCGTTTTCCCCTTCGAAAGAGCACCACGCCCAGCTCATCCTCCAGATCCTTCATCTTTCTGGAAAGGGCCGGCTGGGAAAGGTGCAGCGCTTCGGCCGCGGCGGTTATGCTGCCCTCTCTGACCACGGCCAGATAGTATTCCATCGTCTTAAGATCCATGTGACCTCCCTGCTGTCTGAAGCGTTCTTCTATGCAATTATAGCATGGATAGACATCAGCTATAAGTATTTGTTTGCGGATGCGGCAGGTGATATCATAATAGATGAGGAAGCGGCAGTCATTGTCGCCAGCGGTGAGAGGAGGAAAAATGAAGTACAGGATCAACAGAAAGACCGGTGACAGGATCAGCGAGATCGGCATCGGTTCGTCATACATGTTCAACGCCGGTATGGACGAGGCGGTCAGAGCCTTGAGAAGGGCGGTCGAAGGCGGAGTCAACTATTTCGATCTTGCCGCGGGGGACGGTACCAGCTTCCCTATCTACGGCGAAGCCCTCTCGGACCTGAGAAGGGACCTGTTTTATCAGATCCATTTCGGTGCGGATTATTCCAACGTTACCTACGGCTGGAGCCTTGATCTCGACACCGTGAAAAGATCCGTCGACCGCCAGCTGAAGGAGCTGCGCACCGACTACATAGATTACGGTTTCATCCACTGCCTGGACGAGGACAGCGACTGGGACGGATACCTTAAAAACGGTATCTTCGACTATCTTCTGAGCATGAAGGAGCAGGGCGTGGTCAGGCATCTGGGCCTGTCCTCCCACACCCCCTCGCTGATCCGGCGCATCATGGATCAGGTGGACATCGATATGCTCATGTTCTCCGTCAATCCGGTCTACGACTTCGGGAAGGGCACCACCAAGACCTCGAGAGGCTCGGTAGACGAAAGGACCGCGGTCTATCAGCGCTGCGAGAAGCAGGGCGTAGGTATCTCGGTCATGAAGCCCTTCTGCGGAGGCCAGCTGCTGGACGCTTCCCTGTCTCCCTTTGGCAGAGCACTGACACCCTATCAATGTCTCAAATATGTGTTGGACAAGCCTGGCGTGGTCACGGTGCTTCCCGGCGCTCAGAGCGTCGAACAGGTCGAGGCGCTGCTGGCTTATTACGATCAGCCCGAAGAAGCGTTGGATTACTCGGTCCTGGGCAGCTTCGCTCCCGCCGACGCCGTGGGCAGATGCGTCTACTGCAATCACTGCAGCCCCTGTCCCATGGGGATCGAGATAGGTCTGGTGAACAAATACTATGATCTCGCCCTTGCCGGGGACGACATGGCAAAGCAGCACTATCTGGGCCTTGAGAAGAAGGCTTCGGACTGCGTCGGCTGCGGTCACTGCGACAGCCGTTGTCCCTTCGGCGTAAGGCAGAGCGAAAAGATGCAGAAGATCAGGGAGTTCATGGGGGAATGAGGATGAAGACCGCTCTCGCGATATATCTGGCTCTTACCATGATGCTTCCGGGCTGCGCTGCGGCAGGTCCGGACAGGGAGCAGGCTGAGGAGATCGCCGCGCAGGCTGCAGATCAGCAGGTCCCGGCCGTGCAGGAAGAGGATCCCGCCCCGCAGCCGGAAGATGGGACAGACGCAGCATCCGCCGATACGAAGGAGACGCCGGCGGAAAAAGAAGATCCAAAGGAGAAAGAAATGAAGCTTACCATAGGCGATACTCCTGTCGCGGTCAGGTGGCAGGACAACGAGTCCGTGAAGGCTCTGGCGGAGCTGGTCAAGGAAGGGCCTCTCACCGTTCAGATGTCCATGTACGGAGGCTTTGAGCAGGTGGGGAGCATCGGTCAGAAGCTTCCCAGAAACGACGCTCAGACGACCACCGAAGCCGGGGACATAGTCCTCTATTCGGGAGACCAGATCGTCGTGTTCTACGGTTCCAACTCCTGGGCATATACCAGGCTGGGCCGGGTGACGGACAAGAACGGTGAAGAGATGAAGGAGCTTCTCGGAAACGGCGACGTGACCATCACTATCTCTATCGAGTAAATAAGACGGGTCCCGCGGGGCCCGGCGGGAAAAGACCGATATCCGGAGTTGTCCCGAAAAACTGCGCGAATGACCGCGCCTGAAGATACAAGGAGGATAAAATGAATATAACGGTTCTCAACGGTAGCCCTCATTTGGATGGACCGACGTCCGACATGGTCAGCGCCTTTGCCGAAGGCGCCGGGGAAAAGGGCCATCAGGTCACCGCATTCAACGTCGCCCACATGAACATCAGGGGCTGCATGGCCTGCGAATACTGCAGAAAGACGGAAAAGGGCGTCTGCTGCCAGAAGGATGACATGCAGAAGATCTATCCCGCCCTGCTGGAGTCGGACATGATAGTCTTCGCGTCGCCCATCTATTACTTCACCCTGTCCGCCCAGCTTCAGGCCGCGATCCACAGGACCTATTCCTTCGACATCCCCGAAAGGTGCAGAAAGGTCGCCCTGATCATGAGCTCGGGAAGCAAATACGTCTACGGCGCCGCCATCACCGAGTATTTCCAGTCCATCGTGGAATACTGGGGCGTCGAGAACGCCGGCATCTTCACCGCCAACGGCAAGCAGAACAAGTCCCCCGAAAAACACAGGGAGCTTTACGAATTCGGACGTTCGCTGTAGAAAAACGGCAGCCGCGAAGGCAGCCGGAAGATCAGATTTTTCAAACTGTCCTTCGGGGCAGTTTTTTTAAGATCGATATATTTCCCGATAAACCCGAAGACCGTGTCGAAATAAAGGTCCGGATCCGGGGGCGCCCTTTCGATTGAATGCGAGGAGCATATTTTACCACAGTTTTCTATTGATCCAAATATTATTGTCCGGAAGAAAGTGGGCAAAGGCTCCCAAAGGTGGTAGAATAGGCCCATGACTGACATGAACAACATAAAAAATGATAACGCGCCGAAGAAGCGGGTCCTCATCGCCATGAGCGGCGGGGTCGACAGCTCGGCTGCCGCCAGGGTCCTGATGGACCAGGGCCTGGAGTGCGAGGGCGTCACCATGCGCCTTTACCGGGACGAGAGCATAACGGACAATGGCAAGAGCTGCTGCAGCGACCGGGACGAGGACGACGCGGCCTTCGTGTGCCATCAGCTGGGCATCCCCCACGAATCCCTCTGCTGCACGAAGGAATTCAGGAGCTGCGTCATCCAGAAGTTCATCGACGAATATCAGGCCGGCCGGACCCCCAACCCCTGCGTCGACTGCAACCGGTTCATGAAATTCGGCCTTCTGATGGACTACGCCAGGGAAAAGGGCTTTGACGCCGTCGCCACCGGCCACTACGCCAGAGTCGAGAGAAACGAAGAGACCGGCCGCTGGCAGCTGCTTAAGGCCGTCAACGATAGCAAGGACCAGAGCTACGTCCTCTACATGCTCACCCAGGAGCAGCTCTCCCATATTCTCCTTCCCCTCGGAGGCCGCACCAAAGACGAGACCAGGGCCATCGCCGCGGACGCAGGCCTGATCAACGCCAAAAAGCGGGAGAGCCAGGACATCTGCTTTGTCCCGGACGGGGATTACGCCGCCTTCCTGATGAGATGGGCCGGGATCAGGGCAGAAGAAGGGGACATCCTGGACGAGAAGGGCAATGCCGTGGGAAGGCACAAGGGTGCCGTCCGCTATACCACGGGCCAGCGCAAAGGCCTGGGCTTTGCCGCGGGAGAACCGGTCTACGTCACCGGAAAGGACATGAAGGCCAACACCGTGACCATCGGGCCCGAGAGCTCCCTGTTTCACAACGGTCTTGAGGCCTCGGGAGTCAACTGGGTGTCGGTCGCGGAGCCTGAACGGCCCATCAGGGTCACCGCCAGGACCCGCTATCACCAGAAGGAAAAGGCCGCCACGTGCGTCCCTCTTCCCGGGGGAAGGATAAAGGTCATCTTCGACGAGCCCCAGAGGGCGATAACCCCCGGCCAGGCGGTGGTACTGTACGACGGGGATCTTCTCGTCTGCGGAGGCACCATCGAAAGGGTCTTCGACGAATAAAACAGGCGTTATATAACAAATGCTCAAACCGCCGCATCCGTTGAAATCTCAGCGTCTGCGGCGGTCTTTGTTATGTCCGGTATTTTGTGCTTAGTCCTTCAATGCCTTGCCTTCAGCCGTATCGTGATCTACCTCTTGATCACCGCTCTGAGAGCGTTGGAGCACTTCTTGTAGGCCAGGGCGGTGATCAGCGATACGATCAGGTACTTCACCAGGTTGAAGGGGAAGACCGAGAAGAGCATCATGGACAGGTTGTCCTTGACCAGAGGGTTGACCTTGGAGCCCATGGCGACGATGGCCTCGGTGGACATGCCGTAGAGGCTGCCGTACAGGGGGAACATGACGTAGGCGTTCATGAACACGTAGAGGACGCTGGTGACCAGGGCCGCGCAGAGGAGTCCCTTGAGGGCTCCGGTCTTTGTGTGGTCCTTCTTGTAGATGAGTGCGGCGGTCAGGATGAATACGCAGCTGCCGCAGAGGTTGGAGAGCTCGCCTACGCCGCCGGTAGTGGTGCCGTTGAGCACGAAGTTGAGCAGGATCTTGACCAGAGCGACCAGGCAGCCTGCGGTCGGTCCAAGGAAGAAGCCGGCGAAGAGGCCGGGGATGTCGGAAACGTCGAACTTCATGAAGATCGGCGCGAAGGGAAGGGGAAAGCTGACGAGCATGAGCACCGCTGAAAGGGCGCCCAGAACTCCCACGAAGGCGATGGTCCTGACACTGATGATTTTTTTCATAATAAACATAATAAAAACTCCTTTCTTTGCATAAAGATAAAGGAGCTTTGATCAAAAAATAAACTCCGGGTCAAATGCCCAGAGCGTCCTTTATCTTCTCCCATCCGGACTTTGACCGTCGGCAGCGGGTTCTCACCGCTTCGTGCTTCCGCTTGCAGGCTCGTTCCCCGAAGGGACATCACTGCCGGTAGGGAATTGCACCCTGCCCTGAAGACAGGATTTATTATACTCCCGGCGATGCAAAATGCAATAGCTAAGAAAAAGAAGTTTGTTCCGGCTAACCCCGTGCGTCAAAAGAGGCTCCGGTCTTCCGGAGCCTCAGGTCAGTGCGTTATATTTGCGGACGGGCGTTGGCTATTCAACGATGGTCTGATTTGCCCAGCTTCCGTAGTAGACCACCACGTCCACGGTGGTGCCGTCGTTTCCCACCGCGACCGCGGGACCTACGGGCAGGGCCTGAACGACAGCATCGTCGTAGGCCTGATATCCGTGGGCCTCGGGGAAGAAGATGACGTTCATATTGCCGTCTTTCCCCATGATGTACAGGTAATCCAGGGTCTTGCCGTAGATGTCCTGAGCGCCCTCGGTCAGCACCATGCCCTCGATGGAGGTGAGCCTGTCGGAGTACGCGCCGGCCTCGGATCTGAAGGCTTGGAAGTCATAGGGCTGCAGGGTGTTGTCCGCAGCGGGCTCCGCCGCCATGAAGAGCTGGGGATTATTATCCAGGAAGGCTGCCGCCGCGGAGGTGTCCAGATCCCAGAAGCGGGAGAAGAAGCCCATGGTCTGGTATTGGTCCGCGATGGAAGGATCCCAGCTGCCACCGGTGAGATTGCCAGTGAGCATGTGCCTTCCTCTGCCTTCCTTGTCATAGTCGTCGATGTGAAGGTAAAGGTCTCCCATGCCATTCGCCTTGCTGTCTAAGAAGGAGCCCTCGAAGACGAATTGGTCGTTGGCGCTGGCGCTGTCCGCCTCGCCCTGTCCCTCGGCCTTGCCGTCCTTGAGCTGGCCGGTGTAGTAGGTCGGGACTTTGAGGTCCAGGATCAGCAGATCGATGGGAAGACCCTCCGCGGTGCCTTCGCCGGAGAGTTTTCCTTCGGTGAAGCCGCCCTCGTAGGACCACTGGGCGGGGCTGTCTTCGGAAGTCTTAAAGCTTCCCTTGCCCTCGGGGACCATGTCAAGGATCTCGCCGTCATAGATCCCGGGGAAGGACACGCCGTCCACCTCGACGGAATAGTTGAAGTTCTCGATGGTGCCGCGCATGTCGAAGGTGCCCTGCATGAACGGTCCTTTGTAGGTCCAGCCTTCGTCGCACTCGATGACGCCCTCGCCGTCGGGCATGCCGTCGGTCACGGGGCCGGTATAGTTGTAGGAATACCTCACGTCGTTGAGGAGAGACTCCAGGTGCACATCTTCCATAGTGCCGCTGCCTGCGATGGCTGCGTCGGTGAAATTGCCGGTGTAGGTCCAGCCGCTGTTGGACTCGAAGGCGCCCTCGCCCTGGGGTACGCCGTCCACGACGCTGCCGCTGAACACGCCCTCGGTCAGGTTCCCTCCGGGAGAGGCCATGACGCTCATTGCCTTGTTTTCAAAGCTTCCCGCGCCCGCGATGGCTCCTGCGGTGAAATTGCCTTCGTAGGTCCAGCCTTCGCTGCTCTTAAAGGTGCCCTGGCCTTCGGGGACCTTCTTTACCAGGGTGCCGGTGAAGGTGCCTTCGTAGAGGATGGTCTTGCCGTCTTCGGCAAGGGTGATGCTGAGAGGCTCGTCGGTCACCTGCTTCTCGCCGCAGGCCGAAAGGCTGAGAGTCAGCGCCAGGATCAGCGCCAGTGTAAAGATCTTTTTCATATGCAGTACTCTTTTCATTTGTATTTTAGGGCGGAAAGGAGCTCCGTCCCGCTCTTGTATAAAATATTTTATTCCAACGAAGCCGCGTTCGCAATAAATTGTTGGATAAACGCTCATTTGCGGGCATTCGTGTAATTTCTTGAACTGGACCGTCCTTTGGGATATAATAATTATACTTATAAAATGAGGTAATATGCCGCTGCAGGCGGCGGTCCCCGGCAGGGAAAGGCCGGGACCGGAAAGGAGAAAACATGACAAGGATAGCGATCAACGGTTTCGGACGCATCGGAAGGCTCGCCTTCAGAAAGCTCTGGGGAGACGACAGGTTCGAGATCGCAGCGATCAACGACCTGACCAGCCCCGACATGCTGGCCTATCTGCTCAAATACGACAGCGTCCAGAAGCGCTTTGAAGGCCACGACGTGGAGCCCTGCGAGGCCGCGATCATGGTCGACGGAAAGAAGATCCCCGTATATAAAGAGGCCGACGCGAAAAACCTTCCCTGGGGGGAACTGGGCATCGACATCGTGCTGGAATGCACCGGATTCTATACTTCAAAGGCCAAATCCATGGCCCATATCGAGGCGGGAGCGAAGAAGGTCCTGATCTCCGCCCCGGCGGGCAATGACCTTCCCACCATCGTCTACGGGGTCAACCATCAGACCCTGACCAAAGACGACCTCATCGTCTCCGGCGCCAGCTGCACCACCAACTGCCTGGCCCCCATGGCCAAGGCTCTGGCGGGCTACAGAGAGCTGCGCACCGGCTTTATGACCACCATCCACGCCTACACCGGCGACCAGATGATCCTGGACGGTCCCCATAAGAAGGGTGATTTCAGAAGAGCCAGGGCCGGCGCCATGAACATCGTGCCCAACAGCACCGGAGCGGCCAAGGCCATCGGTCTGGTCATCCCCGAGCTTGATGGAAAGCTCATAGGCTCCGCCCAGAGGGTCCCCGTTGCCACGGGCTCCATCACCATCCTGGACGCGACCCTCAAGGACGACACCGAGACCGTCAGCGTGGAGGGCATCAACGCCGCCATGAAGGCCGCCGCCGACGAATCCTTCGCGTATAACGAAGAGATGATCGTCTCCAGCGACATCATCGGAAGCTCCTACGGCTCCATCTTCGACGCGACTCAGACCCTGGCCCAGCGCTGCGGAACGAAGATCTACGAGGTCCGCGTGGTCGCCTGGTACGACAACGAGATGGGCTACACCAGCCAGCTGATCAGGACCCTGGCCCACATGGCCAGCCTCGATTAGCTCCTTAGCTGATTATGTTAATGCGCAAAAGGCGGCAGAATGAATGCAGATCACAAGCTGAAAACAATAAGGATCATTTCGATCATAGCGATTATCGCAGCTATAATTCTGTTGTTTTGTTGGATTAGTCAGGCTTTTCACACCAGAAGAGTTTTAACAGAATGTCAAGAAATTCTGGAGGAAGCGAACTCCTGTTTTAGCGAATATCTTGAAACAGGAAATGATGCCAGTTATACAGCAGGGGTAGAAGCTTTCAGAGAATTCAGCGACATATACTACTCATCCGATGAATTCCCTTACAAAAGCAGCGATGTGCTTCTTGCGTTGATTAATCTTGAAGAAAGAAAGGCCAGAAAACGGGATATTCGAGAAGGATTGCTTCCGGTGTTGACGACTTTGGCAGATAATCCCAAAGAGAGAATCCCCTCTGAAGGAAATCTATATTATTTTAATTTTCTTGTAGATGATCGCTCCTGGAAAGGGGAATAAACCGTGCATGTTTCACCGGGATGCGGATCATATGCAATGTGAAACCTCCTGCGGGAAGACCCTGCAGGAGGTTTCCTTTATGTTCCATTGGCGTCTGACAGCAGATATTATGTTTGGATGGTTCTATCACGGCGTTGTCAATTTCTATGTGCTGTGGTAATATTTATATCGTGAACGATTCAATCCTTGCGAGATCATTGAGGTATAAAAAATGAGTTTAAAAAAATCAACATTTTCTGCAATTATCACGATAGTATTGATTTTGAATGTCAGGATAGTTTCTGCCAGTGCTTATGGGAATGATACTGCTTTTTGTGTCGGGACGAATTATGGATTGGGGGATATTAATACAACGAATGATGCTACCTCAGCTGCCTTATATTATGATGATGCGGGTTTGTATTCAATTACATCAACTGCTCCGACCAAAGCAATTTTTAATTCTACGAATAGCCACAATTATAAGAAGTTGTTAAATAGTGGCATCGTTTTTCTTTCTGGTCATGGAAGTAGTTCGACTATGGGGTTTAACTACAACGGAAGCGGTGGTAATTATAATGTTGGCGTGTCTTCAGGAAATGCAAACTATACGGGAACAAATGGCCGCTACTACTATGGATTAGGGCAATTTGACTTAGATGATGTTGCTCTATATGTATTTGCTGGTTGTGAAACTGCGGCTGGGTCTTCGAATATCTCAAAATGGGTTGTAAATAATGGTGCTAAAATATCTTTAGGTTGGACAACAGAAGTTAGCTCAACGTCTCATCCAAATTGGTTAAATAGGTTTAACAGCAAGCTTTCTGAAACGGATGGATATTTTTTTACAAATACAGTTGCCTCAGCTTGTACTTATGCAGATTCTTTTATTTATTTGAACAATAATGTTAAGAATCATGCATATTATGGTTCTTCTAACTTAAATCCTCTTTCAATTGCACAAACACTTATCATTTCAACCGCACAAACGATAAAAAGAGATCCCGTATTTGTTGTTGAAAGAATACTGCCTGAGGCAGTCCCATCTAAAATTAAGGATTTTTTACATGGTAGATTTGGTGACAGAAGCGGTAATTTTATAATTGAAGAAAATGGTTTTGAAACTTTATGCTATGACTGCATCTTTACATATAAATCGATGCGTACAAATGTAGGAATTACCTGTATATATGATCCACAAAAGGCAACTATTTCAGTGTATGATAATATGTTAGGCTGTGATATCGAGAATATAATAGAACATATGGATTCAAGTACAGATAATGTTAATTCAGACGTGATAGAAATGCAAATAAGGAGTGATCGTGAAACTATTGTTACGGAGATAAATGGTAAAATCGATAGTATCAATCAGTTTGTTTATTACGATGTAATCTGTGATGAGATCTATACAGTTTTATCTTATGTAGCGAACGATCAAGAAGGATGTAAATTTGCAGATGATATTTTAAACAAGATATCACTATAGGTGGTGACGGCGATGAAATGCATTGCTTTCAGATGTTTTCTGATTTTTCTTATAATATTCATTGCCATATTCCTAGTCCTGTCGATCACGGTCACAAAGTGCAAATGTGAGCATGACAGTGATATCGAGCGCTATCTTCATTACATCGTGATGGATCTTGGTTTTAAATCGACGGTATCACTCCTCGCCGGGATCGGAGGGGCTTTCCTGTTTTACAAAAGAGATCATGCGCCACAAAGCAGACGGCGATAAGCTCTGCCTGTCCCTACCTGATCTGTCCGCTGCCTTTGATCACGTATTTGTAGGTGTTTAGCTCCTCAAGGCCCATGGGGCCTCTGGCGTGGAGCTTTTGGGTCGAGATCCCCATCTCGCAGCCCAGGCCGAACTCGCCTCCGTCGGTGAAGCGGGTGGAGGCGTTGACGTAGACCGCCGCGGAATCCACCAGCTGCGTGAATCTGTCGGCGTTTTCGGCGTCGCGGGTGACTATGGCCTCGCTGTGGCCTGTGGAATGGGCCGCTATGTGAGCGACGGCCTCGTCCACATTTTTAACGATCCCGACGGCCAGGATGTAGTCGAGGAATTCGGTGTCGAAGTCCTTTTCGCCTGCCGGTGTTCCGGGAATGATCTTCCGGGCCCTTTCGTCGAGCCTCAGCTCCACGGGGACCAGGCCCCGGGCAGTCCGGGCTTCGGTGAGCCTTTCCCGGAGGGCGGGTAGGAAGCTTTCGGCGATATCTTCATGGACCAGCAGCACTTCCTCCGCGTTGCAGACCGAGGGCCTGCTGGTCTTGGCGTTCTCAACGATATCCAGGGCCATGTCCATGTCCGCCGAGGCGTCCACGAAGATGTGGCAGATGCCGGTGCCGGTCTCGATGCAGGGGACCTTGGCGTTCTCGACGCAGCGGCTGATCAGGCCGGCTCCGCCTCTGGGGATCAGCAGGTCTACGAGGCCCACGGCCTTCATGATCTCGTCGGCGCTGGCGTGATCGGTGTCCTCGATGAAGCCCACCAGCCCCGCGGGAAGGCCCGCGTCCTCAAGGCCCAGGTGTATCGCCTTTACGATAGCCTGATTGGAGCGGAAGGCCTCCCGGCCGCCTCTTAAGATCACCGCATTGCCGGATTTCAGGGCCAGGACGGCGGCGTCGGAGGTGACGTTGGGCCTGCTTTCGTAGATTATGGCGACGACTCCCAGGGGCTGGGAGATCTTTTCGATGACCAGGCCGTTGGGCCTTTCGATCCTGGACAGCACCCGTCCTTCGGGGTCGGGCAGGGCGGCGACCTCCCTTACGCCCTGGGCCATTGCCTCGATGCGCTTTTCGGTCAGGGTGAGGCGGTCGATCATGACGCTGCCGTATTTTGCTCTTGCGCCCTCGACGTCCAGCCGGTTGGCCGCGAGGATGCTTTCGGTCTCCGAGATCAGCCTTTCCGCGATGGCGAGAAGGGCCGCGTTCTTCTGTTCTTTTGTCCCGCTGAAGGACCTTCTGGCCCTGCGGGTCTCTTCGAGTATCTCTCTTGTGGATCTCATTTTTCCGCCTCTTTACGATCTCTTTCCGATGAATCTGGTGCCGACGGCCTTTCCTTCCAGCGCGTCGTAGATGACCGAGGGCCTGGCGCTGCTGACGATCATCATGTCGGTGCCCGCCTCCATGCAGAGGCCTGCCGCGGTGAGCTTGGTGGCCATGCCGCCGGTGGAAAGGGCGGTGCCTCCGCCTCCCGCGCCTGCCAGCATCTCGGGGGTTATCTCAGTGACCACCGGTATCAGTCTGGCGTCCGGGTCCTTTCTCGGGTCTGCCGTGTACAGGCCGTCGATGTCGGTTAGTATGATCAGAAGGTCGGCCTTGACGCTGACCGCCACCAGGGCGGAGAGGGTGTCGTTGTCTCCGACGGCGATCTCGTCGGTGGAGATGGTGTCGTTCTCGTTGATGACGGGAAGGGCCCCCAGCTCCAGGAGCCTCTGCAGGGTCACGGCGAAGTTGGCGTGGCGGGCTTCATCCCGCAGGTCCTCGCCGGTGAGCAGGATCTGGGCGACTGTATGGTTGTGCTCCTGAAAGAGCTTGTCGTAGACGTACATGAGCTCGCACTGGCCGACGGCTGCCGCGGCCTGCTTTCCCGCCATGTCCGAGGGCCTTTCGGAAAGGTTGAGCTTTCCCACGCCCATGCCGATGGCGCCGGAGGAGACCAGAATGACCTCGTGTCCCGCGTTCTTGACGTCGCTTATGACCTTGCACAGCTCCTCGACGTGCCTTATGTTGAGCCTGCCCGTGGGATGGGTCAGGGTGGATGTTCCGACTTTTATGGTAATGCGCATGATATCACCTGTTTCTCAGAAGAATAACGCATAAATACTAATACTTTTTATCATAAAGCGCAAGAAAAAGGAGCGCCGGAGCGCTCCTTTATCGTGTATGATCCGCTGTCTTTCCCCTTCGCCGGGGGACAGCCGAAATGTTCTACTGCTTTCTCGTCAGGGCTTTGGCGATGCCGATGACGGCGCCGTAGGCGACTCCAGCGATGGGCCAGACGATCCATGTCTGATGCCAGCGGAAGGTTATGAAGCTCCAGGCCAGATAGCCCGCGGTGACCAGGGCCCAGTAGATGCCTGAGAGGCTGCCGAAGCGCCTTTCATCGTCCTTCTTCTCCCGGCTGTAGTCTCCCTCCTCGAGGAGCACCTGATAGCTGCCCCAGATGATCGAGCTCCTGACGATGAGCAGCACTCCCAGGGCGATCATGACCAGCATGCAGCAGGTCGCCACCACCCCCCAGACGGACTCCTCCTTTCCGAACATCATTGCCGAAAAGACCGGCAGCACCGCGATGACGCAGAGGACGATGCCCAGGGTCAGCTGTCTGGCGTACACCTGGCGGAAGCTCTCCCGGCGCTCCCTGACCATGCCGTCGACGCCGTAGAGGGTCTCCAGGGGCTCCTTTTCGAGGAATTCCCAGCGGCTGCTCCTCATGCCGCAGGTGATGAAGAGGCCCACGGCGCAGCCGATCAGCAGGATCAGGGGGATGAGGCCTATCCCGGCGGCCTGGTCCTCGGTCAGCGGGATCAGTCCCAGCTCCTGGGCGCCCGACGTAAATATGAGGATCACCGGCGACAGTATGCAGAGCATGACTCCCAGGGCGACGCGGCCCGCGTTGTATTCCTTTATCCCCAGGAAGGTGTTGGCGTCTTCCAGGGTGACGGTCCTTGCGGGATAATCGGCGGGTGCGGGGGAGGGCCCCTCCGCCGCCGAGGGAGCTTCGAGCTCGTCCTTTAAGAGGTAGTCGGTGGAGACTCCGAATATCTGGGACAGCCTGATGATCCTGCTCATGTCGGGGATGGACTGGGCGCCTTCCCACTTGGAGATGGACTGGCGGCTCACGTCCAGCATCTCAGCCAGCTCTTCCTGGGACCAGCCGTTCTTTTTTCTTAGTTCTATTATCTTGTCTGCGAGTATCATGATAGTTCTCCTTTGCTCAGGTCTTGGGGTCCGCGTTTTCGATGACCAAAGCATAGCCTTTCGCCCCATTGCAGGCCATAAAGTGGGCCTTGAAATGCCGCAACCGGCGGTTGGTGTGCTTCCCGTCAAGCGGACAGTAAAATATCATAAGGTTTTTTGTGCAAGAGCATCCTTCGCGGGTGCTCTTGCTTCGTTAAGCGGCGAGTTTCCTCGCACGCACTTCCATCGGCGTCAGAAT
>Ga0208297_1001134_pt1 | contig 30955 bp, 33 predicted proteins | sample LMS_cellobiose_e_FD_187367 | JGI IMG/M metagenome (GOLD analysis project Ga0208297, IMG submission 187367) | Rumen-fistulated moose microbial communities from Alaska, USA - LMS_cellobiose_enrichment (SPAdes) (version 2) | ecosystem: Host-associated > Mammals > Digestive system > Stomach > Rumen... | reverse complement strand
TAAACTCAGTTTCACTTGACCGAAGTCTCGATCCAAAGAGTTCCGTTCGACTTGCATGTGTTAGGCACGCCGCCAGCGTTCGTCCTGAGCCAGGATCAAACTCTCTATGAATGGTATCTCAAGGACCGTAGTCCTTAAAACCTAGTTTGTCCTGAGCATTTATACTCAAGAATTTTCGTTGGCTGTTATTCGTTCGTCACGAAAAAACAACTTATTATTTTGTCCAAGGTGCTTTTTTATTGCATGTTTCTCGTTGTTTAATTTACAAGGTACACGCGGAGTCTCACCGCCGCCCGCCGTTCCCGGCGAACTCTCATATTTTAGCACTCTTGCGGGCTCTTGTCAAGTACTTTTTTTCGTTTCTCGAAAAGTTTTTTCGAGGCGTTTTTTGTATCTGACCGGTTTTCCCGAGCGCCCGTGTATAATATCAAAGGATTTCCAGTTTGTCAAGCCTATTTTTTCAATTTTTTTCGTTTTCCTAGGTATCGTGTCAGAAGTGGGAGAAAACCACAAAATAGCATGTTCCCTGCCAATAAATGCCCCGGTTGGATGCGGTCTGCCAGGCCGATTCCCACCACTGCAAGGGCCCAGAACAGGGCTTCCAGGGGGCGATTGTTTTTCCAGATACGAAGGACCTCCCGTCCCCCGGAAGCGGCCAGGCAGCACAGGCCGAAGGCGCCCACCGCCATTGCCGTGGAAAGCAGGCCCTCAAACCGCTCCATGACGGAGAATACTCGAACCGATTCCGTGGCAAGATACAGGGATCCCGCACGGGCTGCCACCAAGGCGCTTAGAAAGCTCAGCAGAACCCCTGCTCCCACCCAGCCGGCGCGTCGGGCCTTACCTGTGCCCTTTGGGATCCACATGGCCCAGAGCACCATGCTCAGAAGAGCCAGAGCGTCCGGCTCAGCGCCCCAGAACCGAAGGTCCTCCGCGCGGACGCTCTCCAGGCCGAAGCCCAGCACCAGGGCATAGAAGCCCAGCAGGCAGCCGCCCAGAATGGCGCAGACCCGGGCAGCCACAACCGTTCTTTCCCGGAGCGCCGCCCAGGCAAGGGCCAGCAGCGTCAGGGGGATCATGGGGCTTTCTGGCAGGGCTGGGAAGGCCCGCGCCCCCAGCGCTGCGGCATAGCCCGCGCTCAGGGCGCTCCAGAGGGTGCAGGCCAGGGCGGCCGGACGGCACGGCGCGCTGCGATTCGCTCCCTCCGCCAGGATCAGCAGAGCTCCCAGCGCCAGGGTCAGCAGGGCGGCGCAGATCGGGTCCCACTCCCCCGCCGCCAGCGCGGCGCTGCAGGACAGGGCTGAGAGCGTCCAGGACCATTTCTGTTTTTCATGAAGCTCCAAGGCAAAGCCAGCCTCCCTCTGTTTGGATGAGCCAGGGCGCGTCCCGACTGCCCTGCCGCAGCTGAAGCAGAGACAGACCGCCCTCCTCCTGAGAAAGCCGCTGGGGCAGTTCCCCGGCGGGCGGCGTCCGGGCACAGCGGAAGACCGCCGTGTTGGGCCGCAGATCCGGGTCCGACGCCGCGTCCTCCGCTCTGGCGCCTGGGCAGAGGACCACCGCCCCGCAGGTTCCGAAAAAAGCCTGCCCCGGGGCCGAGGCCTTCAGGCGGGCCATGGCGCTGGGATAATCCGGCCCCTCCCCGGCAAGGCCGTTGTCCGTCTCCAGCCGGACCGTCCTGCCTCCGGTGACGGTGAGCACCTGCACGGGCAGCAAGGTCTCCACCTGATTGGCCCGGAAGGGGTTCAGACCGAAGAAGCTGAGCAGCAGGTAGGCCCCCAGGGCAGCCGCCGCGGTCCTCATGGCAGCTCCCGGTGGCTCCGGTCCAGCAGCGGCCGGATCAGGGCCTGACCTGTCTCCGCCCGGCAGAAGGGCGCAAGATAGGGCTTGCCCAGGGATTCCAGCCCCGCCAGATGGATGAGCAGGGCAAGAGCGCCGGCCGTCAGGCCGAAGAGTCCCCCTGCCGCGGCGCAGAGGCAGAGGCCCAGCCGCCAGACCCGCACTGCGTCGGCCAGGTCCTGGCTGGGCAGACAGAAGCCGCAGATCCCTGCCGCAGAGACTACGATGAGGGCCGCCGGGGAGAGGATTCGCGCCTCCACAGCAGCGGTGCCCACCACCAGTCCGCCGATGATGGAGATGGTCTGCCCGATGGCCTTGGGCAGGTGGAGGCCCGCCTCCTGCAGAAGCTCAAAGGCGATGAGCAGCCCCAGGACCTCCAGAGTGGCCGGGAAGGGCACCCCCTGCTTGGATTCGATGATGGACTCAAGAAGCTTGGTGGGGATCATCTCCGGCTGAAAGACCATCATGGCCACAAAGGCACCCGGGAGCAGCAGGGCCGCCGCCAGGGCCAGATAGCGCAGCATGCGCACCAGGGAGGCCGCCAGATAGTCCATGCCCAGGTCCTCCGGGGAGCACATGAGGGTGGCCAGGTCCACAGGCAGGGTGTAGCCCAGGGGCTGGCCGTCCACCAGCACGCCGATGCGCCCGTCCAGCAGGCTCTGGCAGAACTTGTCCGTCCGTTCCGTGTAGCGCAGAAGCGGAAACGCCGTGCGGCGGGAGCCGGAGAGGGCCTCCTCCACCGCCGCCGGAGAGGCCAGGCTCTCCACCTGGAGCGTCTCCAGCCGCCGCAGGACCCGTGCCCGCTGGGTCTCGTCGCAGCGGCCTTCCAGGCTCAGCACGGAAACCTGGACCGGGCAGGCACTGCCCACGCTTCGCTCCTCCAGACGCAGATCCAGGGAGCGCAGATGACTGCGCACCAGGCCGGAGTTGATGCGCAGCGTCTCGGTGAAGGCGTCCTTGGCCCCCTTGACGGTGCTCTCCACCTCCGGCGGTGCAGGGGTCCGCTTTACAGAGGAGCGGACCTCGCAGCAGAGGGCCCCCTCCTGGCCCAGGACCAGGCAGAAACCGGAGAGCAGCTGCTTCGCCCCGGTCACCGGGTCCGGGACCGGGGTCGTGACCGCGCTGCAGATCTCCCCGCCCCGACTCAGAGGCCGGAGCACAAACGCGGAAAGATCCTCGCCGTTTACCAGTCCGTCGATCCAATAGCAGCGCACCGTGCCACCGGGGGTGGGGACCACGCGCCGGACAAAGTCCCCGGCATCTGCAAACCTTGCCTCCAGAGCCGCGGCAAATTCCTCCATCTTCTCATCCCCTTTCCTTCTCAGTGTGCCCCGGCTTGCACCGCTTATGCAGCCGGGACCGCGCAAAGCAGGAAGGTTCTTGCAAGGAGCAGGAAAACTTGCTATCATAGGAAAAAACAGACCCCAGCGCCCGCTTCTCTTCCGGGCGGCGCGCCGGAAGATACTATATTATATAAGGAGGCACCCCCATGGCAGACATCATTGCGGCCCTGGCCACTGCGCCGGCGCGAAGCGCCATCGGCATTCTGCGCCTGTCCGGGCCGGACTGCGCCCGGGTGGCCGGCCAGGTCTTCACCCCGGATCGGGGCGGCACGCTGTCAGACTGCCCGGCCCATCGGCTGTGCCTGGGCCAGCTTCGGGACCGACAGGGGCGTCTCATCGACCGCTGTCAGGCGGTCTTCTCTCCCGCGCCACACTCCTATACCGGGGAGGACACGGTGGAGCTCCAGTGTCACGGCTCCCCCGCCGCCCTTTCCGCCGCTCTGGAGGCCCTCTTTGCCGCCGGCGCGCGGCAGGCTCTGCCCGGGGAGTTCACCCAGCGGGCCTTTCTCAACGGGCGCATGGACCTGAGCCAGGCCGAGGCTGTCATCGACCTCATCGACGCCGAGACCGCCGACGCGGCGGCCAACGCGGCCTCCCAGGTGGACGGGGTCCTGCGGCGGCGCGTGGAGGAGCTCTCCGACGCGCTGGCGGGGGTCCTGGCCCACTTCCACGCGGAGCTGGACTACCCCGACGAGGACATCGAGCCCTTCCAGCTGCCCGGCTGTCTGGAGGCGCTGGAGCAGACCCGGGAGGACCTTACAAGGCTCTCGGAGAGCTATCGCCGGGGACAGGTCCTGCGCAGCGGCGTCCGGACTGTTCTGCTGGGTCGGCCCAACGCGGGAAAATCCAGCCTGCTCAACGCGCTGGCAGGCTATGAGCGCGTCATCGTCACCCCCACCCCCGGCACCACCCGGGACACGGTGGAGGAATCCCTCACCCTGGGCGGAGTGCTGCTTCGCCTTGTGGATACGGCGGGCATCCGGCAGAGCACCGACGAGATCGAGGCCATGGGCGTCCGGCGCAGCCTGGACGCGGCCCGGGGCGCGGACCTTGCGCTGTTCGTCTGCGATGGCTCGGAGCCCCTCAGCGAGGACGATCTGCAGGCCATGGCGGCGGCCAAAACCGCAAAGTGTGCCATCGCCCTTGTGAACAAGCAGGATCTGCCCCAGGTCCCCCTGGCGCTGGACTTTGAGACGGTCCTCGGCGTCAGCGCTTTGACCGGCCAGGGGCTGGATCAGCTGGAGGCGGAGATCCGGCGACGCTTCGGAGCCGGAAGCGCAGACGGCAGCATCCTGGTCTCCGCCCGGCAGGCAGGCGCCGCGGAGCGCGCAATCGTCTGCCTGGATCGGGCCATCGCGGCCCTGCGCGGAGGCGTGAGCCCGGACGCGGCCCTCCAGGACGTGGAGGAGGCCCTGGCCGCTCTGGGCGAGATCACAGGCCGAACCGTAGGCGATCAGGTCCTCAGCGCCATTTTCTCCCGCTTCTGTGTGGGAAAATAAGCCTTGCGGGACAAACAGCTTTCTGTTTTAACTCTGAACACGAATTAGGAGGCCAAGGCCATGATCCAGATCTCTTTTCTTGCAGGCGAGCTGCTGCTGGCAGCGGTCTATGTGCTCCTGCGCCTGTTTGTCTGGCGCAAAAACCGGCGCATCGACTGGAAACGGGAAGCGCTCCTGCTTCTCATGTACGTCAATCTTGCCGTGATTCTGCGCTTTACCTTTTATCCCATGTCCCGGGTGAACGGCCATGTTCAGCCGCTGGTCTTCCAGCGCAACACAGTCTGGCCCTTCCGGGTCAATCTCATCCCCCTTGTGCATCTTCTGCGGTTTGACAGCCGCCGGGATCTGCTTCTGAACGTCATCGGAAACTGCGCCATGTTTATTCCCACCGGCATCATCCTCCCCATCCTCTACCCCAGGCTGAACCGGGGCTGGAAGATCATCGCAGCCGGGGCGGGAATCTCTCTGTGTATCGAGCTGCTGCAGCTTCCCTTCGCCGTCCGGGCTTCGGACGTGGACGATCTGATCCTCAACACCCTGGGCGTGGTCCTGGGCTATGGAATCTATCGCCTGTGCCGGTGCAAGCCACAAAACTAACCCTTCTACAAAAGGAGCAGCCATATGATCTATCTGGATAATTCCGCCACCACCGCCCCCTGCCCCGAGGCCATCGCCGCCGCCCAGGCGCAGATGGAGCACTGGGGCAACCCCAGCGCCCTGCACCGGCTGGGCGTGGAGGCAAAGGAAGCCCTGGAGACAGCCCGCGCCAACGTGGCCGCGGCTCTGGGCGCGGAGAAGCGGAGCATCGTCTTCACCTCCGGCGGCACGGAGGCGGACAACCTTGCCATCTTCGGCGCAGCGGAAAAGCTGGGCAAGCGGGGCCGCCACATCATCACCACCGCCTATGAGCACCACGCGGTGCTTCGCCCTGTGGAAAAGCTGGAAAAACAGGGCTTCGAGGTGACCTATCTTCAGCCGGATGGGACCGGACGGGTCAGCCTGGAGGCCTTCACCGCCGCCATCCGGCCTGACACCATCCTGGCAACCATCATGATGGTGAACAACGAGGCGGGGGCCGTGGCTCCCATCGCCCAGATGGCCCGCGCCCTGCACCGGGCAAATCCGGAGGCCATTTTCCACACAGACGCGGTGCAGGGGCTGTTCAAGGTCCCCTTCTCCGCCCGCTCCCTGGGGGCAGATCTGATCAGCATCAGCGCCCACAAGATCCACGGTCTCAAGGGGGCAGGGGCCCTGTACATCCGGCAGGGGCTCCACCTGCCGCCCCTGATTCTGGGCGGCGGCCAGGAGGGGGAGCTGCGCAGCGGCACGGAGGCCATGCCGGCCATCGCCGCTTTCGGTGCGGCCTGCAAGGCGGGCAAGCAGACGGCCTCTGCCGATATGGCCCAAATGGCAGCCCTGCGGGATCAGCTGATTGCCCGCATCGGGGAGGTCCCCGGAGCCCAGGTCCTCGCCAGCGGCGAGGCGCCCCACATCGTCTCCCTGTCCGTGCCCGGGCTTCGGTCCCAGGGGCTCATCAACTGCCTCCAGGACCGGGACGTGTATGTCTCCGCCGGGTCCGCCTGCAGCCGGGGCCATCGCAGCCACGTGCTCAGCGCCCTGGGCTGTTCAAACGAGCAGATCGACGGGGCCATTCGGGTCTCCTTCGGCCGGGACAACCTGGCCGAGGACGTGGACGCCTTCTTGCGCGCCCTGTCCGAGAGCGTCATCCAGCTCCGGGGCGGCAGAGCCTGACTGCCTAGAAGCGCAAAGACCCCCTCCCGCGTTTGCGGGAGGGGGCCCTTTATTATTTCCCTTGTTTTCGTTTCAGCCAGAGGGCCAGGACGACGCCGATAACCACACCCAGGGCGCCCAGGACGATCATGACCGTCGCCACCGCGCCCACAGGATTGAACACCTGCGGCGGTCCGAACAGTCCATCGAGCGAGCCGCTCTCCACCGTGAAGCCCCCCTGCTGGGCAAAGCCCCAGGGGGCCATGCTCTGCGCATAGGACCGGACCATCTGTCCGGAGATGATCTTTGCGATCACGCCCAGGATCAGGATTCCCAGGCCGCCCAGGGCCACATAGACCCCGTAGAGCCAGCCCCAGCGCCGCACAAAGCGGCCCAGGAGCCGGGGAAGCTGGTCGATCCAGTCCGGGGCCGCCCCGCTCTGGGGCATCCTCTGGGTCTGCGCCTCCGCAGGCTCCTCCGAGAGCAGCTCGTCGATGGAAACGCCCAGGAGCTTTGCCAGGGCCGGGAGCTTCCCCGTCTCGGGCAGGGCCTCCCCCGTTTCCCACTTGCTCACCGCCTGCCGGGATACCCCCAGCGCCTCGGCCAGGGCTTCCTGGGAAAGGCCCAGCCGCTTGCGGGCCAGAATCAGTTTTTCTGCAAATGTCATGCTTTCGCCTCCTTTTCCGGTGCTATGGTAGCACACAGGCCGGTTGCAAAACCACCATCTGAAGCTGGAACCTCCGCAACCAGCGGTTGCGGAGGCAGGTTTTTCATCTTATCGCAGCTCCACGTCCAGTCCCTTCATGAGCAGGGGGTTCAGATCCAGGCGGGCGGTGTCGCCCACCTTCACCTCCAGGCCCGTCACGTCCAGGACCGTATGGAGCATGCCCACATGGCCCAGCACCGGGCAGCGCCGGTGGCCGATGGTGGCATAGAGCCGCTTGTGGCTCACAAAGGCCTTGACCCAGGACAGGATGCCCCGGAGGCAGTCGGAAAAGCGGAACAGATCCCGCCCCATCTCCGCGGAAAAGCCGTGGTAATAGCCCACGCCCAGCACGGCGATGGTGGTGTTTCGGCGGGTGATGAAGCCCGCGCCATAGCCCACGCTCCAGAGCTTGGGGATGCGGCGAAGCTCCTCCACTGTGGCCTCGCAGACGCCGATGCGCTCCAGCTCCAGCCGATCCGGCACGCTGAGCCGCCCCAGGAAGGCGGAGCCGATGCGGACCGAGTCGCACTTCATCTCCGGATACAGCTCCAGGGCCGCGGAGTTTGCGCAGTGGAGCTCCCCCACAGGGCAGCCCGTCTCCCGCAGGGCCTTCACCATGTCCTGGAAGGCCTGATACTGGGCGCGGGTGCGCTTTTCTGAACAGAAGGCGCAGGAAAAATGGGTATAGGTGCCGGTAATCGCCACGTTTTTCAGCTGGCGATGGATGGCAATGACCTTGTCCAGCTCCGTGGGCAGGAAGCCGTAGCGGCCCATGCCCGTATCCAGCTTGATATGTGCCTCCGCCACGCTGCCCATGGCCTGGGCCGTCTCGTCCAGGGCCAGGGCGTCCTCGCTGGAGCCGATGGTGCAAACCGCGCCCAGCCGGATCAGCGTCTCCAGCTCGCTCCGGTCCGAGGTGGCCCGGAGCATGAGAATGCGCTCCTCTTCGAATCCAGCCTCCCGCAGCGCGGCGGCCTCTGCCGGCTCCGTCACGGCAAAGCGGCGGATCCCCGCGTCATGAAGGACCCGGGCCATGTTCCCGATGCCCAGACCGTAGCCGTTTCCCTTCACCACAGCCCAGACCTCCGCCGGCGCCGCCGCCTGGCGGATCTTCCGGGCGTTCTCCTCCAGGGCGGAGCGAGAGACCACAAAGCGTTTCATGCCCCCGCCTCCTTATTTTTTGTTCCGGTTTTTCAGCAGGTAGACCCCCTTGCGGGCCTCCTTGAACAGATTGGTACCATGCTCCACGGCAAAGTACACCGGCTTGTTCAGAACCAGATCCATCTCGCCCACAAACTCGGTAAAATCGCCGCCGAAGCCCTTCTTGAACTTATACAGGCCGTAGAGGGGATTGTCCTCGGACAGATCGCCGCTGACGCCCCGGAAATCGTAGATCCGGGCGCCCCGCTCCAGGGCCCACTGGATCATGCTCCACTGGAGCAGATAGTTGGGCATCAGGTTCCGGGCCTCGTTGGCAGAGGCGCCGTAGAGATACCAGACCTTGTCGCCGTAGGCGATGGCCAGGGTGCCCGCAATGGGCTGGCCCTCGGCGTAGGCCATATAGAGCCGGGCGTGCTCGCCCAGGTTGTCCAGCATGTCGGCGAAGTATTCCGGCTGCCGGGTGACGAAGCCGTCCCGGACGCCGGTGGTGAGCATGAGATCGGCAAAGGCGGGGACCGCTTCCTTGCCCTCGATGCGGACCTCCACGCCCTTTTTCACCGCCACACGGATGTTGTAGCGGGTCTTCTGGTGGAAGGCGGCCAGCAGTTCCTCCTCGGTCTTGCCCGCCACGTCCAGACGGAACACATACCGGGGCTGGATGGCCTCGAAGTTCTTGCCGCCCTCCTTGCACTGGAAGCCATAGGCCCGCATGGCGGCGGAGAACACCCCGTCGGAGGACGGAACGTCCGGGTCGATCTTGAGCACATAGGCCTTGTGCTCCTTGGCCAGGGCCTTGGCCCCGTCCAGCAGCTCATAGAGCACCGCCTGGTCGTGCACGTCACAGACCGGGCCCCGGCAGGCATAGGCCAGGGTGTAGGGGGTACCGGGCACTTTGCGGATGAGCACCGAGATGGCGCCCCGGATGGCCCCGTCCTCGCCTCGGCTCACCAGGGCCTCCCACTGCCACATGGGCTTCTGCTTGGCCCAGAGGCTGGACTGAGCAAAATGGCCTTTGGGGCTCTGCTGCAAAAAGGCCTCGTACTCCGGGATCATGGCCTGGGTTACTTTTTCGATCATAGAAACTCCCTCATTTTCGGAAAGATCAAATATTATGTAACCGTATCATAGCATATTCTTCCCCAAGTTGCAACGAATGGGGCAAGAATTTGTTTCCCGCAATATTTTGTGGTTCTATTTCCCGTATTTCCCAACATATTGTGGTCACCTGCGGCGTTTCCCCTGTTTTCGCAGAGGCCGGGCTCTAAAATGGACCTGTCAGAGCCAGAGCGGAGAGGAGGTGAAGCGCAATGACAAGCGGGAAAAAGAGCTACTTTGAATCCGGCCGGGTGGTGTATCTGCCGGTGCATCTGATCCGGCCCAACCCGGGCCAGCCCCGGAAGGTCTTCGAGCAGCAGGCCCTGCAGGAGCTCTCAGAGTCCATCGTGCAGTTCGGGGTGCTGCAGCCGCTGACCGTCCGCCGCAGGGACCGGGATTATGAGCTGGTGGCCGGGGAGCGACGGCTCCGGGCAGCCCGGCTGGCGGGGCTCCGGGAGGTGCCCTGCATCGTGGTCACCTGCGACGAACTGGAGAGCGGCATGCTGGCCCTGGTAGAGAATCTCCAGCGGCGGGACCTGGACTACATCGAGCAGGCCCAGGGCCTGGAACGGCTCATGCGGCTCTACTCTCTGAGCCAGGAGCAGGCGGCCCTGCGGGTGGGGCTGAGCCAGTCCGCCATCGCAAACAAGCTGCGGCTGCTGCGCCACTCCGAGCCGGTTCTGGCGGCCCTGCGGGAGCACCATCTCACGGAGCGCCACGCCCGGGCCCTCCTGCGGCTGAGCACAGAGGAGCAGCGCCTGGCAGCCATCCAGGTCATCGCCGCCAGACAGATGACCGTCTCCCGGGCGGAGCAGTACATCGAGGAGCTGCTGAAGCCTCCGGCCCACCGGCCTCTGGGGCCCTTCCTGGTCCGGGACGTGCGGCTGTTTCTCAACGCGGTGAGCCACAATCTGGAGCTGATGAAGGATGCGGGCATCCCCGCCGCAGAGGAGCGGCAGGAGACAGACCGGGAGATCGTGCTGACCATCCGCATCCCCAAGCAGGCAGGCTAAAAAAGATCGGAACGCTCAGGGCATCCTCTGTAAGGAAGTTGCTTTGAGGCGGCAATTACCGGCTCAAAAGAATATAAAACCGGCGTGACCATCGCGGTCATGCCGGTTTTTCTGTGACACTCTGGATTATTGGGTGCAAAATCCGATGCTCGTTATAACTACGGACAATAATAGAAGACCTATTCGACAAACAGGAATTTGAATTCCCCAAAATCATAGGCGTTTGCTTCTGATTACAGGGTTTTAATGAAGTCCTCTGAAACCGTTGAAAACAAAGGATTATTCGTAATCTGTTCACCGAAGCTCATTATTAACTGTTACACCGTTTCTATAACGCCCGCGCCGCTCATAAGGGCAAAAGCAAGGGCAAGATGATCCCATAAGGCTTCTGATGGCGGCGGAGAGCGAACCCCGCCGCCGTTTCATCTGTCTTTTGCCGCTTACAGCTTCTTATAGACCTCGTCGAAGCAGGTCAGGCCGTCTTCTGCGAGCTGAACGGTGAAATCAAACTGCTTGCTGACGGAGGCCAGGTCGAAGATGCTGTCCTCCCGCATGGGAAGCCTGTCCTCTGCGTCCCGGAAGCCGACGGCTCCCTTGGAAATGATCTCGCCGTTCTCGGCGTAGAGCCATGCGCCGTTGAAGAGCCCCTTTTCATAGGCTTCGCGGACAAGGTTTTCCAGCATTATCTTTTTTATCCATAATCATATTCTCCTTTTGTCGTTCGTTTTACAGCTTCATTACCGCCGGCATTTCTTCGCCTTCTACATAATGTTCCGGGTCTTCCTCAAATCCGAAGGAAAGATACAGATTCCGCGCGGCTTCATTTTCCGGCTCATAGGAGATCCAACAGTATCCCGATTCCCCGCAGGGGAAAGACCGCACGAGTTCCAGCGCCTGCTGCATTGCTGCTCTGCCGTAGCCTTTTCTCTGATGGTTTTTATCGATCATGAAGCGCCAGATCAGGTAGCTGTTTTTCATATACTCCGGGGCTTCTCCGTCGCAGAAATCCGGGTCGTCATAACCGATCATCAGAAAACCGACCGGGGTCTCTCCGTCATAGATCCCGAGAGGCAGCGCGAACCTCCCTTCCGATTTTGTGGCGTAGGCCTCTGCCAGGCTGTAAATATTTCTTGCGACATAGTTTTTCTGTTCCTCATTGACTTCCAGGTCGATCAAGGCGTCAAAGTTCTTCGTATCGACCTTGACGAGTCGGACATTTTTCATTTCGTTATTCATATGAATCTCCTTTGTTATTGATTATAACTTCCAGATCTGATCTTTTTACTAATCATCGGCAGTGACCCGGCAAGTGCTTGTTTCGCAAAAAATAGGCATAAAAATACCGCAGAGAAGCAGCTCCCGTCGTGGCTGCATCCTGCGGTCCCCACTATCAGAAGTTACCCAAAATGGCGCACCAAGCCAAAGGGGGTATAACCCCTCTCCTTATTATGCGCCTCTATTCAGTTAGCCGATGACAGCGTTTCTGATCATTGTTCTGTGCTCCTATCCAAGTAATAGCATTTGTATTTTACACAATAACAGCCAGAGAGTCAATGCTTATTATCGATAACGAAATACCCCTTGCATATACTGTCAAGTTTGTGCAAGAGGTGTATTTCGCTCTCAAACGGCGAGACCTAAATATATGTTGCCCTCGTCTCGATTTGTATGGGCAATAATAAGGGAAAACAGAGCATCTTATTGGCGGCAGCCCCGCGAAAATGCAGGAAATTCAAGGGTTTTTAGGGAATCGGATAGATAAATGGGAATTTGGCGAGCTGCATTAAAGTTTCAAAACAGCAACGATCTCGTCTCCGTCCTTCTCGCCGTTTTCTATAAAGCCAAAATCGTGATACAGCTTTGCAGCAACCTCATTTTCAGGTTCCCAAGAAGTGCTCCAAAGCGCTTCCTCGCCATCAGGAAAACTGCGAATATAGTCCAACAGGAGCTTAAGAGCATCCCTGCCATAGCCGCGCTTTTGATATCGCTGATCGATCATGAATCGCCACAGACAGTAGCTATGTCTATAGACGTCAGCCATTTCTTCGTACTCTTCGGAATTGTGACCGATCATGGCGAAACCTACGGGAGTTGCACCATCCCAGATGCCAAAGGCCTGTACAAATTTGCCGTCAGCCAGGGTATCATAGGCCTGCGCCAGGCTGACTGCGTTCGAGGCCACGAAGTCCTCCTGGTCTTTTGTAACCCTAAGGTCCATCAGCGTCCAGAAGTTTTCTTTGTCTGCCTTCACCAAATGAAGCCCCTTATTCTTAAGTTCATAGTTTGTGCGATCCATCCTATCCTCCTTCATCAATCGCGATTTGTTTTATTCATTATACCATTCCTGACCGGCACGTCAATTATCTTGAGTTCAAACGGGAGGGAGGCAACTTCCTTACGAAGTGCCTCCGTCTGCGTTCCGATCTTTTTCTCACTTTTTCCGCCGGGGCTCCTTGTGGTCCTCCAGGCGGGGATTCTGCATGGGCAGGGGCGCCGCGCTGCGCTTCTTGCGCTTTTTGAAGTCCCCGGAGGGCCAGGGGGGCAGATCCGTGGACAGGTTCAAGGCGATGACGCCGAAGGCCAGGGCAAAGATGATGACCATGACGCAGTCAAAGCCCTTGAAGCTGGAGAGGGTGTAGAGCCCCACGGGGGCCTCGCTGATGGCCTCGGTGCCCCGCTCCAGGACCAGGGCCAGCATCCGGAAGACCAGGATCAGGAAGAAATTCTCCGTCATGAGGAAGATGGTGGCCAGGAACATCCAGCTCAGGCTGATATACAGACCCTGGGCAATCACGGTAAGCATGGCCGTGCCCTGCAGATCCGTCAGATACATGAAGCCATAGAGGAAGTAGCACAGGCCGTAGGCAAGGCCCGTGAACAGCACCGCCTGGAACACGCCAACGTCGTCCTGGGCAAAGCGATTCATCATCAGATGGAGCACGGGCCCAAGGATCAGGAAGGTCTCCGCCGCGCCCAGGATCAGGAAGGTGATCACCGCCCCCAGGTCGATGGTGAGGCTTTCCGGCAGGCCGGTGCGGGCCAGGCTCAGGCCGAACATGAGCACAGCCACACCCAGATACAGAAGCAGCCACTTGGAAAAATTGCTGCCCCGGACAAAGAGGGTCTCCGCCCGCTCAGGCAGGAGCCATTTCAGAATCAGGTAATTGACATAGGCGGTAATGGCGCAGGCGATGGCGCCGCTGATGAGATTGCCGCCGGAGGACCAGGTGAACACCGCCAGCAGGCAGAGCAGGAAGGCGATCCAGAGCCACTGCTTGCGGATGAAGGTTTTGAATTGTTCCATGTGCATCCCTCACAGGTTTTTCTTGATAGCTCTATTGTATCGAAAAGTGCGCCCCGCGTCAATCACATCTGTGCCCGGAAAGCCAGATCAGGGCACTGCCTTGCGCAGTTTCATCATACGCTCCGTCGGCGCGCTTGTCAAACCACGAGATCCGGTTCTCTGGCAGATGCCGTTTGGATGCCCGCTTTTTGCCGTTTTTTGGACGCCCTGGCCGAAACTCATCTCATCAAGACGAGGGAGGCAACCCATGAAAAAGAACGACATCACCCCGCAGGAGGGCGTCTTCCTGGCGCTGATCCTTGCCATGCTGGCGCTGGCCATGATCCTGGTCCTGTTCCTGCCCCAGGCCAAGGGGGTTTCACCGCCCAAGGAAAAGCCCCTGGGCCTTCCGGAAGATCCGTCCCCTGCCCCATCCGGCGCCCAGGACGGCTCCGACTGGGCCTACACCTTCCTGGAGCTGGGATCGGAGGACCTCGCCCAGGGGAGCCTGGTGCTGGTAAACGCGCTTCACCCCTATGACGACGCGGCAGCCCGCGTCGTCTCCGTCTATGACTACAAGACTGCGGGCTACTTCGTCAAGGACAGGCTGGTCTGCGTCTGCGAGCTTGCCATGTTTCCCCTCAATGACTTTCTCGGCGACTTCGCCCGACAGACTGGCCGGGAGGATCTCAATGTGGTGGCGGGCCACCGGAGCTTTGACGATCAGCAGGCGATCTATGACAGCGCCGTGGCGGAGAAGGGCCAGGACCACGCGGACGCCTACATCGCCCTGCCCGGATACTCTGAGCATCACACGGGGCTGGCTGTGGACCTGGACACCTACGATCCGGGGACGGGGCTCTCCTACGGTTTTACCGGGGAGGGACCGTACCGCTGGCTCTCCGAACACGCCGGGGAATACGGCTTTGTGCTGCGCTACCCGGCGGACAAGCAGGACGTCACCGGCATCGCCTACGAGGCCTGGCATTTTCGCTATGTGGGCGTTCCCCACGCGGCCTGCATGGCAGAGCAGGACCTGTGCCTGGAGGAGTATCTGGATTTCCTGCGCGCCTTTCCCTTCGAGGGGGAGCATCTGCTGCTCAATTTCCTGGGGCAGCGCTATGAGATCTACTTCTGCCAGGGGCTCCGGGCCGCCGTCCCGACGGAGCTTCCCTACACCCTTTCCGGCAACAACGAGGACGGCTTCATCGTCACCGTGGAGCTGGGCCAGGCTCCCTGCTGATCGGCAAATCCCGGCATTTTTCCCCGGCGGCTTGCAAGTTTTCTGTCTCCGCGTTATAATAACGAAAAACAGGAATGAATGTGAGGAACTTTCGTTATGCTGGTCGCCAACTACCACACCCACACCAAGCGCTGTAAGCACGCCTCCGGCACGGACCGGGAGTACATCGAGGCCGCTATCCAGGCGGGCATCCGGATCCTGGGCTTCTCGGACCACATGCCCTGGGTGGACGCACCGGAGTTCGTCCGATCCCGGATGGACGTGTCTGAGCTGGATGATTACTTCCAGTCCCTCAGCGATCTGAAGACGGAGTACCGGGACCGGATCGAGATCCACCTGGGGTTTGAGGCGGAGTTCTACCCCGATCTCATGGAGCATCAGTTGAAGGTCCTGGAGCAGTATCCCTGCGAATATCTGCTTCTGGGCCAGCATTTCAGCAGCCACGGTCCCGGGACCTCCTACTATGGCCGGCCCTTCGACAGCGCGGAGCTGCTTCAGCAATACACGGACCTGGCGGTTCAGGGGCTGGAGCGCGGCGCGTTCCTGTATCTGGCCCATCCGGATCTTCCCAATTTCCAGGGCGACCCGGGATGCCTGAACGCGTGCTACGAGCAGCTCATCGACGCGGCTCTGCGGACGGACACGCCGCTGGAGATCAATGTGCTGGGCCTGCGGGGCGGCCGGAACTATCCCAACCCCGACTTCGTCGCCCTGGCTGCCCGGCGGGGCTGCCGCATGATCGTGGGTGTGGATGCCCACGCGCCGGAGCAGCTTCTCTCGGCGGAGCTCATCGCACAGGCCCAGGCCATGGCCACGGATCTGGGCGTCACGCCGGAAGAGACGCTGCCGCTGTAAAGGAGGAACCCATGAAACGAAACACCAAGCATCGTCTTGTCGCCCTGGCGGTTCTGCTGGGCATCCTGGCCCTGGGCCTGCTGGGCCGCTGGTACATCATGACCCATCTGACCGTAAGTGCGGACAAGGTCATCAAATGCGGCCAGAAGAGCACCTGGAGCAGCGTGCTCAACGCCTCTGAGCTGACCTACACCATCCAGAACGACTATATGAAGACTGTCACCATCGACGGCAACGAGGTCCACGGCTACAATCTGCCCGCCGCCAAGTACGGCCTGGTGAGCTTCGGCACCGCCAACATCTATGTCTATGAGGCCCTGACCTTCGACGGCAAGACGGACTACTACCAGACCTGGACCATCAACTTCTACACCGGCAACGAGGTCATTCAGAAGAACATCTACTCCGCCCCCGGCGAGTTTGAGAGCGTCTATGTGAAGGACTACATCGAGATCACCCAGGCCGACAACCTGGTGCTGGTCAACGGCGAAGCCGAGTTCTACATGGATCCGGAGGGCTAAAAAAGCGGGCGCACCCCAGAGGGATGCGCCGGAGTCCCGATTGTTGCCCAGAGAGGCAAGCTGCAATCCTATGATATCACCCAGGCGGGGAAAAAGCAGTCGCTTTTCCCCGCCTTCTGTTTTCCGCGAAGCGAAAAAAGGACGCCGGTCGGCGTCCTTTTTTCACAGGGGTTCTTACTGAGCCATCCAGGCATCCAGCTGCTTCTGGATCTCGTCCAGATAATCACGCACGCCGGCGGTCTCGTACTTGGCCTTGGCCTCAGCAAACATCTCGGGGGTGTAGTTGCCGCCCGACAGATCCGCGTTGAACTGATCGTTGACAGCGGTGATGTTGGCAATGGTCAGATCCAGACCGGTGGTGTCAAACACAAAGCCCAGATAGGGGGAGACAGTTGCGGCCTCGTTGATGGCCTTGATCTGCTCGAAGTAATCGGCGCCCTGGCCCTCCACGGGATGGGTCAGCAGGTTGTTGCCGATGAGGAAGTCAGCCTCGTAATAGAAGCTGCCGGGCTCCTTGGTGTAAACGCACTCGCCGTCGACGAGATCATAGTCCACACCCTCCTGACCACGGGTGATCAGGTTCATGACATACTCATCGGTGTAGAGGATGTTGATCATCTTGCAGGCGCCCTCGGGCTCGTCGGCAGTGATGGGAACGCCGATGCCCCAGGAGGTCAGGGTTGCAGTCATGATCATGCCGGGAGCGTTCTGAACAGCAACCAGCGGGAAGCCGCAGTTGGCGCTCTTGACGGCCTCAACACCGTACTCGGACTGCTGCAGGGTGGAGAACTGGACGTTCTGCTTCATGAGCTCGTCGCCATGGGTCTCGTCCAGAGCGGAATCGGGATAGGCCCAGCCGTTCTTCAGCCAGGTAGCAACGCGCTTGTAGTTCTCTTCCACCTGAGGCTGCTCCTTGACCCAGGACACATGACCCTCGCGGTCGGTGTAAGCCTGCGACAGAGAGTCGCCCATGTAGTCATAGATGTCAGCATCTTCGAATTTCTCATAGGCAATGACGCCGCCGCCGTTGGGCAGGCCGTAGCCCTTGCTGGTGCCGTTGCCGATGGCAAACATGCCGGTGCCCTTGTAGGCGTCGGCGACAGCGGCCAGGATTTCCTCGAACTCGGACCAGGAGGACATGTTCTCAGCCTTCTCCAGCAGGCCCAGCTCTTCCAGGATATCCTTGCGCATGATGATGTACTGGTTGGTGACGTAGCCGCGGAGGGTGGGGATGCCGTACAGACGGCCGCCGAACTTGTAAGCGTCTACATAGTCAGCCATGAGCTCCATGGTCTCAGGAGCATACTCGGCCATGTAGTCGGTGATGTCCATGACCATGGTGTTGGCATACAGGGTCGCAACACCGTTGCCTGCCTCCAGAGGCAGAACGTCAACGCGCTCGCCGGAGCCGATGGCCAGCTGGATCTTGGTCAGCCAGTCGCCGATGACGAACCAGGTCAGGTCGACCTGCAGGCCGTACTTGGGCCCAATGTACTCGTTGATGGCGTCCTCGATGTGCTGGCCGTTCTCGGCGCCGCACATACGAAGGTCAAAGTAGTACATAACGATGTCGGTGTAGTCCTCGGGCTCATAGGTCTCGGGCTCGCTGGAAGCGGGCTCTTCAGACTCAGCGGGAGTCTCGTCAGACTTTGCGGGGGTGGTGTCGCTGGTGCTGGGGGTGGTGTTGGTGTTTTCCTCGCTCTTGGCGCAGGCGGCGAACAGGGTGCAGAACAGAGCCGCGACTAGAACCAGAGCCAGGATAGCCTTCCACTTCTTCATGGGGTTTCCTCCTTAATATGACATTTGCATTTCTTTCCACAAAAATGCGCTTTGATAATCTAACAGAGGATTATAATTTTGTCAAGAAAACGATTAGCAGCAACTTGCATAAAATCAGGAAGGATATTTGTTTATTCTTCCAGTTTAATTGTAAATTGTTGGAAATTTCTGAGAGAAAAACGGAGTTTTCCCATGATTTCATCCTGTTTTCATTTTGCTGTTTCGTAAAAAATTTTTCTGACTCTGTCAATTCCGTTTGACCCTGCGCCCATCGGAACAGTGAAAAAAAAGGACGCCCTCTCGGGCGTCCTTTTTCAGAAAACGGGGAAAAACTGCTTACTGGCCTCTCCAGGCATCCAGCTGCTTCTGGGTCTCTGCCAGGAAGTCATAGACGCCGGCGGCCTCATACTTGGCCTTGGCCTCCGCAAACATCTCGGGGGTGTAGTTGCCGGAGGTCAGGTCCGCAGTGTACTGGTCGCCCACAGCAGTCAGGTTGGCAATGGTCAGATCCCAGCCGGTGTTGTCGAACACGAAGCCCAGATACGGGGAGATGGCTGCCGCGTCGTTGATGGCCTTGATCTGCTCGAAGTAGTCAGCGCCCTGTCCATCCACGGGGTGGGTCAGCAGGTTGTTGCCGATGAGGAAGTCCGCCTCGTAGTAGTAGTTGCCCTGCTCCTTCAGATCATAGACACACTGATTGTCCACCAGGCGGTAGTCCACGCCCTCCTGACCACGGGTGATCAGGTTCATCACGTACTCGTCGGTGTAGAGGATGTTGATCATCTTGCAGGCGCCCTCGGGCTCGTCCGCGGTGATGGGAACACCGATACCCCAGGCGGTCAGCGTGGAGGTCATGATCATGCCGGGCGCATGCTGCACAGCGATCAGCGGATAGCCGCAGTTGGCGCTCTTGACGGCTTCCACGCCGTACTCAGAGGCCTGGATGGTGGAGAACTGGATGTTCTGCTTCATGAGCTCGTCGCCGTGGGTGTTGTCCAGCGCGGTATCCGGACGGGCCCAGCCGTTCTCTTGCCAGGTGCGCACGCGCTTGTAGTTCTCCTCCACCTGGGGCTGATCCATGATCCAGGACACATGGCCCTCGTCATCGGTGTAGGCGTAGCCATTGCCCACATAGTCATAGATATCGGTGTCTTCAAACTTATCGTAGCCGATGAAGCCGCCGCCGGCGGGGAAGCCATAGGTATTGGAAGCGCCGTTGCCGATGGCCCAGAGGCCGGTGCCCTTGTAGGCGTCGGTAACTGCCGCGGCGATCTCTTCAAATTCCGTCCAGGAGCTGATGTTCTGCGCCTTATCCAGCAGGTTCAGTTCCTCCAGGATGTCCTTGCGCATAACAATATACTGGTTGGTGACGTAGCCGCGCAGAGTGGGCACGCCGTACAGACGGCCATTGTACTTATACGCATCCACATAGGGGGCCATGAGTTCCATGGTCTCGGGGGCGTACTCCGCCATGTAATCAGTGATGTCCATGATCATCGTGTTGGCGTACAGCGTGCCAACGCCGTTGCCGGCCTCCAGGGGCAGCACGTCAACCCGCTCGCCGGAGCCGATGGCCAGCTGGATCTTGGTCAGCCAGTCGCCGATGACGAACCAGGTCAGCTCCACCTGCAGACCGTACTTCGGGCCAATGTACTCGTTGATGGCGTCCTGAATGTGCTGGCCGTTCTCCGCGCCGCACATACGCAGGTCAAAGTAGTACATGACGATGTCGGTGTAATCCTCGGGATCGTAGGTCTCCGGCTCGTCGGTCTTCTCCGGCTCGTCCGTCTTCGCGGGTTCATCCGTCTTGGCGGGCTCGTCGGTCTTGGCGGGAGTGGTGTCGCTGTTGCTGGGGGTGGTGTCCGGCTTGGTCTCCTGCTTGGCGCAGGCGGCGAACAGGGCACACAGCAGCGCGGCCACAAGGACCAGCGCCAGGATGGCTTTCCACTTTCTCATGAGAAATCCTCCTTTATGGATTTGTTGACATTATTTAAATGCCTTGATATTAATTTAATCTTTTTTGTGGATTCTGTCAAGTTCGTCAAGCATGGCATGCTATACAAATTCACGCGCTGTATTTTGTTGAATATTCTGAACCGCGCCAAAAAAACATTTTTCTTCCCAAGATAAATCGTTGTTTTCTCAACAAAGCATCCTGCTCAACCTGCTCGCTCTATACATATTTTTGGAATAATGTTTCAGCGCATGTCAGATTATAGCCTCAATTGTTACATATTTTGGAAGTTAGCTCCGGCGAATCCGCCTTGACACCCCCTGCGCGGTAATGTTACAATTAAAGAAAACAATCAAACAGGAGGATTCTTCCATGACCAAAATCGGCATCGTCGGCGCGGGCCGGCTGGGAACACTGATTCGGGAGGCCATCGAGGCCGGGAAGGCGCCGGAGTGTGAGCTGGTGGGCGTCTCCTCCCGGAGCCTGGGCGTGACCCCCATGGATCTGGTGGCAAAGGGCGCCCAGATCCTCATCGAGGCGTCCAAGCCGGAAGCGCTGAAAGGCTTCCTGCTGGAGGTCCTGGCGGCAGGCGTCAGCGTGATCCCCCTCTCCACCGGCGCGTTTGCGGATCCGGAGTTCCTGGAGCAGGTCCGGCAGACTGCCCGGGAACATGGCAGCAAGGTCTATCTGCCCCACGGCGCCGAGGGCGCCTTCGACCTGGCCGCCACCTATTCCCTGGGCGGCAACATGAAGGGCACAGTGGTGCAGTACATCCCCAAGCGCACCCCGGAGATGGCCCGCAACCCCATGGCGGCCCTGCCGGAGCAGTTCCGCGGCACCGTGCTGGAGGGCTTCGCCCTCTCCCCTGCCCATCTGAACGTGCTGATCGCGGCGGCCATCGCCTGCGGCGGCTTTGAGAACACCTACTACGAGACCCGGCTTGCGGAGCCCGGCAAGAGCGGCTTCTCCCTGGAGCTGGAGAACGACCTCTCCTCCGCCACCCTGCTGCTCTCCGGAAAGCCCGGCGCGTCCATGTTCGCCACGATTGCCCTCAGCGCTGTGGCGACCCTGAACCGGGTCACGGCGCCCATCACCTTCTGAAAAGAGGCAGAAAAAGGAGCACACCCTAAGGTGTGCTCCTTTTTCTATTCGGCTGGCTGAAGCGCTTACTGCGCTGCCATCCAGGCGGAGAGCTGCTTCTGGAGCTCGTCCAGATACTCATGCACGCCGGCGGATTCGTACTTGGCCTTGGCCTCGGCGTACATCTCGGGAGTGTAGTTGCCGCCGGACAGGTCCGCGCCGTACTGGTCGGTGACGGCGGTGATGTTGGCGATCAGGTTTTGCACGCTGCCGTTGTCGAACACAAAGCCCAGATACGGGGAGATGGCCGCCGCATCATTGATGGCCTTGATCTGCTCGAAGTAGTCAGCACCCTGACCCTCCACAGGATGGGTCAGCAGGTTGTTGCCGATGAGGAAGTCGGCCTCGTAGTAGAAGCTGCCGGGATCCTTGTCATACACGCACTGATTGTCCACCAGGGTGTAGTCCACGCCCTCCTGGCCGCGGGTGATCAGGTTCATCACATACTCGTCGGTGTAGAGGATATTGATCATCTTGCAGGCGCCCTCGGGCTCGTCAGCGGTGATGGGAACACCGATGCCCCAGGCGTTCAGGGTGGAGGTCATGATCATGCCGGGGGCATGCACAATGGCGGTGATGGGATGGCCGCAGTTGGCGCCCTTGACGGCTTCCACGCCGAACTCAGAGGGCTGCATGGTGGCGAACTGGACGTTCTGCTTCATGAGCTCGTCGCCGTGGGTCTGGTCCAGCGCGGAGTCGGGATAGCCCCAGCCGTTCTTCAGCCAGGTAGCAACGCGCTGATAGTTCTTCTCGATCTGGGGATCGTCATGGAGCCATGCGATATGGCCCTCGTCGTCGACGTGAGCCTGGCCCACGGTGTCACCGATGGTGTCATAGCGATCCACATCCGTGAACTTTTCATAGCCGATGAAGCCGCCGCCGTTGGGGAATGAATAGCCCTTGCCGGCGCCGTTGCCGATGGCATAGAGGCCGGTGCCCTTGTAGGCGTCGGTGACCGCCGCCAGGATCTCCTCGAACTCGGACCAGGTGGTCATGTTCTCTGCCTTGTCCAGAAGGTTCAGCTCCTCCAGGATGTCCTTGCGCATGCAGATGTACTGGTTGGTCACATAGCCGCGCAGGGTGGGCACGCCGTACAGACGGCCGCCATAGCGATATGCGTTCAGGTAGGGCCCCATGAGCTCCATGGTCTCGGGGGCGTACTCCTCCATGTAGTCGGTGATGTCCATGATCATGGTGTTGGCATACATGGTGCCGACGCCGTTGCCGGCCTCCAGGGGCAGCACGTCAACCCGCTCGCCGGAGCCGATGGCCAGCTGGATCTTGGTCAGCCAGTCGCCGATGACGAACCAGGTCAGCTCCACCTGCAGGCCGTACTTGGGGCCGATGTACTCGTTGATGGCGTCCTGAATGTGCTGGCCGTTGTCCGCGCCGCACATACGCAGGTCGAAGTAGTACATGACGATGTCCGTGTAGTCTTCGGGATCGTAGGTCTCCGGCTCATCGGTCTTCTCCGGCTCGTCCGTCTTGGCGGGCTCGTCGTCCTTCTTGTTGTCGTCCGTCTTTGCGGGAGTGTTGTCAGAGGTGCTGGGGGTGGTGTTCGGCTTGGTCTCCTGCTTTGCGCAGGCGGCGAACAGGGCACACAGCAGCGCGGCCACAAGGACCAGCGCCAGGATGGCTTTCCACTTTCTCATGAGAAATCCTCCTTTATAGTTTTGTTGGCATTGTTTTAATGCCTTGACAATAATTTAATATTTCCAGTGACTTTTGTCAATCATCAGTGCCCAAAAAGGTGCACAAAAGCATTCATAATAATTTGTGTATATTCGATAATCCCTTAAATTTCCAAGAATTTGTCGCGCTTTTTGTCCATCTTTCGGCTTCGTTTTGTGCTGTTTATTGCTTCATATTATATTAATATAATTAAGCAAAATCACCCGCTTGCACAGAAAAAGGAGCGCCCGAAGGCGCTCCCCGTCAGTATTGCAGGTAGCGGCGCATACGCCCCTCCGCCCGCTTGAGCAGGCGCCAGGCGCTGATCCGGTTGATGCCCATCTCCCGGGCGATGGCGGGCAGGCTCTTGCCCTCGAAGTAGTAGGCCCGGACCAGCCGGTGCTGCTTGGGCGTCAGCGCGTGCTCCATCACATGGATGGTGCGGCGGATGTGCAGCTCCCGGTCAAAGCCCGGATGCTCCTCCGGTTGAAAATCCAGGGGATTATAGGGTGTATTTCTCATTCCGGCAGTACCCCCTCTCATAGTATCGGGCCGTCAGCTCCTGCAGCTCCCGGCACTGGGTGTGCATCTGGGTCATGCGCTGATAATCCTGCAGCATCCGGCAGCGCCGGTCCGGATCCCGCTCCTCCCGCAGCGCCGCGCGCAGCAGCCGCAAGCGGATGCGCAGCTTTTCGGCGGACTCCCGATAGCCGCCGGACAGTTCTTCCAGATTCATCGGATCTTCTCCCTTCTTCGCATTCTCCGGCAGTCTCCACAGAGGAGCTGCCTTCCTCCTTCCCGGCCGCGGGGGAACAGATAGAGCTCTCTGCCGCAGCCGCGGCAGCGCCCCGCGCTTCTTCGCTGCTGGGGTTCGGTCGGAACAACCACTGTACATTTCAAACTTCCTCGCTCCTTTCATCTTCCGACTAATGCCCAGTGTACTGCGCTTACTTCTCATCGTCAAGAGAAGTTTGCGGCTTTACGCTTTTTCGCGCGGGCCGTATGGTAAGCTATTCGGGAGGGAGGGATGGACATGCTGGGAGAACGGATCGGCCTTCTGCGCCGGAGTCTGGGCCTGCGGCAGGAGGATCTTGCCCAGGCGCTGCTGGTGAGCAAGAGCGCCGTGGGCATGTACGAACAGGGACGGCGGGAGCCGTCTCTGGACCGGCTGGTGGTCCTGGCCAGGCTCCTGGGCGTCAGCACGGACTATCTGCTCACGGGCCGGGTCCTCTGCCCCGCAGACGCTGCGGCGGCTGCGCTGGAACGCCCTTGCCAAACGCCGCCGCCCCTGCTAAAATAGAGCAAAAAAGGAGGCGGCGGCATGGACGATCAAGCCTATATGCGCATGGCCCTGGACCTGGCCCGGGAGGCCGTGGCCGAGGGGGAGGTCCCTGTGGGCGCCGTGCTGGTCTGGGAGGACGGCCGGGTGGTCGGCCGGGGCCGGAACCGGCGGGAGGGCGGAAAGAACGCCCTGGCCCACGCGGAGCTGGAGGCCATCGACGAGGCCTGCCGGACCCTGGGGGGCTGGCGGCTGTGGAAGGGCACCCTCTATGTGACCCTGGAGCCCTGTCCCATGTGCGCCGGGGCCATTGTCAACGCTCGGATTCCCCGGCTGGTCTACGGGGCCGCAGACCCCAAAGCGGGCAGCGTGGAGAGTGTGACGCGGCTGTTCGCGCTTCCCTACAACCACCGTCCAGAGGTGATCTCCGGGGTGCTGGAGGTGGACTGCGCCGCGCTTCTGCAGGAGTTCTTCCGCACCCTGCGGGAAAAGCGGGCAAAGGGAAGCATCACGATCTGAGGTATCACGCCGGGAGGTGGAAAAATGGCAAAAATACTGGGCTCCTGGAGCGGCATGCGCAAATATCTGGAGCAGGAGATGCTCGCTCCCTGCCTGCGGGGCCGGATCCGCTATGAATGCACCAGCTTTGTCGGCATGGACGGCTGCCGGGTTTTCTCCATCTGCGTGGACGGCGTGGTAGTTCAGCGCTTCTCCTGGGAGACAGCCAACTCGGCCCTGCTGCCGCAGAAGCCCAATCCCCACCCCCACGGCGTGCAGGAATACTGGGCGGGCTTCTGGGACGCTCTGGAGGCCGTTCCCCTGTCCGAGCGTCAGGCCTTCACCGATGGGGAGTTCTGCAGCGCCCTGTTCCAATATCGGCAGCAGGACATTCAGAAAAGCCTGACCTCGGACAATCCCCTGGTGCGGCTGTTTGCCATTCTGGATCGCCGGGTGGGAAAGCGCAGCCTGCAAAGCGCCCGGGAGACTCTTTCCAGGCAGCCTGCCTGGCTGCAGCCCTACTATGAACTTCGCCTCCACGCGGAGGGGCTGGAAACGGAGGCTCCCCGCAATCCGATTTAAAAGCGAAAAACTGCCGCCGGATGTTCCGGCGGCAGTTTCTTTGCGCCATATTCAGGACTTTGCCTGCTCCGCGGCGTACTCCTCCTCCAGCTGGCGATAGGCCACCTTGCCCACCAGGGTAGTGGGAAGGCTCTCCCGGAAGCGGATATCATAGGGCATGGCATACTTTGCCACCCGCTCCCGGCAGTAGGCAAGCAGCTGCTGCTTGGTCTGCTTTGTGGCGGGGACGCCGGATTTGAGCATCACATAGACCAGGACCTTCTGCATCTTATAGTCGTCCGGCACGCCGATGACGCAGCTCATGTGGACCATGGGATGGGCATCCAGGATGTTCTCGATCTGCCCGGGATAGATGTTATAGCCTGAGGACACGATCATGCGCTTGATGCGGCCCTTGAAATAGACAAAGCCGTCTGCGTCCATGGAGCCCAGATCCCCGGTGTAGACCCAGGTGAGGCCGTCCGCGTGGGCCCGGAGGGTCTGGGCTGTCTCCTCCGGATGGCCCAGATAGCCCTTCATCACCGTGGGACCGGCCAGGAGGATCTCGCCCTGCTCCCCGTAGGGCAGCTCCCGGTCCGTCCCGGGGGCGACGATCTTATAATAGGTGTCCGGGAAGGGAATGCCGATGGAGCCCTCCCGGTGCTCGTCCACCGGGGTCAGGCAGGAGGCAGTGACGCACTCCGTAGTGCCGTAGCCCTCCCGGATCTGGATGGAGGCTCCGTGCGCGGCCAGGAAGGCGTCGAATTTCTTCTTCAGCTCCGGGGAGAGGCTGTCGCCGCCGGAGAACACGCCCTTCAGACAGCTCAGATCCGCCTTCTCCAGGCCATCCAGCCGCAGCAGGGCCTCATAGAGGGTGGGTACCCCGGCGATGAAGTTGCAGCGGTACTTGGTGATGAGGCCCGCGTAGCTCTTGGCCGTGAAGCGGGGCACCAGCACGCAGCGGCCGCCCTCGGCCAGCATGGAATGGATGCACACGCCCAGGCCGAAGCCGTGGAACAGGGGCATGGCCGCCAGCATCTTGTCCCCGGGCTGGAACATGGGATTGGTTGCCACGATCTGAGCCGCCAGGGCGTTGAAATTGCGGTTGGTCAGCAGGATGCCCTTGGTGGTTCCCGTGGTGCCGCCGGAGTAGAGAATGGCGCAGGGATCCTCGGAAGCGGGCAGGGCCACGTCCAGGGGATGGGCTTCCCCGGCTTTGAGGAAATCCCGCCACCAAACTACCGGCGCGTTTTTGGGGACCTTGGGGATCTTGCGGCCCTGGGTCAGGCCATAGCCCAGCTTCATGGGCAGTGACAGAGCGTCTGCGATGGAGCAGAGGATCACATGGCGCACGCCCGTGGCGGCCCGGATGGCCTGGATCTTGGGATAGAACTGATCCAGGGTGAGAATCGCCTTGCTCTCGGACTCATTGAGATAGAATTCAATCTCCTTCTCCGCCGAGAGGGGGTGGATCATATTGGCCAGGGCCCCGATCCGGTTCACGGCATAGAAGGCGGCGATGGCCTGGGGACAGTTGGGCATGGCGATGGTGATCCGGTCCCCGGGAACCAGGCCCAGGGCCAGGAAGGCCCGGGCGCAGGCCTCGATCTGCCCGAGCAGAGCCGCATAGCTGGTGGACGAGCCCATAAAGTCAAAGGCAATGCCCTTGGGCCTGGCCTTGGCCTGGGCGCGGACCATCTCAAAGATGGAGCCCTCAAAATAGGAAAGATGCATGGGCACGGCGCCCATGCTCCGGGCCCATGGCGTCCTGGCGGTAATAGTTGACATAATATTTGCTCCTCTTGCTTTGGCGTGTTTTGGCTATTTTACCACAGTTTCCCCTTCGTGGAAAGGAGAAAAACGCCCCGGAGGGCGTTTTGGTCCGTGGTTTTCATGCTTCTGCCAGGCGGAGGATCCGTTTCGCCGCGTCCTCCAGCAGGGCGGCGGTGGAGAGCTCCGAAACCCCGGCCACCTGGGTGTCGCAGCGGCTCATGGGGATCAGCACCCGCTGGGCATCGGCAGAGCCCACAGCGGCTGCCATGGCAGGGGTCACCTCCCCCAGCAGGGCGTCGGCAATGACCACCCCGATGGGGCCGACGATCACATCCGCCCAGCGGCTGCCCACCACCACGGCGTTCTCTCCGGTGGCGGCCTCCGATGCGCCGGCCTTGAGCATGCTGGCGGTGGCGGCGGAGTTGGTTCCCACGGCGCGCAGCTTTGCCTGAGGAAGCCGGGCGAGGAGCAGCTTCACAAGCTCCCGGCCCAGGTTGCCCCCCTGTCCGTCAATGACAAGAATTTTCATGGCCTCAACCTGCCTTTCTTCTTCCTTTATAACAAAAAACGGGAAAAAGCGCAAGAGGGGCGGGGATGCTTGCAAAAAAAGCCCCGGCATGCTACCATACAGCAAAAGGAAGTGAGAACATGGTGGTGGGCCGCTTTGCCCCCTCGCCCTCCGGGCGGATGCACCTTGGAAATCTCTTTGCAGCCCTCCTGGCCTGGCTCAGCGTCCGCTCGTCCGGGGGCGTGTTTCTGCTGCGCATCGAGGATCTGGACCCCCAGCGCTGCAGACCGGAGTACGCGGACCAGCTGCGGCGGGATCTGGAAACCTTCGGCCTGGACTGGGACCGGGAGCAGACGCCCCAGAGTCGGCGCACAGCGGCCTATGAAGATCGCTTTTCACAGCTGGAAAGCCAGGGCCTGGTCTATCCCTGCTATTGCAGCCGGGACGCCCTGCACGCGGCCTCCGCGCCCCACGGCACCGACGGCACTCCCATCTACCCCGGCACCTGCCGGGATCTGACCCCAGCGCAGCGGGCTGCGCAGACCCGCTCCCCCGCCTGGCGGCTCCGGGTCCCGGACCGGGACTATCCGATCCCGGACCGGCTTCAGGGACCGTATATCGAGAACCTGGCCCGGGACTGCGGGGACTTTATCATCCGCCGCTCCGACGGGGTCTATGCCTACCAGCTGGCGGTGGTCTGCGACGATCTGGAAGGCGGGGTCACGGAGATCGTCCGGGGCAGGGATCTGCTCTCCTCCAGTCCCCGGCAGGCCTATCTCTGGGAGCTCTTCGGCGCCAAGCCGCCCGCCTTCTGCCATGTGCCCCTGCTGCTGGCCCCGGACGGACGGCGGCTTGCCAAGCGGGACCGGGATCTGGAGCTGGGGCAGCTGCTTGCCCGCACGACGCCGGAGGCCATCTTCGGCACCCTGCTCTCCGCCTGCGGGGTCCTGGACCACCTGGAGCCCATCTCCGCCCGGGAGGCGGCGGGCGTCTTCTCCTGGGACAGGGTCCAGCCCCAGGATCTGACCTTGACGGACATGTTGTGAGGATGCTATGGAATATCTGACCAAAACACCCATTGAATACGGCTGGTCCGGCGACAAAAAGTGGCGTGTCACCGGCGAGAATGGGCGGCAATATCTTCTTCGCGTCAGCCCGCTCGCCCGTGCGGAGGACCGGGCCCGGATGGCCGCTCTGCAGCGGCAGGCCTGGGCGCTGGGCGTTCCCACCTGCGAATGTCTGGAATATGGCCTCTGCGCGGAGGGGATCTACCTGCTGCAGCGCTGGGTGGACGGCGTGGACGCCCGGGAAGCGCTTCCCGGCCTGGATCCCGCCCAGCAGCGCGGGCTCGGCCAGGAGGCCGGGCGGCTTTTGAAGCTCCTTCACACGATTCCCGCCCCATCGGATCTGCCCGCCTGGGAGACGCGATGCAGGGCCAAAACCGAGAAGAATCTTGCAAGCTACTTCGCCTGCCCCGTCCGCTTTTCCAAGGACGCGGCGCTGATCCGCGTTGTACAGGAGGGGCTTCCCCTGCTCTCCGGCCGGCCCCAGTGCTTTCAGCACGGGGACTACCACGTCGGCAACATGATGCTGGAGCAGGGCAAGCTGGTGATCCTGGACTTTGACCGCTGGGGCTACGGCGACCCCTGGGCGGAGTTCAAGCGCATTGTCTGGTGCGCGGAGCTCTCCCCCGCCTTCGCCTCCGGCATGGTGGACGCTTACTTTGACGGCGCTGTGCCGGATGCGTTCTGGGCGCTGCTGCGCTTCTATCTGAGCCGGGGCGTCCTGGGCTCCATCCCCTGGGCCATTCCCTACGGTCAGGGAGAGGTGGACACCATGCTGCGCCAGGCAGGCGAGCTTCTTTGCTGGTACGACGGCATGGAGCGCCTGGTGCCAAGCTGGTATGAGAAGGCCTAGGGGCGTCGCTCTACGAAGCGTAGGTTGCCTTTCTCGTAGGTTTAAAGAAAAAAGCCTCTGCCAGGCGGCAGAGGCTTTTCTTTTTGACGTTAGTCCGCGATATAGGGCATGAGCGCGATGGCACGGGCCCGCTTGATGGCGGTGGTCAGCTGGCGCTGATGCATGGCGCAGGTACCGGTGGTACGGCGGGGCAGGATCTTGCCGCGCTCGGACGTGAAGCGCTTCAGCTTCGCGGTATCCTTATAATCGATATGCGCGATCTTGTCCACGCAGAACACGCAGACCTTGCGGCGCTTGTGCGGACGGGCAGCTCTTTCGTTTGCCATGAAAGGTTCCTCCTATTACAAGTTTTCGTGGAATGTTCAGAAGGGAAGCTCGGAGTCGTCATCCTCCAGCATTGCGAAATCGGACGAGGGGGCCGGAGCGGTGTAGCCGCCGGACTGGAAGCTGCCAGAGGACTGGTAGCCGGAGTCGAAGCCCTGGCTGGAAGGAGCGCCGTCCCGCTTGGAATCGCCAAAGTAGACGTTATCCGCCACCACCTCGGCGCTGCGGCGCTTGTTGCCGTCCTTATCCTGCCAGTTGCGGATCTGCAGCCGGCCGGAGACGCAGGCCATACGGCCCTTGCTGAAGTACTTGCTGACGAACTCAGCAGTGTTTCGCCAGGCGACGATGTCGATGAAATCGGTCTCCTTCTCGCCGGATTCCCGGTTCCCAAAGTCCCGGTCAACAGCCAGCGTGAAGGACGCCACGGCGACACCGGATCCCGTGCGGCGAAGCTCCGGGTCCCGGGTGAGGCGGCCCATGAGAACGATGTGGTTCAGCATGATGGGGCCTCCTTACTCCTCGATTGCGGTGATGAGGCTGCGCATGATGCCTTCAGTGATCTTGAAGACACGGTCCAGCTCGGCAGGGAGCTCGGGCTTGCACTCGCAGGTCATGAGCACGTAGTAGCCCTCGGGCAGATCGTTGATGGGATACGCAAGACGGCGCTTGCCCCACTCATCGATGCTGGTCAGAGTACCCTCCGCCTCAACCATCGCCTTGAACTTTTCCACGAGAGCCTGGATACCCTCCTCGCCCTGGGCGGGGTCGATGATATAGAGGATCTCATACTTTTCGGAAAGTTTTGCCATGTTGTTTGCACCTCCTTTTGGACTTATGGCCGCCCTCTGGGGCGGCAAGGAATGCCCGCTCGATTCGGCAGGCTGGATTATTATAGCGGCAAGCCGCCGATTTGTCAACGAGAAATTTGAATTTTGCCGGCTTTGCGTGTTTTTTCCTTCCCCGCCGCGATGCAGCTTTCCGACGATGCTGCGCACAAAACGCCGCCCCAGTCAGCCTGGGGCGCGACAATAACGCTCATCCTGAGGGACGAAGCGACGAAGGATCTGATCTGTTAATCAGGTGAATTTTGTATCACTGTGGAACCGAATGGCCCTGACAGAATCCTTTGGCTGGTCCTTCCTCCGGAGGCCTATCGTCGATTCACGGCTCTGCACGCTCACTTTGCCGATAACGGCAAAGCTCGACCGCAGACCGGAATCTCCTCTCCCCAGCAAAACATTGTTTTGCCGGGGGCCCCATTCGCT